>ODAI010842741.1_pt1 | contig 12613 bp, 14 predicted proteins | sample 1539321 | NCBI WGS metagenome assembly ODAI01 (sample SAMN02144231, study PRJEB22623) | gut metagenome | biome: sheep rumen | host: Ovis aries | place: New Zealand
AAAGAAAAAAGAAATATATAAATTCTCAGAGAGAAAATCCCGGATATGCAAAAACATATGAAGCAGAACAAGAACGACGTAAGAAAATATCTGAAACTATGAAGAAAAACCCATTAGCCGGAGGATTAAGAAAAGGTTCTGGTAGAGGAAAGAAAGGTTGGTATAAAGGGATTTTTTGTGATAGTAGTTGGGAATTAGCTTTCGTCATTTATCATATTGATCATAATATTCCCATTAGGAGATGTGAAGAAAAACGCCCATATGAATATAAAGGAAGAACACATTATTATATCCCAGATTTTGTGATTAATAATAATGATATTGTGGAAATAAAGGGATTTAACACAGAACAATGGAGAGTAAAAATGAATAATAATAAAGATGTTATTGTATTATATGAAAAAGACATGAAAACATATTTTAATTATGTTATAGATAAATACGGGAAGAATTATGTAGAGTTATATGAGAAAACTAAATAAAAATATTCATTTTAATATTATAAATATATGGAAAGTAAACCTGGAAGGTCTAGGGACTGCCTGCTAAGCAGCTTGTGCATTTCGGTGCATGTGGGTCGGGACCACTGCTTTCCGCATGATAACAGGAGCATTCACCTTCAAAAAGTTCTCTGGAGAACAATTAAATAATATTGAAGAATACGTAAAGAGATATTGTGACACTCACGAAAACATAGAGATTCTTATAGGTACAGATTCTCAAAATCGTGGGGTGAAGACTGTATTCTCAACTATTATCGCAATGTATGATGTGGGAGATGGAGTACATGGTCATGGTGCTCATTGTGTATTTAGCCGTTGGTCTACTCCGCGATATCGTAAAGAACAAAGTACAGAGCGCCTTCTTAAAGAAGTAGAAGAAAGCATCGCAACGGCAGATCGATTAAAGAACGCTGGAGTGAAGGTGAAGTATATAGATATTGATGTTAATCCAAGCCCTGGTGCAAATCATAGAAATGTATCCAATGATATATTTGCAGCTGCTCGTGGATGGGTTGAAGGGAACGGATATGAATGTCGATGGAAAACTCTTGGTCCACTTGTAACAACAATCGCCGACTGGGTAGTAAAAGGATAATGGCTTGGTGGCGCAACTGGCAGACGCGGTCGTCTCAAAAGCGACTTTTCTGTGGGTTCGAATCCCACCCGAGCTACAAAGATCTCTTTAATGGAGATCTTTTTTTGTTGATTATATATCTATATGAAACATTATTAAACTTGATAATTCAAAAATACTAGAATTGTTGAAATGAAATCATTAACACAATACATATACGAATTTTATCAACCACTCAACGAAAACGGACAAAGCGGGCATATGGATCATCCATATGATGTAGATGAATTTACTGTCGATGATATTCGAGATCTTATCAGTCAAGTGTTTGGTGGACGAATTGAGGATATGACTGAGAAGTTAGATGGCTTTGGAATACAAGCGTCGATGAACAATGATGGTGAAGTAGTGTTTATTCGTAATAAGGGGCAGTTGAATAGCAAACGAGGTGGAATCACACTGGATGACTTTGCTGAGAAATGGAGTGATAATCCAACAGCTCTGGAGAACTATACAAAGGGTGGAAAGATCATCGAAGCTGTGTTTAAGAAGATTGGTCCTAAATTCTTCAATCCTAATCCCACCACTCGTCTTGTTGCTAATTGCGAATGCATTCTTGCTGGAGTCACCAACACAATTCCGTACGCTTCGGATCAGGTAGACTTTCATAACATATGGGTGTATGAACACAATGGTACTGAATGGGTTGCTAAAGAGGTAACCAAACGTGGATTGAATGTTATTGAGAAGGCTTGTGAAGGACTAGACAATGCTAAGATTACTCCAAATGTTATTATTAAGTACAATGATACGTGTAAAGCATTAGAACAGAAATGGTTAAAGAATTGGGAGGATTTTTTGAAGACACATAATTGCCCATCTGAAGCAACAATGGAGAGTATCAAGACTGGATTGTTCTATGAATGGGCTCGTGATAACCAACCATGGATCTTAGATGATAGTAAAGAAGCTGGTATACTTTGCCGTAGATGGATATTCAAAGAAAAACGGGATTGGAAAAATACCAAAGCTATTTACCAGGATCATGTGAGTGAGTTGGAGAAGTTAGATAAAGATGGTAAACTCGCTGGTGATATTCTTCTCCCTCTTCAAATGTTCTTCTACAAATTGGGTGCCGATGTGATTAAAGTCACAGATGGTTTTGTTAATAGTGGCAACGACAACACCGTTAAATCTTTACTTAATGACCTCAAAGGTGCAACCGAAAAGATTCGCAAAGAAGGTTCGTTGGATGATAATCGATTCCTGGATAAATGGATGGATGTATTGAATGAGATCGGAGAAGAAAACCTCAGTAGTGCAGAGGGTGTGGTATTCTCTTATAAAGGAAATATGATGAAGTTTACTGGTGGATTCGTTCCACTCAATCGTATCATTGGATACAGTAAATATACTATGTAAGCGAATGAAGTCTCTGTATGAAAGTCTATTTGATAATAATTTAACCAAAACCAAAACAGTTCCTGAAAAACTTGCATATGTACTTAAGAAATTCTTTGGTCCCGATGTAGCATTATGTGGGGATCATCAAGGATCTCTTAAATGGTATGAAGTTAATCCATCTACAATGCGTGTCACACCAAGTGTATCTCTCAATACACGAATTATAAACTATTACAAGAAGATAGATGGATTAGAAATAAAACAGGATACTTTACCGGGATTTGGAACCACTAAAGGGTATAAGATTGGAGATGATAATTATTGGATATATATAAGTATGGTGAAATACGGAGAGAGAAAAATTAAAGTAAGTAAAGAATTTTATGATTCTATGGCTCTCCCCCATAATCAGAAAGGGGTAGTTGAAAGAGGATGGAATGAATGGAAAGTATGGTAAAAATAGTAATATGTACATGAAGAATTTAGTTAACTATATAACTGAAAGCCTATTTGATAAAGACCTGGTAAATAAGATTGCTGGAGTTAATGGTATTGCAATCGACTCAACCATTTGGGAGCAGGCAATACAAGTTTATAACTATATTAAAAAGGAATATAGAGGTACGAAATGTTTCTTCGACGATGCCGATTGTGAAGTATTGTATAACGAAGATGATTGTTTCATCGCAATAGATGAATATGAGAATGTTTATGTTTTGTGTCCAGAAACCGTATATGTTTGTTATAAAGCATTTGTAGATGTACACGGTTATGAGATGGATTTGACCAATCCTGCATATATTAGTGATTGTGAAGTTTCGTTTGAATATATTGCAGACGATAAAAAATGGAGTCAACTTGGATATTGGGGACCTACACTTCAGACAAAACTTAAAAAAGCTGGATTTGAACATACAACAGGATACATTCCAGAGACAATTTCAAACAAGGCAAAATCCATTATAAAAAAATATACAAAGTAATGAAATCCTTGTATGAAAGTCTATTTGATAAAGATATATTAGAAAAACCCATTTCTATTAATGGTGTGGATATATACATGCCTGATTGGAAATTGGCTGAGAAGTATTATCAAAAGAGGCGCGAAAAATGCTTTGGAAGAAAGATAAATATTTTAGTTCTTCTCGGCGATCTCGACGCAGAATTCGAAGTGGTTTATAATGAAAATGATTGTGTGATTGCTGTCGATTATGAGAATGACGTTTATGTTTTGAGTCCAGAAACTATATATATGAATCACACCATCGCAGAACAAGTCAACGGAAGGAACTATGTGTGGTCTCTTAATAATATAAATGAAGCAAACGACTTCGATATATGCTTTGGATGGAATGGTGATATTCATAGGTGGATGACAATAGGAGATTCGCGTGACCATTATGGATACATTCCAGAGACGATTTCAGATAAAGCAAAATCCGTTATAAAGAAATATATAAGATAAAAAAGAGAACCTTATCGGTTCTCTTTTGTGTATTTATATGCTGGTCTAATTATTCGCGCTCCTTCAAACAGCAGTTCTTCATTCCTATGAGCGCACCATCCAACAATTCTAGCCATCGCAAATAATGGTGTATAAAGTACTGCTGGTATCCCTATCATTTCATAAACAAACCCAGACCAGAAATCTACATTAGCACATACATACTTTCCTTTTTGCTCATAAACTATGTTTTTAGCGCATTTCTCAAGCAAACACATGAATTTATAATCCTCAACTTTCCCTTTAATTATAGCGAGTTTTTGTGCTCTTTTTTTGAGAATCTCTGCTCGTGGATCTGACTTGGTGTAAACAGCGTGTCCTATACCGTACAGCAACTCTCCCTCTTCAACTTTTGTCTTTAAGTAATTTGTTAATTCTGTTTCATCGGTTAGATTATTAACATTTCGTTTAATATCATCGATCATGTTTTTCACCTGAATATTAGCACCACCGTGTTTTGGTCCCTTCAATGATCCAACACCAGCCGCAATACTACTATATGTATCTGTACCCGAACTGCTTGTTACCCGGACAGTAAATGTACTATTATTACCCCCACCATGTTCACAATGAAGGGATAATAATGTATCAAGGATATCCACTTCATCTTGCGTATAATTTCTACCTTTAATCAACCAAAGAAAATTTTCTGCAAGAGATACCCCTTGTTTTGGTGGTCTCATATGGAATGTCCGTCCCTCGAGCTTATATCTATATATGTTATAAGAGTATGCAATGATGAGAGGAATCTTTGCAAGAAGTTCAATGGATTGACGAATGAGGTTATCTTTATCCGTTTTATCTGCTTCATTATCAAACACATATAATTCAAGAATACATCTCGCCAATGCATTCATAATGTTATTCCCTTCGAGTTCGATGATGTTAAGAATGGATTTTTGATCGAGTGTCATTTTAGATTGGATAAGTGATTTGAAATCTCTTAATTCCTCATCTGTTGGTAGTTTTCCCGATAAGAGAAGGTACGCTATGGATTCAAATCCTAATTCAATAAGGTCTTCTATTTGATACCCTCTAAATTCGAGTCGACCGTCTATGGGAATAACTTTGTTACCATCTTTCTCATATCCGATAACTGTGGATATATTTGTCAATCCGGCAAGAACACCAGTTCCGTCTTCATTCCTAAGTCCTCTTTTAACCCCGAGTGTTTTGAAAAGTTCTGGATTTATATTGATAGATGATTGCATGTCATCAGCAATCTTATAAATCATGTAGTCAACTCTATTATTCATTGTAAATATTTTTAATTATAGATTGTCCCATTCAACCCCTTCTATATAAGGCACAATTAAATTTATACTAAAAAAATAAACGCATTGATAGTGATTTTATTAAATTTCTGAGAAAAATTTAGTATTATATAAATATGAGACGAAACTTTGGACATATTGGTATTCACGGACAGCGTCAGGGTTGGTGCTGTTCTTCTAGTATGCTCAAGTAAGTCTATTGTTATTTCATGTAACACCCCCTAAATACCTAATAGAATCACTTGAGCATCAAAAGTTCAGGTGATTTTTTTATATATAAATATATGTCTGGGTGTCCGAGTTGGTCAGGAGGCGGTCTGCAAAACCGTTAATAGTCAATGACTTACGCTGGTTCGAGTCCAGTCCCAGACTCCTAATGCAGCATTCGTATAGTGGTTATTATATGACCTTGCCATGGTCGAGACGGGGATTCGATTTCCCCATGCTGCTCAAATAAATTGCAGGTATAGCACAACGGTTAGTGTATGAGCCTTCCAAGCTCGAGATGTCGGTTCGATTCCGATTACCTGCTCCAACAATTTAGGTCCTTGGTGTAATGGTTAAGCATGGTGGTCTCCAAAACCACCGATAAGGGTTCGAATCCTTTAGGACCTGCAAAAAATAAACACTATTATATTATGTGGTACTGGATAATTGGATTTATATTAGTATTGGTTTTTGGGTGCATTGCATCTTATAAACACGGACGAGTAAATGAGCTACATAATACTCGAGCGGCATTCGAACGTTATGAGGATGCGCATAAGATTGTTCGTTCAAGGGAGATTGAAGAGGTAGTGAGAGAGTTGGAAGATGAGTTGAATAGTTTTCTATAATAGATTATGGGCAGCTAGATCAATTGGTTGGATCACCTGTCTGATATACAGGAGGTTCCGAGTTCGAGTCTCGGGTTGCCCACAAATATGGAGTCAGTAGTTCAGTTGGTAGAATGTCAGATTGTGGCTCTGGTGGTCACCGGTTCGAGTCCGGTCTAACTCCCTGATAATCAATGCTTTTGTGGTGTAATGGATAGCACGAAACACTACGGATGTTTTAGTAGGGGTTCGAGTCCTCTCAAGAGTACAAATATTGAGGTGTAGTATAATGGTGATTATGCAGGATTCTGGCTCCTGTGATGGGGATTCGATTTCCTCCACCTCAACAAACTCAACATTTTATACTATTATATATGTATGAAGAGTCTACAAGAAAGTCTATTTGATACGGATTTGGCGGAAAAAAAATTAACCATCAACGGAGTTACTGTTGATGAAAATGTATGGGCGAAATGTGTTAAGTTTTTTGAATCCTCAAAATCTCAGAAAATAATCAAAGACAAATGTGAAGACGGTGATCACCGATTGTTATATAAAGGAAAAGATTGTTTGGTGTATGTGTATGAAGGGAACGGGTTGCATGATAGATGGTTATACGTATTTAGTCCCGAAACCATATATATCCAATATGAAAGCATTAAACACAATTTTCCAAAAAACATAGATATAGACGATCTTAATGATTACCCAAGCATTCTAGATTTGGCATTCGCTAGAAAAGTTGGTTATATGGGCTATGAAGATTTTTGGTATCATCTAAGTGGATGTAAATCGATACCAAACAGAAAGGAAGGAATAGGCGTAAATGAATTAACTCGCTCATATATTCCAGAAACAATATCTTCAAAGGCAAAACAGATTATAAAAAACTACAAATAAAAAGAGGGCTCTTATAAGAACCCTCTTTTTTATATATTAATACATGCACACAATTAGTAAAGATCGGTTTGGTGAATGGCCAATTAAGTTCTGGTGGTATACTAAAAAGAAAGGACAAACCATGGAACAGGTGATTGACACAGATCTTGATTGGTTTCTTTGGGCTGTAACTACGTTTCAAAATGTTACCCCGTCTCAAGCAGAATATTTCAAAAAGAAAACTGGAAAGACCCTGAACCCACGACTCATTCAAGACGTTGAACCATACGAATACAAAAAAGGTGATACAGAAGAGATGTATATGGAGATATGTAAGAGCCAAGATTTACACGGTACTATACAGAGATGGAGAGGGGAGGAAATGTTATTATTTTAATATGAATGCTACAGAAGAATGGCTCAGATATATTGAGAATAAAGTCGTGTTTCAACGATATCATATAAACAATTATAGTGAACCCGAAGAAGACGAAGAATCAAAAGATAAGGAAGAGAAAACTAAAGATTCGGACTCTAATTAATATTTATATATAAGTTTAACATTAAAAATTCATTAAAATGTACGCTAGTTACAGAACAGTTGCTAAAGCCCAGGGATGGGATGTTGAAAAGAAAAATGCCGCAAGACGTAATCGTCTTGCTCACAAGGGAATGATGAAGTCCTACGTTCAGGTTACTCCTGATGGAAAAACAATTCAGCATTATAAGTTGGACTCCAGAACCGCTGAGTTTAAGAAGGCTATTGAAAAGGTCTATGCTCAGGAGAAAGCAAAGAAGGAGGCTGACTCTGTCGTAGAAGCGGTGACTGAGTAAGAAGATGCCCCCATAGTTAAAAGGATATAACAGAAGATTTCTAATCTTCTATTGATGGTTCGATTCCGTCTGGGGGTACATATGTAGGGTGAGAGAGTGGCAAATCCCACAGGTGTCTGAGACAATCAACTCCGTTTCGATCTCTAAATACCAGACAGTTGGTAGCTGGCAAATAAATTAATCCAACACTCACGGACTACAAAAAAAGGAACCTCACGGTTCCTTTTTGTTATTTATGCTATTTTTTCGTCAACCACTCCACCTGCAACTACTCCTGTATTTCGTCCATTAACGTACCAATAAGGAACTCCGTCAATTTCAATTATATACGGAACATTTGTCTTATTATTCCTAAACATTGCAAGTAAATCACGATATGCTTGAGAATCGGTAAATGTCTTTGCTGCAAATCCATTAATGGTTTTTATAAGTTCAGCATTAGCTGACATGAGTGCTGATAAGTTGGTGTCGAGCACACCACTCTCAACCGCAACCTCTTCAACTTTAAGAACCCCGTGAGGTGTTGGAGCAAACCGCGTACATATTCTTAACGACCAACCAGAGCCGGCCCCATATGCTGTTTTGTGAGATGTGTAGATGGTAACTGGATTGTTAATCTTTCCAGTGGTGCCATCAACAGTTCCAGTAAAGTACATACCCATTGGAACACATGTATATATGGTATTCCCATATTCATCTAACACATCATAGAACACCAAGATTGAATTAAAAGTAAACTTATCATTTTCATAATCTACTTCCTTTTCAAATAATGTGTCAAACGTGAATGTTTGTGAATTGAATATACGTTCGGAGTTATCATATACGTCCACATATTGATTCGTAATAATCGGAAGCAGAGCGGAATCATCGGGTGTCCATCCTGCGATATAATAATCTCCATCATAATCCGCGTTGGGATACGAATAATATCCGATCGCATCCTTAAATTCTTGCATTGTTGAAAATGCTGGGAAATTATCATTAATGGAATAAGTGTATGGTCTACTACCGGATGTTATATTCAAGACTATTTCCGCGAACCCTTTATCCCAGGACTCCATATCTATATTTCCATCATATACTATATAGTTGTTTAACTTAAATTCACCTTCGGACTCCTGTGATGGATAGTATGCTGTTAAATTAGCAAGACACCCAATTAAATTAACAGAATAATCCAGATCATCGCGTTGATCCTCACTTTCTCTCATCCTACTTAATCCGTTTTCAAATATATTTTGAAAATATGTAGGGAGTAGTTTATTTATATCTATTTGTCCATCTACTAAAAAACTTCTTACCGAATCGGATATGTCATCTGGTAGGTTGAGACATACAAACCGCGAAGGTCTTACGCGATATGATGAATTGACTGTTGATTGTGATAAGTCATCTGTGTATGTGGAAAACAGAAGAAAATTACCATTTTGATTCAACAACGGTCTGAATATATTACATACATTTGTCATGTATAAATAATAAGGGTTAACGTATTGCTGTTAAATTGAGAATCATTATCAATTATTATTTTTTCATACGTAAACAGATCAAAAATAAAATATAATTATAAGATATGAGTCTTCCTATACATTTACAAAATATCAAATCTAGTGGTGTTTATAGATTTGTATATGATAAGTCTGTTATATCTAGTCAAACAGCGGAAACACTCCGTCTTCTTGTTGGATATTCAGACAAGGGTCCTTTTAATACACCTGTTTATATTACATCACGAGATGAGTTTATTAGGACATATGGAAACATTTCAAAGAGACTTGAGAAGAAAGGTATCTACTTCCATAGACTCGCTCTTCAGGCACTCAACGCTGGGCCTATCCTTTGCTTGAATCTTAAAAATTTTGAGAATCAGGCAACAAATAACATCCAGGTTCGGAATATACAATTTATTGGTGAGGATGTTGCAACACTTAAACCTTTGGCAGATAATGCAACTGTTCCATCAGCGAATACAAAACCTATAACCGATGTATATGATACAAATAGATTCTGGGCATTAGATCCTGATGTCTTAACCGGTCTTATGGGTAATGATGAATATGCGATGATAACTGCAACCGATTCACTTGATGCTTCTTGTAGCGTTATCATCCGTAGAGTTCAGCCTGCTGAATACAATCTTACAATCCGTCAGTACTATGGTTCACAGGAGATTCCTGATTATCTCAAACCATTACAGAACGAAAAGCTCTGCGATTTCTTTGCAGATATCTATGTATTCCGTGGTGAGTTTACTACCGCTCTTTGTGGAGAAGGTGGACCTCTTGCAAGATATTTCGATATCGATACAACTTTGAAAAAACCAAAACTCAAAACAAATTATACCGATGCATTTGGTGAACCGGATGATGTCCTCGTAGCACTCGCAAATGATCCAGCTTCAGAATTTATTGCAGGATATCGCGGAACCACTATTCCAAACTTCAAGAATGGTAATGGTAGTTATATTTCACTCGATCTTCTCTTCAATACTGGTTATTCCGATCATAAGATGCTTATGAAGTTAGATGAATATAAATTGGATAGAATTGGTAATGAAAGTGATGCGGCTTATACAGCTAGATTAAAGTCTGTTTTAATGTTCTATGGCAATGAAGAAGAAGAGGAAGAAGATCCTCAGATTGCTGAAAATGTACTTCTCGCAGCATCCAATGTAGCCGATGTTGTTTATCCTATATATCTTCCTGGATACACATATGACAATTCTCACGTAGATGCAACAGTATGTCTAGGTGTTCTTACAGGTGCCTATGGTAAGGGTTTGCAAGAAGCGTTGACCAACAGGGTTGATGTTGAATATCATTATCTTGTTGACACATTCGATACATTAATCAATGGTGCAGACAAGGTTCCTCTCGCCGCTCTCGCAAAGAAGAAGGACAATTGCTTCGCAATCTTGAACTTCCCTAAGATTAAGGATTTTATCAATACAAATATTATGGGAACTAAGAAGACCCTCGATTTCAAAGATGTGATTGCTCAGTTCACACTTCCTGGTGAAGGTGATGGTGCTTCTTGGTGTGGATACTTCACACAGGTGGTTCTCAGTGATGGTTCTGTCAAGAGTACAGTTCCTAGCGCAGGTCTTGTAAGTAACCTCTTTATGGATAAGTGGTCATCTCGTCAGCCTTACTACATTGTGGCTGGTAGTCAGTACGGACGTCTTCTCGATGGTACACTCGTTGGTCCTGATTATGGATTCTCAAAGAGCGACCGCGACATACTCGAGCCATTTGGTATTAATGTGATCGTTTACGAACCTCGCCGTGGTACTTATATCAATAGTGAACAGACAGCAAAGCAGATCCCTGTTAGTGGATTAAGCAAGATTCACATTCGTGAACTTGTCATCTATCTCCAGGATGAAATTGCAGAACTTCTTGAAACCTATCGTTGGGAACTCAACACTCAGGTTCTTCGCGATAAGATTAAAGCAAGAGCCGATGTAATTCTCGAGACTGTTAAGAATAATGGTGGTGTATATGATTATCTCAATGTCTGTGACGAGAGCAACAATACAGCCGAAACAATTGACAATGAACTTCTTGTTCTTGACACACATATCGAACCCGCAAGAGGTGCTGGTAAGATGGTTGAACAGTTGTTCATTTATCGCACAGGCGAGATGCGTTCCACATTACTTCAGGGTTAATCAAATTGCCTTCGATCGAAGGTAATCTCTAATAAAACAATTAAAAAGGCCTTCGATCGAAGGTCTTTTTTATTTATTATTTAAGTAATTACATTAAGTATTATATGAAAAGTCTATTTGAATATATAAATGAATCTGTATTTGATAAGGATCTTGTCAAAAAAGGATTAGTCAACGATCATCCACAAAATAAAGCAGAATTGCTTGATAGTATAAGGAAATATATAGATATTCTTAAACCACGCCGTGGAGAAACCATTGATCTCAACTGGATCGATACTTCTAAAATTGATGACATGGGTGGATTGTTTGAGGACAAATCAACAAAGAGAGATTTAAATTATGATGTAAGTGATTGGAATGTGAGCAATGTAAATAACTTTGCCAACATGTTCTCTTGGTGTAAGAATTTTGATTGTGATCTTTCTAAATGGGATGTAAGTTCTGGAAAATACTTTGGTGGAATGTTTACAAATTGTAAAAATTTTAAAGGACAAGGATTGGATAATTGGAAAATTGATCCCCATGCAAATACATATCAGATGTTCAAAGGATGTAAGAGTATCACGCTTCCTTCATGGGCTGATAAATATATGAGTTAAAACATAAAAAGACCTCTTAGCTAAGAGGTCTTTTTTTATCCATCTATTATAGTATATTTGAATCCTTGTTTCTTATAGGAATTGATCTTTGACTTCCCTTGTCTCAAAAGTTGATGAGAAGGGAAGTCATCTATTATATCATATATATAGAATGCATCCTTTCCTGGTTGCGGTAGGAGACCTCGTCCGATACTTTGCATGATGGTAATGTCGCTCTTGAATGACTGAGCGAAGACGGCGTAGTTGACATTCTTAAAAGTGATGCCCGTACTTATACACCCAAAACTACCCACCAATATGACATTATTATTCTCTAACATCTCGTCAAGAATTGCCTGTCTCTTTTTAAGGGTTACTCCACCAGTTATATATACCACTTTCCGGTCTGGGAATGTCTCGGTGAAATGATAAACAAGATACTTAATATATTCTGTATGATGAGCTAGTACAATACAGTTCCCATCCATATTGTTAATCAGATTATCCATCTCATCAATTCTCTTCTTGCTCCTATGTACGAGCATCTGTTCCAGCATAAGGAGATTTGCTCC
>ODAI011179340.1_pt1 | contig 12613 bp, 11 predicted proteins | sample 1539321 | NCBI WGS metagenome assembly ODAI01 (sample SAMN02144231, study PRJEB22623) | gut metagenome | biome: sheep rumen | host: Ovis aries | place: New Zealand
TCACTTTCGCCGCAGCCGGACTTCAGCCTTTATTCCTGTATTCCGCTGGTCCGCAGCGGCTCCATTCCGTGCTCTTTGAGCAGTGCGTTCACGTCGATAATACTCCCGGGTCTTTCATTAAAGGCGATCATGATCAATGTATCTCGCGGTATTTTGGCATACAGTTCCGGCATGTCGTACTTTCTGAGCGTCCGCTGCGTTTCTTTCAGCGTGAGCTCTGACGCATAGCAGATCCGGAGAATGACGTCTCGCTGGCGCGTGTGCTTTTCGCCGGAGAGGAGTTTATACCCATAGCGCTCCGGAATGTCCGCCTTCAGAAAGGCGACCTGCTGTGTGATCCCCTTTTTCCGCAGAATCGACTTAATATAAGTTGAGAAGGACGTCGCATCGGACAGCATGCTATCCTTATTGTTCTGCACAAACGCAGTGTAATCCGCAAGATGTGTGCTGCCTAATTCCCGCTCCAATTCATTTGTTTCCTTTTCCTGCATCATCTTTCCTCCAACGTGCTAGAATAACAGGTGTCAGCCAGAAAAAGGCTGTTCATTATAGTTTAAAGAGGCGTAACGTGAATCTCTCCAATCGTTTGACAAATTCATTTTATCAGGTCGTTGCCGCGATCAATGAGCCGCACAATGTATATCTGGTGCGGCACCGGGATTCCGGCAGATTCTATGTCAGAAAGACGCTGGACGTATACTCGGCCGATGTCTACAAGGATCTGCAGGCGCACCCGATCCCCGGTATTCCCAGGATCATAGACAGCTGGGAAGAGGACGGACGGCTGATCATCATAGAAGAGTTCATTTCCGGCGTCACTCTGCGGGATATGATCGAGAGCACTGCTTCCCTTTCTCTTTTTCAAGACGGCTATGAACAGGCACCCGGGTGCAATACAGCAGCTGCGCCGGCATGCAGGAATGGTAACGGATTCACTGCTGCCGGAACCCGCGTCCATCTGGATCCGCATGATATCCTGACGCCAGATCAGCTCGGTCACTACATGGTCAGCCTGTGTGAGATCCTGGAGCGTCTGCACGCCCACAATCCGCCGATCATTCACAGGGATCTAAAGCCTTCCAATATCATTATAACGAGCTGCGACAATGTAGTACTGCTGGATTTCAACGCCGCCAGGTTCTATTCCGGCGTTCCCGGCAGAGAGTCGGATACCCGTCTCCTTGGCACAAAGGGATACGCTGCGCCTGAACAGTATGGCTTCGGCGAATCCTCCCCGCAGACAGACCTTTACTCCATCGGCCGGATTCTGCAAGAGTGCGTCGATGCATTCCCTAAAGAGCGTATCGCAGCAGAGCGCATTGCCGAAAAGCAGCCGTCTTCTCCTGCGAAAGTTACAGACCCTCATACATTTGATCCTGTGATCCGCAAATGCACGCAAATGGCACCTTCAAAGCGGTATTCATCCGCAGCCGCGCTGAAAAACGCGCTGCTAAGCTGCCTCGGACAGAGCAGCCGCCCGGATATCACCGGCACAGTGGTCAATCCCTATCTTCCGCCGGGCTTTCGAACACTCAACCCCTGGAAGATGCTGATCGCTTCCGCAGTCTATCTTCTGGTCTTCAATGTAAGCCTGACGATGCCGGATGAAACCGCCTCGGCCCCGGTGTTGTGGATGGAAAGAATGCTGGTTCTTTCTCTCGCTCTCATCAATATCGCAATGGGCAGCAATTATCTGGGCATTCAAAGATACATGCCGTTCCACAACAGCACCTCCCGCCCGCTGAAGATCGCCGGGGTTCTGCTCACAATGGCGGCTGTCTCCGTTATCATTTTCATGACGATGGTGTTATTGATCAGTACAGTCTCCTCTTGAGAGAGTATTGTGTACGATCTCCGTATGTGTAAGTAAGAAAAGTATAACAAAGACGCCGGAAAGCAGTTGCCACCGCTATGGTGGTAACTGCTTTCCGGCTGTTTACGCTTTTCTATTGATCCATTATTCCGACCAGGTCACTGTGATCACCGTCTTTTTCTCGCTTTCCGAAAGCGGCAGCGTGTGCAAAAGGCCTTTACTGATCATCTGCTCTGTCACATCTCTTGCATCCGCCATTACTCTGACCGGCGTTTTTTCTGAGATCCAGGATACCGTTCCGGTTCCCGTAAGGACTGTAATGTCCGTATTTCCTTCCGTAAACATGGCTTCTACCGCCGTAAAGCCGGCGTACTTGTCTGATAGCCCCAAACAGCTGCTGTTATTTCCTTTTGCAAGAAATACAAACCACTTATACGCGCCGGCTTCCAGACAGCCTGCGACATCCTTACCCTTCTCAGGGATCACCACCTCTTTCTGCAGGAAATCATAGATCCAGTACGCATCTCCTGTTAATTCCGGCACCTGGGACGGACCGACTGTATACGGCTGTTCACGGCTTGTCAGGTTATATACAGCGACTCCTCCTGCGATCGTCTGTCCCCATTTTCCGTAGTTATGCAGTTTGAGGACGCCTTCCTTCATCGGATCTGTGAAGACGCAGTCCTCTGTGGGCTTTGCAGAGCGCTCCATCATCAATATTTTGCCATTCGCATATACAAGGGGCCGCAGCGCTTCCGGATCTGTCGCGCCGATCTGATCGCTCACATAAACGGGTCCGCCGCTGATCGCCCTGAGCAGACTGTGCTTTCCGGCGTGCTTGTGGCTGGTCCAGAACATGTCCCAGTCGCAGCAATAGATCGCATTATGGTAGATCGCATTATATGCATTCTGCAGCAGGTGCTCCGCAAAGCTTTCCTCTTTGGCCGGCAGGAAATCATCACTGTTTCTGGAAACCGCAGAGGAGCGTCTGGCCAAAATATTCTCCATGCCCATTCCCATGCAGTTGATCATGGCGCCATCCATGATGCCGGCTCCGCTTTCGAGGGAAAACGCGATCTCACGCGCAGCCTTGGCGAGGGGAAAGCTGTTTTTATAATAGAAGGGAACGGCACTCTGTCCATCTACTTTCACAAAGTCAATCCCTTCTTTCCGTAAAAGTTCATACCAGTCTTTATAGAAACCCGCTCCGTTCTTCGGATCCGGGACAATACTTCCTGCTGGGTTCCGATGCAGATACTCCGCTTCCGCCTGCTCTGCGGCGGAGCCCGGCGCAAGGCCGTCCCAGTATCCGCCGAGCGCATGCCAGACTCCAAACCATTTGACACGGCTGCTTTGCCTTATATCCTCGATCATGTGTGCAAATCCATTCGGGAATTTGACTGCATCCGGGGCCAGGTCCTCCAGCATCTTTTCACGTGCGCCAAACCATCCGTCATCGATCAGAATCCAGCGCACCGGCACCTTTTTCTCTGTCAGTTCCTGTGTTTTCTGCCTGATCTTGTCCTCGGTCACATCCGTATAGAATGCGTCCCAGCTGCACCAGCCCAGGTAGCGGAACATTTCCGGGACTGTTCTGTCTTCCCGAAGCCGCAGACCGGTCCTATGCGCGAGGTGCGCAAATACTTTATGGACTGCTTCCGAAGAAGTTTTTCCTTCTCCCATGACAAAAAGCGGCTCATGTAGCTTGCGAATGCCCGCAAGTTTCGCTGTCATCTCGAATACGAGCGCATCCGCGCTCTCTCCGACAAGTGTAGACTTATACAGGTTTCCCACCATGGGGAGCAGGCAGATACACCTGTCTTTCATCTTAAAAAGCGCGATCTGCGTGCGTGCGGGAATGCTGCGCAGATCTTCCGGGAAAGCAGGTCTGGTCCACCACGGATTAAACATATAGAAGGCCGTGATCTTCTCCGGACGCTCTTCCACAGGGATTCTCACCTGCACCGGATGTTCCATCTCCATAAAAGGGGTGTCCGTCAGCGTCTGCGTGTGGATCTCCAGTGCAAGCTCTCCGATTCGAACGTCCCCTTCACGGATATCCTGCGCGCGGATCGTCACGCCGTCATGCATGCTGTCCCCGGCATTGACCGGCACCTCGGCCCTTACCTGTGTATGATTCTGACACCGAATTAGAATATTCCAGGCATTACTCTTGATCATAGCTGCCTCCCTCTTGATCTATTATCTATAAATTACAGTTTTCCGCCAGAGGAAGCAATGCCTTCTACAAACTGCTTCTGGAAGATCAGATACAGCACCAGCATAGGAACGACCGCCATCACAGCGCCGGCCATCAGCTGCGGATAGTTGCTTGTGAACTGTCCCTGCAGTCTGGAGAGGGCTGCTGTCAGTGTGGTTGCGTTTGTCTTGGGACATACGATCATGGGCCACATCAGATCTTTATAGGCAAACAGAGCCGTGAAAATCCCCAGGGAAACCAGGGAAGATCTTGTGAGCGGAAGCATGACATAAAGGAAACGCTGTCCCACATTTGCGCCGTCCAGCTCCGCCGCTTCTTCCAAAGAAGCCGGCAGGCTCTGGTATCCCTGCTTGCACAGATATGTTCCAAACGCCGTCACAGCGCCGGGAAGGACAAGCGCAAACTGCGTGTTCATCATATGAAGACGCGATACAATCAGGTACTGCGGAATGATGAAGATCTGACCGGGCACCATCATCTGCACGAGAATCAGCGCGAAGAAGAAGTTCTTAAACGGAAACTTCAGTCTTCCAAACGCATAGCCGCCCAGCGTCGCTGTCAGGCATGCGCAGAGCACGCGCAGCGCGATCATGATCAGCGTGTTCTTGTAAAGCACAAGGAAGTTGTAGGAGTTCCACACTTCCACGAAGTTCTCAAAATGCCACCCGTTTGTAGGGAATATATAGAACGGATTCACGGAAATCGATTCACTTCTGGTCTTAAAGGCCGTGAGCACCATCCATGCAAACGGCAAGAGCATCATCAAAGAACCGACAATCAGGAATATATGGATCAGCGTCGATGTTCCGATCTTCTTTGTACGCCAACTCATTGCTCTCTCCTTTCCTATCAATCGTAATGAACCCATTTGCTCTCAGTCTTTTGCAGAATAAAGGTCAAAAGACTAATGATGGAGATCAGGAACATGATGATCGCTGCACCATATCCACGGTTTGATCTCTCGAAAGCATATTCATAAAAGAGATATGTGATCGTCTTGACAGACGGCCACGCCCGGCTGCTCTGATCCATGATCATGAAAGGCAGATCAAAGAGCTGCAGCGCGCCCATAATTCCGGTTTGTACGATAAAGAAGATCATGGGGCTCAGGAGCGGGATTGTGATATTGAAGAAGGAATGTACGCCGGTTGAGCCGTCCACGGACGCTGCCTCATAATAATCCTTGGGAATATCCTGCAGGCCGCCAAGGAGAAGGATCATGTTATAGCCGATGGAGCTCCATACGCCAACGATCACGATCGCGATCATTGCAATGGCCGGATCGGTAACCCAGTTGACCTTTCTTCCGAGCAGGTGGTTCAAAAGGCCGTAATCCTGATTGAACATCCATTTCCACACCATGGCGACTGCTGCAGGAGCACAAACCATGGGCAGGAAGAAGATCGTTCTGTACACACTTCTAAACTTCATCTTGCGGTTTAAAAGCACTGCGAGAACAAGCGAGATCGCGACGGTCAGAGGAAGGCTCAGCACTGCGTATTTAAAGGAGTTAAACAAGGTGCTGTACACTTCTTTGTCACGAAACATGGTCTTAAAATTTTCCAGGCCGATGAATGTATTTCCGATACCGAAGTCTCCGGTCTCACACAGCGACTGCCATACTGTTTCGAAGATCGGATAGTAGTTCAGGATCAGCAGTCCGATGATTGTCGGAGCAATAAACGCAAGTCCCCAGATTGCTTCTGTCCTGGCTCTCACAGTCATTTTCTTTTTCAAAATGCTCTCTCCTTTCTTTTGGTCAAAGAGCAGATGAATTTTCATCCACCTGCTCTTATCAAGGTATGGGGCGTTTATAAAAAAGGTTTACTCTTTTTACTCTTTTGCCAGTGTTGCGTTCATATCTGCTGCAATCTGCTTGAGAACCTCTTCCATCTTCTCCGGTGCGGACCAGGCCTCTACCAGTGCCTGAGACGCGTCATCCTCCCAGATCGCTGTGCTCTTGGAATACGGGCGGAAGACCAGTCTTCCCTGTTCCTCGATATCGACGAATGCGGAGACGTCCATATCGCCGAACGCATCTGCGAAAGGCTCGGAGCAGCCGATGTATCCGGCCATGGTAACGCCCAGTTCAGACTGCTTGATCTGAGATTCTTTGCTGCTCAGATAGGATACCAGAGACCATGCCGCATCGGGATCTTCTGTCTGGGAATAGATGGACCATCCAAGACCGTTATAGATCGAGCAGCGCTCGTCCTGATCGCACTGGCCGTTTCCGTTCACATCTGCATAGGGCATCATGACCCACTCGAAGTCAGACGCGTTATCAGCTGTATAGAAGTTATTGACCGTCCAGGATCCCTGGCAGATCATGCCGACCAGTCCGGAGAGGAACATGGTGTCGCCGCCGGTCGATGCCATGGAGTCAGGAGAAGGACAGGCCGGAAGGATCTTTTCCGCTACGAACTTCATTGCTTCGATCGTTGCAGGCTCATCGTAACCGGAAGCTTTCTTATCCTCCGTGATCACTTCGCCGCCGTAGGAATAGATGATGTTGTACCAGGTGTCCTGATTGCTGCCGGTATTGCAATAGGTTCCGAATACGCCGTCCGCTGCGCCTTTATCAGAAATCTCCTGTGCGATCTCGGCAAATTTCTCCCAGGTCCAGTCAGAAGTGGGATGCTCTACGCCGTACTTGTCAAACAGAGCCTTGTTATATACAACTGCGATCGTGTCATGATCCTTGGGAATCGCATAATGTGCGCCTTCATAGGTATACAGCTCGTTGATCCCTTCAAAATAATTGTTCAGGTCTATGTTCTCATCCTTCTCAATATAGCTGTCCATGTTGAGAAGTACTCCGGAACCCATGTACTTAGCCGCATTGTTGGAATGCATCCAGAAAACGTCCGGCATCTCGCCGCCGGAAACGCCTGCCTCCAGCATGGTCCAGTAACCGTCCCATCCGGGGACTGTGAACTCTACTGTGTAGCCATTTGCTGCGCCCCACTCGTCCGCGATCTGCTGAAGTCCGGCCAGCTGGTTGGGATCCCAGATTGCCACAGAGATCGTCTTGTCTCCACCGGAAGATCCGCTGCTCTCACTGCCGCCTGCATCTGCTTCGCCTCCGGATGAACCACATGCCACCATAGACACTGCCATAACCGCTGTCAGCATCCCTGCGAGTACTCTTTTCTTCATACTATCTCCTCCCTAATCTGAAATATTGATACTCAAGGAACTGTTTACTGATAATGCAAGTATAAATTTATCCTTTGATCCAATAAATGGCAGCACCAAGCAAGGATATGTCGATTCCGGCATGTCAATAACAAGCATGATATGTCAAAATACCAACTTCCATTTTCAAGTATTCGGCCGCTTGGTAAAATGTTAGAAAAGTCCTACTAATCAAAAGCGAGAGGAGCACGAATGCGAACAAGCAAGTTCACTGATGAAAACAATTTCCGCTGTCTTGAAGATCTGCAGGAAACGTCTTCTGAGCTTTCGCTGATCCACTTTGGAACAGAGAAGTGCAAACCTTATCACGTTTTTGCCGGCGAGCGCGACGAATACATTATTCATCTCATTATTGCAGGACACGGATTCTACTCCGCTGACAACAGCACCTGGACCCTGTCCGGCGGGCAGATGTTTTTGATCCGCCCGGGCAGGCCCATTATCTACTGTGCGGACAGCCGGGACCCCTGGCAGTATGTGTGGATCGGATTTAAGGGAGACAGAGCCCAGGCAATCCTTTCGGAGTGCGGCTTTACCAAGCACCGGCTCGTCCTGCCTTCCCCTGCCCCTTCCGAGTATCTGGCGATTCTGGAAGAAATGTTTGATCACATTACTCTGCGTTATGCGGATGTGCTGTTTAGGGAATCCTCTCTTTATAGGATCCTGTCTCTGCTCTGCCAGAACGCCGCGAATCTTTCTGCTGAATCTGACATCGATCTGGAAAGGGAGGGAGCCAATTCCTATGTGACACAGGCGGTCGACTATATCCGGTACCATTACATGCACAACATCACGGTTTCCGACGTGGCGTCACAGATCGGCATATCGGGCACCTATCTGAATCGTCTGTTCAAGCAGACCTACAACCTGCCGGCGCAGGAATTCCTTATGGATTTTCGGATGCGAAGAGCCGCCTATCTACTGGTCAACACGACGCAGCCTGTCAAGGAAATCTCACAAAACGTGGGCTACCGCGATCCGCTTGTGTTCTCCAAAGCGTTTAAGAAGAGATTTGACGTCAGCCCGCAGAACTACCGGCTTTACAAACAGGATCTGGAAGTGCGGGACAAACGGCCCGCAGAGAGCGGGGAAGAATGATCCGGCATTTTGTGTAAAAGCAGAAAGATGGCGCGTGAAAGCAGTTTACTTTCACACGCCCTCTGTTTACGATTTTTATTCTACAAGCAATTCTATAATCAATTGTTAATGATCATCTGTTTCAGATATTCAATCCGGCAAAGAATCCGGCTTTGGTCGCCTCCGCGATATTGGCTGTTGCCTGCGCATCGCCAATTACCCTGACCTCTGCAAAGAGTTCTCTTGCCTCCTTCTCCAACGGATTATAGGGTTTTGTTCCGAGTGCCATGATCATCGTGTCAAATGGCAGTTCTTTTTCTTCGCCGGTGTGCAGGTCTGTCACCGTCACCGCGTTCTCGCTTACCCGCTCAATACGATGATCTGTCAGGATCTGCATGCCTGATCCCGTGATCACCGGCATGATCGTTGCGCGTGTAAGGGGCTCCTCTTTCATAAGAATATCACCCAGCATTTCCACGACTGTCACCGAAAGGCCCTGTTCATGCAGTAAATGCGCAGTCTCAATACCAATCTGTCCGCCGCCCGCGATCAGAACATTCCCTTTGAGCTTCATAGATCCGTCAAGGACTTTATCTGCTGCGATCACATTCTTGTTTTCCCTCACGCCGGGTATACCGGGGACAAAAATCTGGCCGCCGGTTGCCAGTAGTACAACGTCTGCTTTCATCTCTTTTAATGCTTCCGGTGTGATTTCGGAGCTGAGGTGAACCCGGACATTGTCCATCTTCTCAAACACGGCTGTAAAGAATTTCGGTATATGATGCAGAATGTCCTTGCTGGGCGGTGCGCTGGCGAGTTTCACCTGCCCGCCGCAAAGCTCAGCGGACTTCTCATAAATGTCTACTTCATGCCCTCTGAGCGCTGCCGTATAGGCCGCCTCGCAGCCCGCTGCGCCGCCGCCGATTACAACTACATGCTTAGCCGCCTCTGCTTTACCGATGCCCTGCGGATATCTGGACTCTCTGCCCGCCAGAGGGTTGATCGCACAGCGCAGGGTATTGTTGTTCCATATGCGAACGCCGATGCAGTGATTGCAGCCTACGCAGCGTCTTACGCACTCGCCGTTACCTGCTTTAAGCTTATTGGCAAGATCCGGATCCGCGATCAAAGGGCGCGCAAAGGAGATAAAGTCTGCCGCGCCTTTTTCCAGAATACTCTCGGCATATTCAATATTTTGCATACGTCCGGATACCAGTACGGGGATCTTAACAGCCTGCCTGACCTTTTCGGCATAGGGAGCGAACATTCCTGCGTTGTGATAGATCGTAGGGAAAACCCATGCCATAACCTGCTGTGTTCCGCCCGCGATATCGATCGCATCTACCCCGGCGTTCTCAAGCATTTTGGCAAGCGCTACTGTCTCGTCAATCTGTCTGCCCTTTTCTCCGAGGCCGTCATCCGCAGAGAGTCTTACAATTATGGGCATCATAGGACCGTTCACCCTGCGCACTTCTGCCACCAGTTCGAGAAGAAAGCGCGCCCTGTTTTCCGGATTTCCGCCGTATTCATCATCGCGGTTATTGAAATACGGAGAGAGGAACTGGGAAATCAGGTAGCCCGCATGTGCATGGATCGCAACTGCGTCAAAACCCGCCTTCTTTGCACGTAAAGCGCTCTGACCATAGGTCCTTACAAACTGGTGGATCTCTTCCACACTCAGCTTTCTGACAGGACGGTCCGCCACAGGACAGCGGATCTCGCTGGGGCCGACATTGGAGGGCTCGTCAAGGCCGGAAAGACCGGTCTCATAGGGAGCTCCCATCGCCTGCGCGCCTCCGCCCGGTGTGAGCAGCACGGCAATCTTGGCGCCTTGCAGATGGACAGCTTCCGTAAGCTCGGACATCATCGGGATATAGGCGTCATCATCCAGCCTTGCAGACCTGGGATAAGGGTCGATGCGGTCCAACTGCGCACAGGCCTGCGTCTGCTGCGTGATGATCAGACCTACGCCGCCTTTCGCACGGCGGGCATAGTAATCAATTTCAGGCCACGTGAGCATTCCGTCTGACGCCGTAAAATGTGTTTCTGTGGGAGACATGACAATCCTGTTTCTGAGGGTCATTCTTCCGATCGTTCCTGGCTCCAATAATTTTTCGTACATCTTGCACCTCTGGTTTTTTGCTGCGGAACTACGAACAGCCGGCCTGCACATCGCTCCTGATCACTAAATATCCTATTGGTCTTCCTGATCCCTACATAGAATCAATCGAACATGTTCTATATTTGCAGTATATCTGCCTGTTACTCTTTTGTCAATAATTTATATAACATGTTTTATTTTGCTTTATGGTCATTTCGTTTCTTGCAATAATGAAAGTCATGCAATATACTTTAGGAAATGAATCGAACCTGTTTTATATTTGGGTTCGCCTATATTTTGACCGGAGGTATATACAATGCCCAGAAGGAGCGGACGCCCTGCAAAAGGGGAAAACTTAAAGGACAGCAGGCAGGTGATCATCGATACTGCCATTGCCCTTATCAAAAAGAAAGGTGCTGATTCTATTACTGTAAGGAATGTCTGCGGCGAAGCAGATCTTTCCATCGGCACATTTTATCATTACTTCCGGGATAAGGATGACCTTATGATGTACTTTCTGAGGGAGACCTCCTTTGACGGATTCCCGCTTGAGACCGCGCTCTCCGAGCCCGGAAACAGGATCAGTGAACTGTATATGCACCTGATCCGGCGCTATATGGAACTCGGCCTGGATTTTATGAAGAGCTTCTATTCTACGTCAAATCGCTCTCTTTCCGCATATATGGGGGAGCAGGACGGCAGCTTTGCGCCGGATACTGTCATGGCCAGAAGCGAACGGGAGCTGCTTGCTGCGCAAGAAGCCGGGTACATAATCGCCTCCGCGGATATCCACACCCTGTGCAAGGATATCTGCACGATCGTAAAGGGCTGCGTATTTGAGTGGTGCCTCAATGACGGGACCCCGGATATCGAAAAGATCCTTTATCGCATCATCAATCATTATCTTGCTCTGTATACTGCAGTTCCCGGCGACGCAGAGTCCTAATAATCCCATTCGAAACGTGCGCCCCGGGCGTGTAGATCACTTTAAGAGTCCTCTTCTGATCTGCCAGGAGGCTGATTCTATCCCCGTCATCCAAATACTCCACATTTTCGACCGTGATTGGAGGACCGCAAAGGGAGGACAGATTTCTGACCGGATCCATGACAAAATCGTGTTTCGTCCTGTCGTTAATATAAAAAAAGCAATTCTCCTCAAAATACCCCTTAACAGGAACTGTCACTATCATATCTTACCCTATTCTACATCCATCGGGCCCGCAGCTCATACCTTGCCGCGGCTTAATCTCCTGCTCATCTTCGAGAGCCTTCATGATCACAGCTTTCATTTCCTCTGCCGGCAGTGCGCCGGGAATGCCGTACTTACCAACAACAAAGAAAGGTACTGCCTGGATTCCATACCGGGAAGCCTCCCGTTCATCCAGAATCACGTCTTCCCGATAACGGTCACTATCCAGCACATCCTTCACTTCCTGCGGATCCAGACCGCATTCTTCTCCGATCTTCTGCAGAAGCTCCTTATCCGCAAGTTCCTTATTATCCGTAAAGTATGCCGCGAACAACCTCTCGATCAGCTTTTCTGTCCGTTCCTGATTGTCCTTATCCTTTGCCAGTTTCGTAAGCCTGTGCGCATCCATCGTATTAGTAAAAAGTGTAGTTGCATAGCGAAAGTCAATGCCTTCCGCACGTCCTAATTCCGAGATATGCTCAATCGTCTTACCTGCGTCCTCCATTGATATTCCGTATTTATGCGCAAACCTTGTCTGTGTGTCTCCTGCCGCATGGATTCCTGCTGTCGGATCCAGCTGAAATGCTTTCATCTCAAGCTGGACATCTTTAAGCTCCGGTATATCTGCGATTGCTTTCTTAAGCCTCTTCTCACCAATATAACAATATGGACATGCATAATCTGACCAATACGTGATTTTCATCTCATCCCTCCTCCAGCATTTATAGAACACGTTTTATTTTATAAGCATTATATTCTGTTTTTGCCTGCACATCAAGTATTATTAGAACAAGTTTTATTTTGCAAATACGGCATCCCTTACATAGACATGAATTTGACCATTTACGAGAAAAACCGGGCTCCAATGAGCCCGGTTTCTTACTTCTATTCAGCTGTACCAGCTGTATTTCCATACTTCTTCTGCTTTGCCTAACACCCGTTGCAGGAAGGCGCTTCTTTCAAATATCGTAAATCCCCCTAATTTCTGATAAAGCTGCTGTCATGCGCCGAGAA
>ODAI011182134.1_pt1 | contig 12613 bp, 6 predicted proteins | sample 1539321 | NCBI WGS metagenome assembly ODAI01 (sample SAMN02144231, study PRJEB22623) | gut metagenome | biome: sheep rumen | host: Ovis aries | place: New Zealand
CGGCGAGTTGGATGTTCTGACGCTTACCGTAGAAGGGCACACCGCCCTGTTGGATGATTCTGTGCGGAGCTCTTATGCGGAGGATATAGACGGCAACGGCGAACATGAGCTGATCGTCCTTAATGATGATTATACTGTTACCGTTTATCGTATGCCCTCTGATGGAAACACCCGCCTTTCCATGAGCGATGAAAAGCTGGCCGCTTGCGCGATCCGATTCGGAAAGAACTATGAGAACACAGACATAAGCGCCGCCATCGCCTGCTACATAGAAGCGCATCGGCTGCTTCCCAATGAGGATACTCTTTCTACTCTGTCTGCTGCGATCCACGCAGCGATTTCGAATTGGAAAGATAAGCAGGTTCCCGCCTCGGATGTCCCGGCCCTGATCTATATGGCGGGCACATATGGGATCGACCTGTCTGATATAGATTGGGCTTCCGCGTATAAAAAGGCAGCGCTTCTTACCGCTGGCGAAACCGTTCAGCATGATTTCGTTGACTGGAATCAGGATGGTTACCCGGAGTTGCTGACCATGGACGCAGCTGGGAAGCTCTCTTTGTATGCTGTCGGAGAAACATGGAGAGTTGTTTCTGAAATCGACACAGCGTTTTCTAACGGTAAATATTCGATTCAAGACGAATCCGCACCTCTTATTCTTGCCGTTTCTTCCAATCAGGACGGGTTCGTCGCAATTACCGGCAGTTCAGTCAGCCTTCATATCCTTTTTGAGGAACGCGGGATCCGTGGATACCGGCAGACTGGCTCGGATATCACATTTTCAAAGCAGCTTGACGGTTCCATTGTGCGAAGCGCAGAGTACAGCTATACGGCACACGGAACAGAAAACTGCCCTGTGAGAGCTGGGATCGACTGGCAGCAGAGCAATTATCCGATGCCGCGCTCGGCGGACGCCGTCGTGCAGCGCTATTGGGAGGCAAGAGCCTATGAGATCGCAGAGGAAGCGTCTCTCCTGATCGGCCAACCTCAGCAGGCGGGGATTTTCTCCATGGAAACCTTGTCGGGGTTGCCGAAGCCGGACAATGTTGCGTCAATAGAGATAAGCGCCTATCAGACTGCGGACGACCGTGGTTTGTATGAAGTCAGCTATCTCTCTGACGGGCAGACCGTGCGGGTTTGGATTTCAGCAGAGTATACAGACGGCTGGAAAGTCACCGGAGCCGCCGACACCTACGGTGCGGGCCTGGACGGAAAAGCGATGGATACCTCTATCCCGCTTCTCTGCCTGAATGCTGAGACGGTACATGTCATTTCCGAAAAGAACGGTCGTGTTACCTACCGTGTTCTCGTTCCGACCGCGGGACGGCTTGCTCTGAAATGGCATTCCGGTGCACAGGAATCTTCTCGGACAGCTTATACCGTCAGTATGCAGCGCGGAACACTGACCGGGGAAACCGTGTTCACTTATGATCTGCAGCCAAGTCCCAAGCTGCAGCAGAGCCGGGATTTGTTCGTCCCAGCGGGCGTATATTATGTGACGGTGGAAGCCAAGGTGTCGGATGCTGAAGAATACCACCTGACGCTTAGCCTGAGTGAAGAGGCCAACGTCGAGCTGGAGAACAACAATACCGCCCAGAACGCAACGCCTGTCGCGCTCAACACACCGTATTCCGCCAGCCTGTCCAGCTCCAAAGATGTTGACTTCTTTACCTTTATGTTGAACGAGGCCTGCGCGGTCAACGTCACGCTGAACACCTCCGGCTCCGGCAGCAAGAGCACGCTATATGCCTATGCGGTGTATAACGCGGCTGACGGCACAAGGCTGGCCAGTGTCAGCGTTCCGGGTAACGCGCAGCTGAGTGAAACCGGAAACCTCTATCTGGCCGCGGGCGTCTATTATGTGCAGGTAGCCAAGGGCAGTAGTTCGACGAATGAGGAATATGTCATCACCGTCCATGTCGATCAGGCCGGGTTCATGGAGGCGGAATCCAACGACACGCAGGTGACGGCGAACGCAGTCCCGGTGAATGAAGACGTTTACGGCTCCTTCTCGCGGGAGGGCGATATCGACTTCTTCGCCTTCACGCTTGACACCGATGCCGTGATCCAGCCGCGCTTCAGCTTCACGCCGACCGACAGCTCGTCCAAAACCTATGTGCTGACCATTCTGGACAGCGCACGGCACGAACTGCTTAAGGTGAACATCGGCGGTAAGGAGTCCGCAAAGATCCTCGCCCCGCTTGCGCTCCCTGCGGGCGCCTATACGGTGAAGCTTGAAAATCCGCGCTTTGTGAGGCAGGATTATACGCTGCATATTGTGAGCATGGCGGTCGACGCATCGGAGCATGAACCCAACGATTCCGCCGGACTTGCTACCGTGCTGAATATAGGACAGGCACGGACGGGTGTACTCTCTTCCGACGCGGATGTGGATTATTACAAGTTGAATTTTGCACGGCAGACCACGGTAACACTCCGCTTTTCCTTTACGCAGAGCACCAGCACGAGTACGGCCTTTGTGCTGAGCATCGAGCAGAACGGAAAGACCCAGTGGTCGACCAACGTCAAGGGCGACAGCGGCAGCATGGAGCAGCAGCTCCAATTCCCTGCCGGGGAGTATTATCTCAAAGTGAAACCGTCCACTTGGCTGGGTGCGGTTTACACGATAGAAATCTACTAATATAATGGGAGGAAATGCAATGAAAAGGATAGTCTGTACGTTATTGGCGTTCGTCATGCTTCTCAGTCTGTCCAGCGTGGCTTTGGCATCGGATCTGGGTGTACAGGTGATTGGTGGACCCGAAACAGAGCCACAAGCTATATCACTGGATGACCTTCAGTTGGGAAAAACATATACCATCGATGGATACGCCACGATTGTTCCCGTAGATGCGCAGTTCGTGGACTATTTCGCTCAGTTCAGTTCCAATGCAGATTACCAAGATTCCAGTTGGACATATCCCACTAACAATGATGCGGATGCATATGTCTATTATCAAGAAGACGCACTGAAAGGATATGGTTCCAGCTATTATCGTCAGGCTGGTTGGATGGACAGTGGATTAAATGCAGATTTTTTCTGGTTCAGATGTGACATCACAAATCTCCAGAAAAAGACAGTACAGTATCTTGGAGAAGCTTCTGTAAAAATTGTCTATGACGACGAGTACGAATTTAACGGATGGATTCGCCAGGCTAATTTCGATTACAACACGGCAGTATACCGTTATAATACTACAACGTCAGGGGCACCATTTGCCGTGCTTGATCCCGCAAATGAAGAAGGTATCGACATGATGTATACAGGAACCTTCATCTTTGGCTGCACGCTGCCGAATTCTGTTGTTGAAAGCAAGGCTCCGCTTCGGATTGAAATCACTCTCGGCAGCAACGAGCTGACCTACAACATTCGGAAGTGACCTTGCGGTTAACAAATAAAAACACAGGAGGAAATACAATGAAAAAACTGCTTTGTTTGGCTCTTGCATTGATGATGCTTCTCGGCCTGTCCAGCATTGCCTTTGCCGCTGATATGGGCGTGCAAGTCATCGGAGGCCCGGAGGCAGAGACGGAGTCGGTGAATCTGGATGATCTAAAGATGAACGAGGAAGCCGTGATTGACGGCTGGGGCAATTTGACTATTACAAGCTGCTCATTTGAGGATATCCTAAAAAAATACGACAAGGGTGGTTGGAGCGACGGTTATTACAGTTCTGGGACAGAAGCGGATTACCTTCTGATCCGCATGGATATCACCAACACAACAGTAAAATCTAAAAATTTCCTGTCGAATGTAGAAGTAAAAGTTATCTATGACCAAGATTATGAATACGCCGGATGGTTTTATCAGTACGACTATAATAAGGACAATAACCGTGTCATCCACTCGGACAATATTTTTTCTATCGATCCCATGTATGCCGGCCACTACGTCTTTGGATGTGCCCTGCCAAACGCCATTGTCAACAGCAAAAAACCTCTCCAGATGATCATCACGATCGGCGGCAACGAAATCACCTACAACGTCCGCAAATGACGATGTTTTCCCGGCGGCTGGTTTCCGGCCGCTGGGAGGATGAATTGATATCTGCTCACAAGTTTTTGTGATTGGATATGAGGTTGTCTGGAACAGAGTGAGATTTAGAAGGGAGAACGGACTCATGGCGCTGTTTGGAAAGAAACCCGCCTCTCAGAGACATTCCATTATTGAGGTTATTAAATACGACGGCCCAAACGATATTCTGATCTGGAAGTTTCCAAACGAGGACTTCAACACCAACACGCAGCTGATCGTCGGCCCCTCGCAGGAGGCCATCTTCGTCAAGGGCGGGCAGGTGCTTGGACGCTTTATCTCCGGCACCTACACGCTCAGCACCAAGAACTATCCCTTCATCCGGGCCTTGGTCGGTCTGGCCACAGGCGGCGTGGCCCCCTTCTCCTGTACAGTCTATTACATCAACAAGGTCATTTCTATGGGGATCGACTGGGGAACGGACACGCCGATCTCCGTCGTCGATTCCATCTACCGTGTGCCGATCGACATCCGCAGCTATGGCGACTTCTCTCTGCAGGTGGAGAATGGGCAAAAGATGATGGAGAAGCTTGTTGGCCAGACACAGGGCTTCAGCCATGACGAAGTACGGCAGTTCTTCGGAAATCTGATGGCGGCTCAGGTGCGCGGCGTGATCTCCGGTACGATGCTGGAGCGCGGTCTCTCGCCCATAGGGATAGACGCGCATCTGGCAGATATGTCCGCCGCTGCTGCCGAGAAGATCCGCCCGATCTTTGAGCCCTACGGCATGGCGGTCAATCACTTCACCATCGCTGCCATCACCGCTCCGGAATTGGACACGATCAAGCAGAAGGCCCGCGATTTGCAGGAGCACCGCATGGAGACAGACGTCACGGCGGAGGACAAGCGCAAATTCGCGCAGGCGCAGGCCTTTGAAAACCGTGAGTTGGGCGTCAGCGAACAGCAGAAAATGGTCGGGCGGGCAATGGAAACGCTGGCGGGCAACCCCGGCCCTATGATGGGCGCGGCGGCCGGAATGCCGTTCCCCGGTATGGTGGGCGGCAACATTGTCCAGCCATCTGCCGCAGGTACAGCAGAGATGGCCCGTATGCTCCTCAATCAACAGCCGGAGCAGCCGGCGGAGCCAGATTTCAGCGGCACTATGCCAGGAGGAATGCCTGGAATGGGCATGATGGAAGAAGTCGATACGCCTCCTTCGCCGCCATCTCAGGAGAGTTTCCAGCAGAGAGCTATGAAGGTAAAGTTTTTGCTGGATAATGGTATGATCACGCAGGAGCAGTACCAAGATAAACTGAACCAGTTGATGAACGAGATTTAACAGGAGGACGACAGAATGAAAAAAAGTCATGCCAGCGTATGGGTAGGCGTAGCGGCTTTCTTTCTCGCAGCAGTCTACAGCGTGATCCTTTTCCTCGTTAAACCTCATTTAGATCTCACTTCCTGGGTGCTTTACATAGCGACTATGATCGCGTTTCTTCTGGTGGGCATCCAGATGATCGCCGCCGCGCGCGGCGGTCCGTCTGTCGTTACGGATACTGCGCTTGGGATCGTCACGGCTATTTATTTCTTCCTGCAGCTCATTTTCGGCGGCATCGTCTGTATGAGCGTCAAGGATGTACCCACGACGCCGGTAATTGTCGGCGAAATCATTTTGCTGGCCTTGTATCTTGCCATTGCTTTTCTGATGTATGCGGCGCAGAGCAGCAATGCCGCGCAGGATCACAATGATAAAAAAGCCGTACAGAAAATGCGCCTGCTGGAAAGCAATGTTCAGGGCATGATTGAGGAAACCGAAGATCCGGGTGTCAAACAGGCGCTGAAGGAATTGGCGGAGGCTATTCATTACAGCAATGTTGTTTCGCTTCCGGGTTTAGCGGATGTAGAGGGAAGAATTGCGCAGAATGTGGCCGTTCTGCAGGAGGAGTTGGCGGACGATAGCGCCGATCCGCTTGCCAGAATTGAGACGCTCAAGCGTCTGCTGAAAGAACGCGACAGGACAGCGGCAATCTTGAAACGATAATTGCAGAACAAACACGCCGTGCAGTCCGGGAACGCTCTGCACGGCGCGTTTTACAGATTAAGAATCAGTAGAGAAGGCAGCACATTAACTTTACTGTACCATGGAGAACGATAATGGGCTTTTTTGACAGCATCAAGCAGAAATTCCGGGGAAACACCACTTCCGAACAAACTGTATCAGCCGAAGTGGATGAACCTGTTCAGCTTCCAGAGAGCGCGTCGCTCTCGCCCCTTCCCAAATCGATCAGGGGAATGCAGAAACGAGAACGCATCGACCGCTTGGGAATGATGCAGGCGGATCAGATCGGCTTTCAGCAGGGGTACGGCCCGGAGCAGAAGGATTTCTGGGAGTATAAGGAGCGCCGGACCGGCGGACACAGCAAGGCGGATTACATTGAAATGGCTTCCCATATTCCAGAGGTGCAGGAAAGACTGAACAATGGGGAACCCTTGGAAAGCCTGTTGCGGGACGACCGCCTTGGTGCCTGCGCAACACAGTATTTTTCTCCGGAACAGATGATCCGGGTGGCACGTGAGTCTGACGGCAGCTATGAGTATGTGGACGGCGGGCGCCATCGGATCGCGGCGGCACAGGAGCTGGGTATCTCCATTCCGGTTCAGGTCAATGAATATGGAAACAAAGATGGATACTCCATATCGCCGTGGGAAAAGCAGGAGCGCTTCGACGCAATCGCGGCTTATATGAAAGAGCACGAATATTCCAGCGCGGACAAGGCGGCGTATGAAGCCGATCCGGAATGGCAGCGGCTGTATAAAGAGTATGATCACCCGGTACTAAAAGAAGAGAACGCGGAGTCAGACAACTGGAGCCGACCGCTGGACACTATATTACAAGAGCATTATCAACAGGAAGGCATAGAATCAATGGCTGATTCTATAGAGACGTTTGGCAAAAATGAGGCGACAACTGAGCCGCCTTCTCCATCCCCCGGGCAAACCGGATCCCTCAGTGATCGTTATCAGAGCGCATATGCCGACCGGATTCGCCAGACGCCTTCGCTGGAATCCAACCGCTGGGGTGGAGAACGAGGTGAGTCGATATGCGCGCCGCAAAGTGAGGCTGCCCGTCAGATTTTAGAGGCACGCGGGATTGATGGCGTGCAATATCAAAACGGAATACCCGATTTTTCGCCCTTCTCCGAATCCACAGTGAAACTCGGCTATATGACCGATGCCCGGCACAGTCAGGGGCTGACTGCCGGACGCGATGGAAAAGACACCGTTTATGCCCATTTTGAGGATGGAGAGTTAGTATCTGAATCCCATCACGCGAATAAAAGCTCCTTGGCCGATCTGCATATGAAATACGACAAGCCGGGAAACTTTGAACAGGCGGATGCGCTGACCGCCGAACAGTGGACGGCAGATGGACGGGATGGAAAAACCTGGTCTGCGGAGGATGTTGCGCAATTTCGTAAAGATAACGGGTTGACATGGCATGAATGCAATGACATGGAAACCATGCAAATGATTCCGGAAGCGATCAACGCAGATTTTGAGCATCTCGGCGGTGTTGGAGAGGTGAAAGAGACAGAGCGACTGGTTGACGAAGCCCTCCAAAACTATGAGGAAGAGCATTTTCTGGAAAACGATGATTACGACAAAATGGCGCCCGAAGAAGTGGAAGCACTTGGACGGGAGCAAGGGCATTATGATGAAGATGGCGTGTGGTACTCGGATGCTCAGCCGGAGCAAGCCAAAGATACGCAGTCAGTAGATAGCGGGCAGGGGACCCTTGATGACGTTCTACCGGGAGTTGTCGAGACGGAACCCATAGAAGATACACTTTCGGAGGACACAGAACTTGATACTGAAGCAGATGCCCGACCAGAGGACGCCGAGGATGATACGGTTGAGGATGCGCTTCAGGAGGCCACCGGAGCTAAAACCGTAAAGGATGTTCTGCCAGAAGATGCTAGGGCTGAAGCCGCGGTTGATGCACTTACGGAGGACATCGAGCCTGAAACCACAGAAGACGTGTTCCCAGAATATGCCGGGGTAGAAATCGGAGAACACGCTCTGCCAGAGGATACCAAGGCTGAAACCGTGGAGGACGCGCCACCGGAGGAAGTTGTGGCTGAATCCATAGAAGATGCTCTGCCGGAAGAGACAGGAGTAGAAAACATAGAGGACGCCTTGCTGGATGACACCATGACGGAAGCCGTAGATGATTCGCTTCCGGAGAACACCGAGGCTGAAACCGTAGAAGATGCGCAGTTGGAGGGCACCGAAGCTGAAGCCGTAGAGAATATCCTGCCGGTGGATGCTGAGGCTGAAGCCGTTAATGGCGCTTTGCCGGATGACGCTGAAGCTGAAACCGCAGAGGATGCCTTACTAGAGGATGTCAAAGCTGAAACCATAGAGGATGTTATGCCGGAGGATGCTGAGGCTGAATCCACAGAGGATACGCTTCTAGAAAACGCCGCGACTGAAAATATAGAGGATGCCCTGCCGGGTGACACTATGACGGAAGCTGTAGATGATGCGCTGCCGGAAGATGCCGCGGCAGAAAACATAGAGGATGCTTTGTTGGATGACACTATGACGGAAGCCGTAGAAGATGTGCTTCCGGAGAACACCGAGGCTGAATCTATAGAAGATGCGCTTCCGGAAGAGGCCGAGCCTGAAAACACAGAGGACACCTTGTTGGATGGCACTGTCGCAGAAGACGTGGATGATGTGCTTCCGGAGGATGCCGAGGCTGAATCCGTAGAGAATGCGCAGTTGCAGGATGCCGAAGCTGAAACCGTAGAGGATGTTCTGCCGGATGACACTGAGATTGAAACTGCCGCGGACGCCCTGCCAGAAGACACCGAGGATGAGACTACGGAGGATATCCTTCCAGAAGATGTCGAGGCTGAAACTGTAGGGGATACTCTATCGGAAGATGCTGCGGCTGAAAACATAGAGGATGCCTTACCGGATGACACTATGGTAGTAGTCTCAGATGATGTGATTCCGGAAGAGTCTGAGGCGGAAATCCTTAAGGATACTCTGTCAGAGGATGCCAAGGCTGAACTTGTTGAGAACACGCTTCCGGAAGATGCTGTGGCTGAAATCGCAGAGGTTGACCTGTTGGAGGATACTGAGACTGAAACCGCAGATGATGCCTTTCCGGAGAACATCGAGGCAGAAACCGTAGAGGATGCGCCTTCGGAAGATGTTGAGGCTGAAACAGTTGAGGATTCATTTCTTGATGACACCGAAGAAAACACTCTTGGAGAAGAGTTGTCAGAAAGCTTTGAGGAAGAACCTTTCGAGGACACTGCTCCTGACAGCCTTGAGGCAGAGGATTTTTCAGACTATCTTGACCAGCCCATGGAAGAGGCTGTTACATATCAGGAGGATTTCAGCGATTTGACAGATATACCCGAGGAAGAATCCTTTGATGACACAGATTATGATGAGCTGGTGGATCATTCATCTGCCGACTATGTTGACGATTCCGCAGATTACTCGGATTTGAGCGATACTATTGATGCCGGATCATATGAAGACGCCGCTTTTGACAGCACAGATGTTTCTGTTGATTCAGTAGATTCGGGCGTTTCTGAAAGCGGCGGGGATTCGATCGAATAATAAGAGAGGGAGATTATATGGAGAGGCTGACCAGGCTGAAGGACGGCAATTACATTGGTGCTACGGCACTTGAAATAGAAATGATACCATCCGCTGCAAATATAGATGCAGATATCTCTATAGCTCTGAAAAAGAATGTGTCCGTGTTCGCCGAAATGGTAAATGTTGTAGCGCATGGATCGAACCAGCAAGATACCGTTCTGGAATTGTTATGTGTTACAGCATCTGTTTCCGGGCAAACATATGAAGCACAGCCCAAGCTGTTTCTCATCATCAGAAAGTTTGGACGCGATCCAGAACGGATAAAGGCAAAGCTGAAGTCCTTCTATGAAACCTGTTCCTCGTCTTTGCAAACTTCCTCTTTTGTGCTTAATCCAGTAGAAGAATCTTGGACAAATTTAAAACGTCTCATGAACGGCGTCCAAGAGGAATCTGCCCTTTCTCTGGAAAAACAGGTTCGTATTGGCACCCTGCCGAATCAGACGGGGTATGTGTGCTATACGAATCCTTATCGCTTGGAGGAAATCAGCAATTTCGAGCGCGTTTATGATGCTATGACGCAGTACCCCGGTATGGCGCTTTCTTTCCAAATCATACCGACTACCTTTTTTCAAGCCGAGGCCAGTTTTATTCAAGGCGTTATGCAGTACATTGAAATGCCCACACGCCCGGGTCAACCGCCTGTTCAGTCAAATGATGCCGTCGATTATTACAAACGAACACTTGAGACGTTGGACAAGCATCAGTATCTCTATAATATTGTTCTTCTCGGATCTGCGAATGCAACCATTATGGTTGGTAACCGGCTCCGAAGTATCCTTCAGCATGAGGATGAAGCTGTTGGTCTCACGCTAGTAGACAGGTCCGGCCAGATAGTGCGGTATACCGATAGTTTTGCTGTATTCCCGTGGAATATGGTTACATATAAAACGCAGCACCCTTCTAAGCCTGAAATTACTCCGAAACACTTTATGAGAATGGTCCAGATCATCTCGGCAGCAGAGGTCGCAACCTTTTTTCATGCGCCGATAGACAATGGGCTAATAACTGGCTTCCAGGTAAACCGTATTCGGATGCAGCGAGAAACTTTCTCCAAAGGTTTTATTGATGATGATAGCATCCAACTGGGGCGATTGATGGGAACCGGAAATGCTATAGTTCCTTTCGGCGCACCGCTGAAAGCCTTTACAAGACACGCACTGGTCGTAGGAATGCCGGGAACTGGTAAAACGACGTTTTCTGTTAACTTACTACTGCAATTTTACAAGCGCGGGATTCCTTTTCTTGCTATTGAACCGACAAAGTCAGAATATAGAGCGATGATTGACGCCGTACCTGATTTGCAGGTTTTTACTCCCGGAAAGAATCAATTAGTTCCCTTTATCATTAACCCCTTCCTGCCTCCGGATGGAATCACATTAGAGACATTTAAGCCGAGTTTGTTAAGTGCTTTTAAGGCCGCGTTCTCCATGCCGAGCCCTCTGGATATACTGTTTGCTAATGCCATAGACGCTTGCTATGTACAGCACGGCTGGCGCGGATATAGCAAAAACGGCGATCCAGGGACGCAACCGTTTGGGCTATATGAATTTGTACTAACCTTCCGAGAAATCATAAAGAATTCCAGCTACTCATCTGAGTCAAAAGGTAACATGGAATCGGCTGGCGTTTTTCGCCTGCTCAATCTCATCATTCAGAATGGGAATATTTATGACACTGAGAATAGCGTTCCCCTACAGGATCTACTGCGCAAGCCGACTATTATTGAGTTAAATGCGATTGACAACCAAGAACAAAAAGCTCTTATTATGGCACTTCTTCTAATCAATATTGTTCTCTATACAAAAAACCATCAGGCTGGCGATGGTCAACTGAAAAACATTCTTCTAATAGATGAAGCCCATGTGCTGCTTGGTGGAGGAACGCAGACACAGGAAGGGGCGGCTGAGGCCAGTGCGTCCACAGTCAGAGCATTGCAAAACATGATTGTTGAAATCCGTTCATATGGTACGGGAATAATTATTGCAGATCAGTCACCTCAAAAAGTTACAAAGGAAATTGTCGGCAATACAGATGTAAAGGTTATGTTTCAATTGGTACAGGTTGAAGATAAAAAGGTTATCGCAGAGAGCAGCAATATGAGTGAAACCGACGAGGACCAGCTCTCACGACTGAACACTGGTGAAGCATATACATACTTCCGCGGGTTGACAGAGCCGGTCAGGATCATGACGGAAGATATTCGGGAGAAAGAGAACATAAGACTTGTCGTTGCTGATGAAGAGCTGAAGCAACGAATGCATTATTGGGACGATAAGCAGAGTCTACTCAAACCATATACTGATTGCTCGATCTGTTCGGTATGCAGACAGTGTGCCTTTACGCTTAGAGATGACGCGAAGTATTATGCTGATCAGTTCCTGTTAAAAGATAAAACACAGATAAAGGATAAACAGGCCCTGTTCTCAAGAATTGTGAACATGGAGGAACGTCTCAAAAAAATGAGTACTGGGTACGAAGGCAAGTTTTTTGATCAACTATTATATTGCATCTGTGTTCGGTATATTCGTAAAGCAGCCTTGGAAACACATGTGATGCTTTCACAGACGGAAAAGAAACGAGTGCTTGAAAAGGTTTTTGGGTCGGTAGAGGTCTCCTAAAAGGTTGGGTATTGACGCTCTCGATCCCTATCGTGTACTGTGTGAAAACGACGGGCCTTAAGGCATTTCTGCACCGGACGCCAACTTCGATAGGAAGGCGGAAAGTGAATTTGCGACAAGGCCGATCCACGTCGAGGAGTTGCTGGCTGTCAGAAAAAAACTTCGCATTTCTGACAAAAAGTTAATAAAAATCTCTTTCTAGCCAAATAGGGGTTGCCTTGGGTGTTACCGCTGAGATAAGATGACAGCAAATCGCCGGGCTATTCTGTCGAGGAGCCGGGCTAAACTGACGGAGCAGCCAGCTTATGCTGTCGCAAGGCCGGGCTCTTTTCCCTTGGCA
>ODAI012153461.1_pt1 | contig 12613 bp, 16 predicted proteins | sample 1539321 | NCBI WGS metagenome assembly ODAI01 (sample SAMN02144231, study PRJEB22623) | gut metagenome | biome: sheep rumen | host: Ovis aries | place: New Zealand
ATAACAAAGCCTTCTACGAAGATTATGTGAAATATGGCGAATGTCCCGGTCATGACCGCTCTGTCAGCGATATGATTAAATCAATTAATGAGAGTCTAAAATACATTGCATACATCGGCTCAAATCCGGTTGGAGCTATATCTATCTTAAAGAAAGATGACGACCTTTATTATTTAGGCGCCCTTTGTGTAATTCCTGAATATCAGAGGCAGGGAATCGGCTATCAATTACTTGAATTTATAAAAGCCCAGTGTAAAGATTGGAAAAAAATCGAATTAGTGACTCCTGCCGATAAAGAGAAGAATGTCATTTTTTACACAAAAAAATGCGGCTTTAAAATCGACGGCGAAGAAATAGATGGAGGAGTCAAGCTTTATCACTTTACTTTGAATAAACATGTTTCAGAAGTTCAATACGGTCTTTGATGTCAGCTTCGAATTCTTCGTCGGTGAATTTCGGGCCGCGGGTCTTTTGCCAGATTTCGCATGGAAGCTTTGAACATTCAAGGCAGCTGTTATATCTGTGTTCAGTAACACAGCAATGATAAATTGAGCACTCTGCACCGCCTGTATGAAAAACAATTCCTTTGCATGCATTACAGCCTTTGCACATATCTTTGCAATAACATTTTGAACAGTTTGTTCCGCAAATACATACTGATTGAATCTTTCATACGAATGGATTTTTTCGAGTTCTGTCGATGACGTGGCCGGCATCTCTGATTCATTCCAGGAAGTCCAATAACAGCGAACGTAAGGTGCAAGAGCTTTATCAGGATGTATCTCTTTATAGCCCGGATGAGAAAGGGGAGTTGCTGTTATTGGAAGAAACATCATTTTTATTTCCCGCAGTTTTTCTTATGGGCCTTAATTTTTTTGATGGCCCATGCGTAGTGGCTGGAGGTATCGCTTACGCAATAATCTCCGAGGGCCGCATTACCTGTCCATGGAAAATAGGCGTGCGTAAAAAGCTCTTCGTTGGTGTAGCTTTCAATGAGCTTCATGGCGGCGGCGTGGCTTTTTTTGAACATTGCTTTTGCGGCTTCGAGGCTTGTTTCCTGGTGGCGTTTCCAGAACATCTGATTCATTGCACCGTAAGTTTTCCATGAATAGTCGGCCGGTAAAAATGCAATGGCGGATTTTTTGTCGGTTACACCTTTGTTGTTCTTTGGAAAATCCAGCAAAAGCTGATGCCATTCGTAAAGGTGAATCAGAACATCGCGCACATTTTTATCGCGGCTCCAGTGGGCTTCTTTTTTGCTCGGCTGATTTGAAAAATCAAAGGGAGTGGTAAGCTCCTTTTCTGAAAGTCCTTCAATCAGATTCATAAGGGAATCATAATTTTCCTGTGCCGCTTTGAGCAGGTCTTCTTTGTTGTGTGGTCTTGGCATGATGTCCTCCTGTGTAAGATGTCCGGGTCAAGCCCGAACATGACATTTTTTCTGAATATGATATCAGTATATCACGAAGAGTGCTGCACAAAAAGAAACAGCTTGTTGCTTTTTTACACTTTCCAGTGCTTGAGCTGCGAAAGCATTGAATCAAAAAACCTGCGCCTCTCATCATCACTCTGATTCTGCGGGTTTGGCATATGCTCTAAAAGAAAATCAATCAGCGAATCCTTCTGCTTGTAAATAAAGTCGCCGTCCGTGTAGCACCATTTGCAGTAGTCTTCGTTGAAAGTCTTGTCCGGCTCGCGGCTGATCATGGAATCTTCGGTAAGAGGCATTCCGCAGCACTGGCAGTAAAGCTTGCGCGGAGAGCCGAGCAGGGTATTTATAGAAACATTGAACTCGCGGGAAAGAACCTTGAGCATCTGTGGATTCGGCTGAGTCTCACCAGTTTCCCATCGGCTCACAGCCTGCCTCGTAATGTTTACGCGGGTCGCCATTTCTTCCTGCGTAAGATTATTTTTTTCGCGAAGGGCTTTAAGTATTTCGTGTACTTCCATCTGCTGCCTCACTTTAAATTGATTATTTATTATAGCACAGGATTTGGATGTTGTTAATCCTAAAAATCTATTCAGGCCTGATGTTGGACTGGCGCTGAATCACCAACACTCGACGCAGAGCGTCGAGGTATGGTGTTCTCATAAGGTATTGCAGTCGGATTCAATACCCTTTATTTCGACGCAGAGCGTCGGGGTATTGAACCCTCCGCACGAATAATAAGGGCATCCAGAAAAAAAAATCGAAGTTCCCGCTAACCGCCCCTTTCCATTTTATATATTATAACAAAAAAAGCAATATTAAAAAAATAATGTTTTACATAAATCCAGACTTCAACAAACAAAATCAACATCCCAAAATAAAAAAACAGATTCAAATGACAGATTCAAAGGACTTGATTTTTTTTTTTCGATTTGATATAGTCTATCCATTCGGGTTCTAAATCAGGGAACTGAGGAGATTTCAACAGGCTCAGGCTCCCGTGAACATTTCATTTTCAATCAATTACAGATTAAGGAAGGACAGTATGGGAATGCGCGGAGAACTTTACACCACAGAGGTGATTCTTGACAACCGCTCTTATTTTTTCAACGTGAAGGAAAACCGCAACAAGGATGTTTTTCTGCAGATTGTTGAGTCCAAGATTAAAGATGGACAGGATGACCGCCGTGCAATAGTCGTTTTTGCTGATGATATGCAGAAATTCTTCACCGGCATGGAAAACGCACTCTCTTTCATTGAAAAGGACCGCAAGGAAAAGGCAAAGGCCCGTGCAGAAAAGAAAGCCGCCAAGGAAGCCAAGTATGGAAAAGGGGAAAACTCAGACGCAGAAGGAAAAGCTCCCCAGAAAAAAATCTACCGCCGCAAGGGAGAAAGCCGTCTGGTTGCAGAAAGAAAAGCAGAGAAACAAAGTCCGAACGCAAACATCCCCACTTCAGGCCGCGTGATTCATGTCACTTCAAAGAAAACCTCTTCCACTCAACCGGAGGAATTCTAATCACACATTCAAGGGGATGTACCGTCTTTGGTCTGTCCCCTCGAAGCAAGTTCTGCCTTGAGGGCATTCATCACCCTCTTTTTGTCACCAGACCACAAAGGTGCCACAAGAATCTTCTTCGGACCATCTCCGGTCATTCTGTGCACAACGGTAGAAGACGGAAGCAGATCAAGACAGTCGGCAACCAGAGTGCAGTATTCCTCAAGCGTGAATATATGGAAGTTTTTCTTTCTGAAGATTTCCGCAAGGGCAGTCCCCTCAAGCACATGCAGAAGATGCAGTTTTATTCCGTCAAGAGTGGGATTCAATTCCGAAAGATAGCGCACTGTTTCAAGCATATCATCCCGGCTTTCACCTGGAAGCCCCAGAATCACATGGACAATCACTGTGAGACCGGCATTTTTCAAATCGGCATAGGCTTTTTCAAAAACATCAAGCGTAAAGCAGCGGTTCATTTCAGAAGCAGTCTTTTCATGCACAGTCTGGAGACCAAGCTCCACCCACACAGGCTTTCTGCGGTTCAGGCGCGAAAGGAGAGCCACGGTTTCAGGAGGAAGACAGTCAGGCCTCGTTCCGATTGAGAGAGAGACAATGTCATTGCGCGAAATGGCGGCATCAAACAAAGGCTCCAGTTTTTCAGCAGGGGCATGGGTCGCCGTGAAGGATTGGAAATAAGCGATGTATTTTCTTTCATCTTTTGAAGTGCTTTTCGGGAATTTTCCATCCACCCGTAATTTGGCCTTTTCAATCTGGACATTCACATCCTCGAAAGACGTGGCAAAATCTCCTGAACCCCCGGCAGAACAAAAAACACATCCGCCCCATCCGACAGTCCCGTCGCGGTTAGGACAGGTGCATCCTGAAGAAAGGGAAAGCTTGTAGACCTTGCATCCGAAAGTCTCCCTCAGATAATCAGAAAGAAATCTCCTTGTCACAGAAAGAATCTCCGTCAGTCTTCCTTGTGGTCATAATAGCCGGAATCCTCAAGATACTGTCTTCGAGACATCACAAGATTTATAAGTTCCTGATACATATTGAAATCAACTTCAAGCGCAATGGGAAAAATAAAATACTCGGTTTCATCGCAATATCTTTCTATGAATTCAGAACTGGTCACGAATCCCAGGGAAATCATATTGCTGATTCTGTCGGCGCATTTAAGGAGTTTTGCCTTGTGGCTCCCGTGTTCGATTATTCCCCGCAGATAGTCGGGCTTCAACTGTCCTTTCCTCTTCGTAACCTCAAGCACAAGACGGAGCACTTCCTCACCCTCTTCATCGGCATTGATTATGAGAGACTGGTCGTAACCGGGAATATCCTCAACCACATCGTGAATGCAGGCGGCCTTCAAAAGAACGGAATCAATGTAGCCGTAATCAATCAAAATACCCATCGTGTCCATCTGATGGCGAAACATATTTCCGCCAGCAAAACGGGCCTTTCCGATCAGTGCGGTTGAAAGCTGCATATATGGCGCAAGAGAAATTCCCTTTAACTGGAGCATATGCTCATTATCCATCTGGGACGGTTTTTCCGTGGCCATAGTAAACGACTTTCCCATAAAGACCTCCTTACACATCTTCGGCACAAAACGATTACGGACACAGTGTGTCTCGGCAAAAAAAATATAACACATTTTTCAAATCAACGCTAGTGGAAAATTCAGACAAATCAAAGTCCGGGAAATGATTTTCGAAAAATTTTTTAAGATGATTTACCATCTGTTTTAAGATAAGGGTATCTCTAAAAACTCGCCTTCGGCGATTTTTTAGAGAACCCGACGAGTTTTAACTCGTGAAAATAGCAAGAGTTAAAACATCACACTTTCAAAGTTACCTGGGGCTGACCCAAAAGTATTGTCATGCTGAACTTGTTTCAGCATCTGCGCTAGATATAGTGCATAGATTCCGAAACGAGTTCGGAATGACACCAGATGGCAAACTTATTGGTCAGCCCCAGGTTACCATAAAAAATATTGCACTTGAACTGTCAAGATGTTATAATATCCAGCGGTAAAAAGCCGATAATAAGTCAGGGGATATTTTATGAAAGCCATTCTGAAAAAATTATTCATCGCAATCGCAGCTGCAGGACTCTGTGCAGGCACAGTCTTCGCGGATGATGAAGACTATTATCTTGAGATAGACGAATACCTCGGACAGCCTGTTGAATCGGTCGAGGCATTGCTGGGAACTCCCTCTGAAGACAGCGTTGACACCATTTACTCTGACTATGAATTAAAAAGCAAATTGGATCCGGACTACACAATGTACTTTCCGAAAGACGAACTCAATGAAGGCGTGAAGGTTCGCGTAATTGTATGGAATCAGGATGAAATCTGCTCAATCATCTGGGCCAAACAGGATATGGAAAACTACGGCGACTGGATTGTATTCACATCCGTGGCACACGACGACAACGTGCATTTTTAAAAACACACAGGTGGGAACCTCTAAAAATGCGATGTTTTAAAGTCCGTAATTTCGGACTTTAAAACTCGACGGCAACCTCAATTAGTAGTTTTTCGAGGTTGCCAGGTATAAAATCAAAAACGGAGAATCAAATGCTTTCATATCAACACGAATACCACGCAGGAAACCACGCTGATGTGATCAAGCATCTGACCCTCTCGCTGATTCTGGAAAGCCTCTGCAAAAAGGAAAAGCCATTCACAATAATAGACACACATTCAGGAGCCGGGATTTTTCATCTTGATGACGAACGTCTTTTAAAGACAGGTGAAGCCGAAAGCGGAATAAAAAAAATAATGCGGGCGGAAAAAGAAAATCTTCCCGAAGCTCTTCTTCCGTATGTGAATCTTGAGAGCGGATATTTTTCAAAAGGGATTTATGCAGGAAGCCCGGAGATTGAAAGAAGATATCTTCGTGACGGCGACACTGCACATTTCTGCGAACTGCATCCACAAGCATACGAAATGCTTGAAAAAAACATGGCCCACAATCCTAAAGGAAAAATCATCCTGCACAAAAGCGATGCATACGCCACTCTGAAAGCCCTTACACCTCCTCCTGTAAAACGAGGACTCATCCTCTGCGACCCCAGCTACGAAGATGCCTCCGACTACAGTGCCGTAACGAAAGCTTTGAAGGAAGCGCACAAAAAATGGAACACTGCAATAATCGCACTCTGGTATCCTCTCCTTCTGAGGCGCAAAAATGAAACCGCAAAAATGATTTCAGAACTCGACGTGGCTGCAAAACTTGGAACAAACCCAAGCGAAACCGCAAACTTCACTCTCACTCTTTTCGATGAAGACTCCGTCCCCGACTCACTTCAAACGGAGACAGGCCCGCATCTCTACGGAAGCGGAATGTTTGTCATAAATCCTCCGTGGCTCCTGAAAGAAAAAATGGATACCGTAAAAGACTATCTGAAAAATCTGACGGCACCCAGGAGCACGAAAGCCGAAGTTATTGGTTCTTAGTTTCCAGTTCTTATATCTTATTTTATAACCGGCAGTTCCTAAACCTCGCTGTAATCAAAATCCAAAGCAATCCGCGGAGTGTATTCAGGATAATCGGCTTTGATTTCCTCACAGACTTTTTTGTAAACGGCAACACGGTCGGGAGCATCAAAACTTATCACCGCATCGGCACGGATTGTCTTCGTCTCTTCGTCAACATAAAAACCGTGCATCTGAAGGACATGCTCATTCGACAACGCCTTTTTGTAAATCGCATCCCGCATTTTCGCAGACTCATCATTTTTTGTGTTCACCGAATAAATTCCCACGGCAGTTAGAAGCACATGATGTTCGCTATAAACTTTGCCGGTAATGTCTCGAATAAGTGAATCGAGTTCGCCGGCTGTATATGTGTCGGGAATCTCAATATGCACAGAGCCATTGAACGAATTGGGACCGTAATTGTTGAGAATCAGATCGTATGCACCGCTCACGTCCTTGAATGAAGTTACTGTCTTTTTGATTGACCTCACAAGCTCTGGTTCCGCCCGCTCACCAAGAACTTTGGAAAGGGTTTCCATCAGCATTTCAAATCCCGCCTTGATAATGAAAACCGAAATCACCGCACCAAGCCATGCCTCAAGCGAAATTCCCTTCCACAAAAACACGATTGCCGCCACAAGAGTTGCCGCAGAAATGATTGAATCCATCAATGCGTCCTGACCAGAGTTCACGAGAGAATCCGAATTGGTCTTTTTTCCCATCCGTTTCACATAAGTGCCCAAGAGGATTTTCACAACAACCGCAACTGCAACAATCACAAGGGAAGCAACACCGTATTCAGGCACATCGGGATGAATGATTTTTTTGATTGATTCCACAAGAGATGTCACACCGGCGTAAAGCACCAGCACCGAAATAACCATTGCACTCAGATATTCAATTCTTCCGTAACCGAAGGGATGCTTTTTGTCAGGAGCTCGTGCGGAAAGTTTTGTTCCAACAATCGTCACAAGAGAAGAAGCAGCATCCGAAAGATTGTTCACTGCATCAAGCACAATGGCAATTGAATGTGAGAAAAATCCAACCGTTGCCTTAAAAGCCGCAAGAGCAATATTCGCAATTACACCAATCACACTCGTGCGAATAATTTTTTTTTCACGTCCGCTGTCCTCAAATTCATTCGTCGCCATATTCATCACCTCGGCTGTCATTTTCTGCACTCCATCCGGACGTTTTTTCAAGAAGCATTTCCGCATCCTCACGTCCCTGAAGATTTTTCCATTTTCCATAATCCCCAGGTACAGGCTTCATCCCGTCCTTGTTTTTTTCCTTTAGGTCCTCAATTCCATCTGCCATTTCTCATTCCTCCGCAATTCTCTTTACGGCTTCATAAACTTCTGCATACGGAAGATTTTTTTCACGGGAGATTTTCGCGACACTCTCGTATTCAGGATAGGCTCTCTTTTTTCCGCCGGGAAGAACCACATCCTTTACATCGGCATTTCCCCACTCCGTCACCACGGTCCTTATGCTTCTCGGCAAAACAGAACGTTCATATTCCATCCGCCTGATTCCAATTGTCGTGGTCTGCTCAAAAATGATTTTTTCCATATCGGCCACTTTGTCTTTTGAACAGATTACATCAAGCATATATCCCGGTCTGTTCTTTTTCATAAAGCAGGGAAGATAATGCACATCGAAAGCACCCGCATCAAAAAGACGCTCCATCACAAATCCCAGCTGCTCTCCGGTGGAATCGTCAACGTTTGTCTCAAGCTTGAAGATTTTTCCCTCGTCGATTTTTTCCGCATCGTTTTCTTCTATTATAAATGCTCTCAAGATGCTGGGCCTTTTGTACTCTCTCTTTCCGGCACCCATGCCCATTTTTTTTATACTGAATCTTTTCGGAAGATTTTTGTCCGTGCAGACAGCCGCAACAAAAGCCGCACCCGTCGGAGTCACAAACTCACCTTTGTCAGGCATAAGCTCAAGCGTCAGATTGTGGGATGAAACAATATGCGAAACAGCCGGAACAGGAACAGGAATAATTCCATGCTGACACCTTACAGTTCCGCGTCCCTCGCAAAGATAGGGCACGTAAACTTTTTCAGGCGAAAGATTATCAAAACACACCGAAAGTGCAATCACATCCACTATGGAATCAAGTGCACCCACTTCATGAAAATGAACCTTTTCAAGTGGAACATTATGAGCTGCGGACTCAGCCTGTGCCAAAATCAAAAATATTTTTTTTGCCAACGAGCGTGCACCGTCAGTCATATCGGTTCCGTCAATCACATCATTGATTTCTGCAAGTCCTCTGTGTTCGTGATGATGGTGCCCGTGCTCATCGTGATGGTGATGCTCATGCTCTTCGTGGTGATGCCCGTGTCCGTCATCATCGTGGTGATGTTCGTGTCCAAAAAGATATTCCATGTCGTGGTCATGGTTTTCGTGCTCCGCATCAAGAATCACATCGAAATCACAACAGGAAACACCGCCTTTGTTCACACGCGAAATTCTGGTGGTAAATCCATGCGCGGGAATTGAGTCCAATGCTTTCTGCAAAACGGTCTGGTCAGCTCCGACATCAAGCAATGCGGCAACCGCCATATCTCCGCTTATTCCGCTTTCACATTCAAAATAAAGTGCCTCGTTATCTTTCATTCAATTCTCCACTCTGCCCTGCATTGTCCGCAAGACGATAAATCTGACTCGCAATATAAGCGGCTCCGAATCCATTGTCTATGTTCACCACGCTGATTCCGTTTGCGCAGGAATTAATCATCGTCAAGAGAGCCGAAAGTCCGTTCAGTGAAGCGCCATAACCAACAGAAGTCGGAACAGCAACAACAGGAACCGAAACAAGGCCTCCTATCACACTTGCAAGAGCCCCTTCCATTCCTGCCACGGCAACCACGCAGACGGCTTTCTGTATCATCTCCATTTTTGAAAGCAGACGATGGAGTCCGCTCACTCCCACATCATAAAAGCGCTCCACCCGCGTCCCAAAAAATTCCGCAGTCTGCGCAGCCTCTTCCGCCACTGGAATATCCGCAGTACCCGCCGAACAGATTGCAACAAAGGATTTTTTTTTCAAAAGATTTTTTCCGGATTTTTTCTCATCGCTTTCGATTTTTAATATACGCGAAATCTCATCATACTCCGCATCCGGGAGCACTGATTTTACAACTTCCGCCTGATGCGCACTCGCACGGGTTCCAATCACTTCTCCTTCAGCCTCAAAAAGTTTTTGAAAAATAGTCCTTAATGCATCATCGCTTTTTCCAGGGCAGAACACAACCTCCGCAAAACCTGTCCTTTTTTTTCTGTCCAAATCCAAATCGGCAAATTGCAAATCCATTCAATCTCCTAAACGCTGCGGTTCATGCTTCCAGTCCTGTAGCCAGCCAAATCCAGCGTCACATTTTTTATTCCGAATTCCGAGCACAAAGAAATAATATCTCTACGCCCTTCCATCACCTTTGAAAAATCCTCGGGCAGAACTTCAATCCGTGCAAAATCATTTCCATGCAGCCTGAATCTGAACTGCGAACATCCCATATTATACAGAAGATTTTCGCAGGATTCAACAAGATGAAGTTTTTTCAAGGTGATTTCCTCACCGGTCTGCACACGGGTCGCAAGGCATGCAAAACCAGGCAGGTTCCATGTGGGAAGATTGATTTGTTTCGAAAGAAAACGGATTTCGTTTTTTGAAAGATGAGTTTCAAGCAGAGGACTTAAAATCCCCAGTTCACGGACGGCTTTCATTCCCGGCCTGTAATCCTTTGTGTCATCCTCGTTGCTTCCCTCGCACACATTTTCGATTCCAAGTTTTTCCGCACAGGAAATTATTTTTCCAAACATTGCCTTTTTGCAGATGTAACATCTCTCTGGAGTATTTTCAGGAAAGCCTTCAATAGAAAACGGATCCGAGTCAACACAGATGAGTTTTATTTTTTCATCCGCACAGAATTTTTCAGCCGCTTTAATTTCACGCCGGGGAATAAGTGGAGATGACAAAATCACCGCCACCGCATTTTCCCCCAGAGTGTCGTGTGCAATCTTTAATAGAAAAGTCGAATCCACTCCGCCTGAAAAAGCCACCGCCACGGATTTTTTTTCAGCAAGATAATTTTTCAAAAGAGTCAGTTTTTTTCCGGCAGCAAGTGAGTCGATTTCCAAAACCATGTTTCAAGCCCGGGCCTTTGCCTTTCTATTTTCAAGCAGTGAAAGCAGCGCAAACACAACAAGTCCAAACGCAACAATTATGAATCCGAGGATTGTATCTTCCCTGCTGATGTCGAAGAAAGAGTCTCCGCCAATAACAGAAGCGATTCCATCAACGGCCCACATAAGAGCAGCTCCCCAAAACATTAGCATCGTAGTGAACACCGGTTTTCCATTATGTCTGTTTTTTTTCTGCACCGCAAAAATAAAAGTAAACACAACAGCCGCCGCAACAGTCATAATTTCACACATCAGGCAAGACCCCCCGCAGCTTTCACTGCTCCGCGTTTTTTCACAGCGGAAGAGATAGCCGCAGCAACAGCCCACACGCCTGTAACAAGCACTGCCATTCCAACTCCGACAGTCGCCATTTCATGCAGCATCTCAGGAATATCGGAAGGATTTCTCATCGCTGTCAGGAACGGCGGATACAAAACAATCTCACCGTGGTAGATATGCTCAATCGCCAAGAGTCCGCTTCCACCCAAAAGTAATTTCTGAAGCCATCCGAGTTTTTCCTTGACCGATGCAATTTTTGAATTTCCTTTTGATTCTGCAATCACACCTTCAGCAGTCTTTTTGCTTCCAATCAAAGCCTTCACCGCAGAGACCACAACAGCCTCAGCCAGGGGCACCATAAAACACGCCATACAATCCTCCTGTTTTTTTACGCTTCCAACAAAGACGCGCAATCTTTCAAATACGAAATAATTTCCAAATGCTGCGGACATGCACCCTCGCACTGACCGCACTGAATGCACTCGCTTGCCTTTCCGGCTCCTCCGCTCACAACAGATGCATACATAGTTTTTGCCTCGTCGATTTTTCCATAGATGAGATTCCTGTTCATTGCGGTAAATATTTTCGGAATCGGAATTCCAATCGGACAACCGGGAACGCAGTAACGGCATGAAGTACAGGCAATATGATTCACGGCATTCATCGCAATCTGCGCCTGATGCACGGTCTCCATTTCGCTCTCGTCAAGCGGCTTGAAGTTTTTCATGTAACTCAAGTTGTCTTCCATCTGCTCCACATTCGACATTCCACTCAGCACTGTGAGGATTCCGTCGAGAGATGCGGCAAAACGTATAGCCCAGGAGGCGGCAGAAACATTTGGATTTGCGGCATTAAAAATATTTTTCACCGAATCAGGAGGATTTGCGAGAGCACCGCCCTTCACAGGTTCCATCACAACGATTGACTTTCCATGCCTGCGGGCCACTTCGTAGCAAGCACGCGACTCAACTCCATCGCTTTCCCAGTCGGCATAATTTATCTGGAGCTGAATGAAATCCACATCGGGATGCTCTGTCAAAAGTTTGTCCAGAAATTCGTGGTCATCGTGAAATGAAAATCCCCAATACTTGATGAGTCCTTTGTCCCTCTGCTCTTTCACGAAATCCCAGATTTTAAAATCATCATATTTTTTTATGTTCCCCTTTCCAAGCGCATGAAGAAGGTAATAATCAAAAAATCCCGCACCGGTTCTCTCCAGACTTGTGAAAAACTGCTGCCTTGCACTTTTCCCGTCGTCACAAATTCCTGCATACAGTTTCGTGCAGAGAGTGAAAGAATTCCTGGGATAGCGGTCTACCAGAGCAACCTTCGCCGCCTTCTCAGATTCACCGTCCTCATAAACATAGGCTGTGTCAAAATATGTCTGTCCGGCTGCAAGAAACATGTCAACCATTTTTTTAGTCTGCTCAATGTCTATTGTTTTTCCATCGGAAAGTTTAGGAAGCCGCATCAATCCAAAGCCTAGTTTGGGAACATCTTTTCCAAAATAATCAGCCATAAAATCCTCCTTGCACATATACGTTACCGTATGCTCCGAGTATATCACACAATTCTTTTGCACGCAACCTAAATTTTCATCAAATACATAGGGAAAAAATATTATAAAATCACCAACCCTCGACGCAGAGCGTCGAGGTATGGTGTTCTCATAAGGTATTGCAGTCGGATTCAATACCCTTTATTTCGACGCAGAGCGTCGGGGTATTGA
>ODAI014730728.1_pt1 | contig 12613 bp, 15 predicted proteins | sample 1539321 | NCBI WGS metagenome assembly ODAI01 (sample SAMN02144231, study PRJEB22623) | gut metagenome | biome: sheep rumen | host: Ovis aries | place: New Zealand
AGATAACAAAAGAGGAATATGATAATTGGAGATATAATTACCCTCAGTCTGCTATCAGTAATCTGGATGAGATTTTAAACTCATAAGAAGAAAGACCTTACCAACACACAGTTTGTCGGTAAGGTCTTTGAAATTGAATTATTGAGAAATGCGGTTTTCTGTTGCCATTTTGTTGTCAAAACGGTGTTGTCAACTTTGAAACCCGCTGTTCAAGCGGCTTGCAAAAGCCCGTAAATTATTCCCACTCTTTCAACATATCTGTATTTTGTGTTCATATCACACCATACCACTACATCTTGTACATTTATTCCACATTATCCACCTATTTTTTGAATTTTTCTAAATTATTTTAACCATATTTTAACCACTTAGCCTCGAAATGCTTTCCGCACTCTCTTTATTTTTTTGCTGCAATCATACCAAAAACTTTATTCCCTTTATTGATTTATCGCTTAAAATTTGGTAAAATATATATAATATTAAAAAAGTGCGACAACATCACTTTATGGGAGTTTTTTAGGACTATAAATATGATAAAATGAAGAATAAAAATAATGACAGAAATTGAGGTATAATATGTTAAGCAAAAACGAAATTGATGCAAAAAGCCTTGAAAACGCAAAGGAGCTTTTTTCAAGCGGCAAAATAGATAAAATAGAGGTTGGCACGACAACGGGCTTGCAGGACATACACAAAGCCTTATTTGACGGTTTATATGATTTTGCAGGAAAGATACGCGAATTAAACATTGCAAAGGGCAATTTCCGCTTTGCGAACAGTCTTTATTTAAAAGAGGTTTTGGCGGCAGTCGAGAAAATGCCCGAAGATACCTTTGAAAACATCATTGCAAAATATGTTGAAATGAATGTTGCGCATCCGTTTATGGAGGGCAACGGCAGAAGCACACGCATCTGGCTTGATATGATACTGAAAAAGCGTTTAAACAAGGTCATAAATTGGGCGAATATCGACAAAGAACAGTATTTGCAGGCAATGGAGCGCAGCCCGATAAACGACCTTGAATTAAGGTTTTTACTGCAACCCAATCTGACCGACAAGGTAAATGACAGAGAGGTCATATTTAAGGGTATCGAGCAATCATATTATTACGAGGGATATGAAAAATAAGCAGATTTGAGAGCTTATCAAAGAATATGCCCCAATATTGTAAAAGTGGTCTCACGATGAGACCACTTTTTTAGTGTCTATAACAGCGGCAACTGTTAAGAATTACTTAATAGTTCAAAAGCAAGGCAATTTGCTGTTTTTAACTATTTTAATACAATTTAAAGGTTGCCAATACCGCCTCAACATCTTTATATGCTGTTTCTGCAAGCCCCGCAGGAATTTTATTCATTCTTTCCCCGTTTTCGTCATATATGCTAAAAGGTGCGCCGACATCACATTGGGAATTAAAATCATAAAACCTCATAGTGGGCATACCAACTTCCTGCGCTTCGAAATCTGACACCATAGTAAGATAACTGTCATTTTCGGAATAAACGCGAAATTTATCAGTGGTATTTGCCAAATGTTCTGCAAATTCCTCTTTTGTGTTGTAAGTTTTACCATACAAATTTGGCGCACGAAGATGGAGATAGTATTTTTTACCATCAAATTCAAGCTCCTTTACATTTTCGTTCATTCCCGAAATAAAACCGTATTCGCTCGATATTTCATACGATGTATATGTTTCTGCGCCATAATTTCCCTTTTTATCGTAAATGTAGCGCGGGTTCTTGTTTGTATTTCCCCTGCACTCTATTCGCACCGATGTCATTGATGAGTCCGCACGGCTGAATGTTGCCCTGACAAAACTATCGGACAACAGCGGCTGCGAGTCTTTGCAAACAAGGTACAGCGCATTGGTGTCGCTTGCATCCTTTCCGTCACTCCACGTATTTTTGAATTCTTCGAGTTTTGTATCCGTACCTAATCCGCCTGCAAAATAAACAAGATTGGAAGATACTTCTTTGCCGTAATTATCCTTTTGTGTCGTTGAAAACGCAGGAAAATCAGCCACACAAACAGAACAATCCTTTAATGCCGACTCTGTACCGTTATCATTTGTAATACATACATCAAATGAATAATCTTCAAATCTAAGGCTGACCTTTCCCTCGTCGTCTATCATTACCATATAATCGGGATTATATTTGCTGTCGGCAATTTCAACACCGCAATCAAGCAATTCAGAAAGATTTGTCGGAAATTGGATGCAAGTATCGCCTATCTGTACCATATAGTCCGATGCCGCAGCAGAAAGTATCTTTTCGGTCGGCTCATAATCGGGGATTGACTGTTCTTCGATTTCTTCGGCATCTTCAACCTCATAAAGTTCAGACATATCCGCTTCATCATTGCTGTTCTTCCCGCAGCCCGAAGCTGACAAAATAATCGCTGCTGCCGTTGCTGCTGTCACAAGTCTTAAAATGTTCTTTTTCATCATAAATACTCCTTTATTTTTATTTGGCAATACATATTTATAGTATTTTTATGTATCATTTGGATATTTATAGTATATCACACACAAAATATAATATCAATAGTCTGTGTTATTACAATTACAATATTTATATACTGTATATAAAGGAGTGTGAGGTTCTATGAGCAAATTAACGGTCGAAATAGGACAAAGACTGCGAAACTATCGTATCAATCAAAAAATGAGCCAGGAAATGCTTGCGGAAAAATGCGGTCTGCACCCAACTTATATCGGGCAAATCGAGCGAGGCGAGAAAAACGCGACTATCGAAAGTATCGTTAAAATATCATCGGCATTGTGCATCCCCTTGAGTACGCTATTTGAAAATATTGACAGTATTAAAACCAATACTACAAACTACCCCGCCCAAGCCTATGAAATTGTACAATCCACCTCCGAGTCAACGCAGGAAAAATTGGTATCTGTTTTGAAAATAATATCGGACATTGGATAACAAGATGTGCAGGAAAACCGAAAACAGCACAAAAAAAATAAATCGGCTGATGCTTCCGTCTGGATAATCCACGCAGAAAAGCATTTGCCGATTTTTTAAATGCTGATTTTTATAGTCGCTCACCTCGACCAACTTTAAAAGGTGCTGACTTAACAGCGTTATGATGTGAGTTTTGGATACGACAGTTTCCAAATAGAAGATGCCCCCTAAAGTGTCAGCCCACTAACGAAAGCGAACGTATCACTTCCGTCAATGATATTATATTCCTTTTTTAATGCTTTGTAAATAGCTTTTTTATTACGTTTTTGTTTCAAGTAAAAAGCAATAAAAAAATGTTCTCATTGTGATAACACTTTTTAATCATCATAATGACCGCGAACGGCAGCAATCAAAATAGCATCATCTTCAACTTTATATACAACTCTGTTTTTGTCGTCTATTCTTCTGCTCCAATAGCCCTCACGATATTTCAGCGGCTCGGGCTTACCGATACCGTCAAGCGGACTTCTCATTATATCATTCAAAAGAGCATTGATTTTCTTCAAAGTCTTTTTGTCCTGTGTTTGCCAATAGAGGTAATCGCTCCAAGCATCCTCGTCCCATTTCAGCTTCATTCGTCCTCAACCTCTATCAAATCGTGTTCAACAAGAGGACGGGTGCCGTTCTCAATACCATCAATAACCTTATTCAAGTATCTTATATTGCTTTCGGAGTAAAACGGGTCAGCTGTTAATTCAAACGGTATTCGCCTTTCATTGCCTACTTTCTTTGCAAAAATAGTAAAAGCCGCGCTCATAGAAAGCCCTATTTCGTTGCATACTTCTTCCATTTTGTGCTTAACATCGGGGTCTAACTTAAAATTTACATTTACCGTATGTGTATTTGCCATTGTAATCCCTCCTTTTTTCTTATTATATCACTTAATAAATAAAAGTGCAAGTTTTTTTCTTTATTTTTTCTTCATTTTTGAAGCTAAAAAAGCCGCCATATACTGACGGCTTAAGAGCATTTTCTTTCGGTAAAACCTGTATGCGTAAAGCATAAATAGGGCGGTAAAACCTATCCAAATTTTGGTAAATGCACAACCCTTGTCAGGCTAACAATATGCGGCTTTTAGACCATCTATTGCTGTATTATAATAAAAAAAGGTGTGAGTAACCACACCTTTTACAACTAAGTTCTACACTAAAGTAGTAGCTCTCTTGACTGTTAAATTCTACACTAAAGCAGTAGCTCTCTTGACTGTTAAATTCTACACTAAAGCAGTAGCTCTCTTGACTGGAGTAGTTGCCACTCCGTAGTAATATTATTATATGCTATTTCGGTCATTTTGTCAAACACAGTTTCTGCAAAAATCAAGCCCGCTCCTGTTTTTTATCCTTGCCGAAATCCTCTTTTACGACTCTTTCAAGCAAATAAACCACATATTCGGGCGGAAGATGCTTATTTGTCTCCCAGTCCTCCAAAGTTCTTTTTGGTATTTTATATATAGAACAAAACACGCGCTGACTAAGCCCTGTCAACTCTCTTATCTCTTTTACGGTCATACTTCCGCCCCCTTTACATTTATTTTACCACAAACATCGTGGTAGAGCTACAAAAATTTTTTTGCCTCTTGACAATACCACGAATATCGTGGTATACTGTTTTTACAAAATAGGAATGAATAAAAAAGCACCGCAAAGCGTTGGATTTTTTTACAGGAGGGATATTATTATGGCTGTATCGGAAGAAACTTTAAGAAACCCCAAAAACAGGATAATCAACGGCGAACTGCATATATACTGCGAGGAGGACGGAAATTTCTATCCCAAATTTATGGACAGCGGCGATGGCTACCGCTTGGAGCTTGACGAGAAGTATTTTATATATGTTGCCGAGGGCGATACCGTTGATTTAAGCGATGAACGTAACAGAGAATACGAAACTTATATGTTGAGCCTATGGTACGGCGAAGCAAGGCAAAAATACTTATACGAACATTATCACGCAGTATATGTTGACCTTGAGACACATAATAAGCTGCGCAGTTATCTTATTGAGTTAGATAAACAGGCTGTCCAAATGGAAGCCGATATTATGGCTGCACAAATGGAAGCTGAGGGACTTAATGAAGCATACAAGGCAAAAGACCCTATCGGATGGGCGAAGCTGACAAACGGCATCAGATACGCCGCCCGCGATGCGGTACAGGAACAGCTGATATTTGTGCCGCCGCTTGGCTATACCGAGGAAGATGCTGACGATTATGAACAGGACGAAGATGATTTATAAAAAGTGGTCTCATTGTGAGACCACTTTTGCATAGGAGCCCTTTTATATGCTTACTGTAAAGAAACATTATTAACCATACATTAAATGCAAACCCGAAAAACAACATCTTAAATAGCTTTTTAACTTCCTTTGGCATTTCTTGTTTTTCTATGGTATTCTCATTTTGTCTATTATGTATTTTATATTCAACGGAAGAAGTCTCTTAATCTTCTCTTTGCACCATCCGCTTGTTGTTCCTGCTCCTGCGTTTTGCGTTCCTGTTCTGCTTCATAGGGAACGGTATGTGTATCATCGACCGCATAACCCCAACCGTCTTTACTTTCGCAGTTGAATTTGGCTATTTCGTAGTTTTCAAAATGCAGGCGGTCAACAATTATCTGTTCATTTATTTTTTGTAGCTGTTCTTGCACATCGGCAAGTTCGTCTTTCAAGTCTTGCATTGTCGAATGTTCAAAACCGTATTTATTTATAAGCTCCTCGGCATATTTATATTTGCCGTAGCAGGACTTATAATTTGCCTTTTCCGCGCCCTCTAAATTCTTGACACCCTTTCTATGGTATCTCATAACCTGCGGCTTGAATTCGGCGTAATTTTGCAGGGCATTGATACCTTGCGACAATTCCTTTGCCCTTTGTTCCAATGCCTTAATTTGCTCCGCCTGCGCCGAGATCTTATCCTCTAACGGGCGATAGATATTTTTCATAAAATAAACATAGTTGTTGTACGAGCTGCCGCGATCACCGCCGAGGTGTTCGCGGACAATATCCTTTATGTAATTGTCCGCTGCTATCCTTGTGTTTGCATTCTCGCCCGATGCCCAGTTATAAAGACCGCTTTTCAGCTTGGTTTTATCAATTACCTTTTTCAGCTTTGCGTTATTTATCTTCTCGAACAGCTCTTTATGCTCTATCCTAAAACGGATACCATCGCGGCTGTATCGGTAGGAATGTTCCTTGTCGATACTGTCACAGCGTATATAACGCGCCTGCCCTCCGCCCAAAAAGGCAAGATGCGCCCCCTCTTTCGCCGCATAGCCCTTGCGCTCCATATCGGCAATAAATTCCTCATAAGTACCGCTCTTTTTTATCGAGCTGTCGATTTCCGCTTTCAACTTTTTGCGCACCGAGCGATATATCAGCTTATCATCATAAACACTTCGGGAGCCTTTGATATTTTCTTTTTTTGATGCTATCCTGTGCCTTATGATAGACAGCTTATAGTCATAGGAAATTGACGAGGAGCGCATATAACGCTGCATTTTATCGTTCTTGAAAGACAGCTGACTGCCGTCCGTTTTTACATCATATCCCGCCGCTTGCATCAAGGCTGTAAATTCATCAAAATCCGCCGCTTTTTCTATCGCCGCATCAAGGTTTTCTTTAAGCCTTTGTTTATGATTTAAGCTGTCTTTTTCAATAACCGACAGACCGTTTTCGCGGCTTATGTCGTTTGCTTTTTCTCGCAAAACTTCAAGCGTATTTTTGTTGCTGTGCAGTTTGTGATAGTCCTCAAAATTTACGGAATTTATCAAAATATGATTGTGAATATGCCCTCGGTCGATATGCGTGGCAATGATGTACTGATGATTGGGATACATTCTTTTCATCAATTCTTTGCCAAGCTCCAAAGCCTGTTCGGGCGTAATATTATCATCGGGCGCAAAGGATTGTTTCAAGTGCCAAGCGATATTATTTCCCTTTTTCATTGCCTTGTTTCTTATCATTTCAAATTCTTTTTCCGCAAATACAAACGAGCAATTAAAGCTGTCTGTAAGAGCCCAATCATTTGTCTTTTTCTTATTTAAAATATAGTCTACGGCATTGGATAAATGCGCCTCGCTTTTAACGGGATTTATTTTTATATAAGCCATTTTTTACTTGCTCCCCTGCCTTATTTTATCTATCTCTTTTGCCAAATCAAAAAAACTCGACAGGGCAGCTTCCGCCTTGTCCAAAACCCGTCTGCACGCTTTGATATCTTCTTCGGTTGCCGCATTATTTGTATTTACTTTTTTGGCAATTTGATTAAAATTGTTTCCCAGTCTGTTTATCTCATACGACAGTTTAAGCAGTCCGCTTGTTTCAATATTTACGGGCTGGCTCACAGTCAAAGCAAGGCGAACGAACTCCCCCATATTTGTCATTCGCATTATCTTCATTTTGTCTTGAATAGCCTGCTTTTCTTCTTCGGTAAGATTTACATTCAATCTTACATTTCGGTATCGTGCCATAGTAAAAATCTCTCCTTTTTATCAAAAATTGTTTATATAAAAATACCGAAGGATTTTTAAAAATTCCTTCGGAAATTTTTTGTAAGGGTCTTAGGGATTTTCCCTAATTCGGTCTTAGGGCAAGGCTCTAACAAGATGCAAGGCGTACACACGCTTGCTATACTTGCAAAGTTGCGTTTACCCCTATTTTAAGCCCTAAATCCCGAAAAAAAATTTTTAAGCATCAAAAAAATAAAAATATTATTTTCTTTCACCCAGTACACTGTCCAAAAGCTCAAGAACGGTCTTTAACGACAGCAAAACATCTTCATCAAGCTCCTCGGCTTGGCTTATCCCACACAGATGTTCGTCAATTATTTTTATCTGATTTTTTATGGCATCAAAGGTTTTTACATTACCGAGTACCGTTATTTTTTGGTGCAGGCAGCTGTTGATAAAAAACTCGCTTTTGGAAAGCCCCGACAGCTCAATTCTATTTTCGATTTGCCTGTGTTCTTCCTCCGACACGTGAAAATTTATGCACCTGTTCCGCTTTCTGTTTTTCTTTTTTGGAGCTACTTTTGTTCCACTGATAAGAGTCGCTCTCCTAAAAATGTCTCCCATTATCGTCTTCACTTTCCTTTCTGCAAGCATCTAACTTTTCAATCATTTCTTCTTGCTTTGACGGATATAAATGCGCGTATAAATCCGTTATGGTTGAGTTCTCGTGTCCCATCCTCTCGGCAATTTCTATGGTCGAAAAACCGAGGTGTACCAAAAGCGCAACGTGACTATGGCGCAGGTCGTGAATTCTTATCTTTTTAACGCCCGCCTTAGCTGCTCCGCGCTGCATTTCATTGGCGAGAAGACTTTTGGAAACAGGAAAAAGTCTCGTATCACTGTCAATTTTATAAATCGAACAAAAGTAGTCCTCCATCTCGTCGCACAAAGTTTTTGTTAAGCGTATCACGCGGTTACTTTTTTCCGTTTTTGGCGTAGTTATATAGTCCTTTCGTTTAATCCTTTGATACGATTTGTTTATTGTTAATTTTCGGGCTTCAAGGTCAAAATCTCCTCGCTCCAAAGCAAGCAGTTCGCCCTCACGAATTCCCGTCCAAAAAAGCACCTCAAAAGCATAAAACATAACAGGCTTGTCCTTTATGGCTTCGGAAAATTTCAAGTATTCATCTTGTGTCCAGAATTTCATTTCCGAGGCTTTAGCCTTGCCCATTTTCCCTGCCTTGGTCGCAGGATTTTCTCTCAACGAATAATATCTTACCGCGTGATTGAAAATCGCGGTAAGATTGTTCTGTATAGTCCGCAGATATGTCAGAGAATACGACTTGCCATTTTCATCGCGCATTTTAAGCAGCTCGTTCTGCCACTGGATAATATCTATGCTACTTATCTCGGATAGCTTCTTATTCTCAAAATATGGCAGTATTTTGCGGTTTATAAGGTATTCTTTGGCGATATATGTATGCTCCTTTATCCTCGGTCTGATATCCTCAAGATATTGCCCCACAAAGGTCTTGAACTCCATATTGACATCTTTTTTCTTGCGCTGTAAAAACTCCCTCTCGTATTCAAGCCCCTCTTTCTTTGTTTTGAAGCCCCTTTTTGTGTGTATTTTGGGCTTGCCCTGCCAATCTTTGTAAGTGATATAGACCCGCCACGTTCGGCGCTCCTTGTCTTTTATTACTGCCATTTTATAATTCCCCTCCTCGTTTATTAAGCCGACATCAAACCTCACTCCCCATCCCAATGTGCCATATCATAGCTTACGGTCGCGTGTACATCTGTTTCCATATCACTTGGCGCAGTCAACAACATACGCAGGAGATAGCTACGCTTGTTTTTTATTTTCTGCTCCCTTGAGACATCGGTAAATTTATCTACCACATACTGCACTGCAATACTGTTCAGACGGTAAAAAGCATTGCCCATAGCTGCGGTACTGTACTCCGTGTTCCCGTTTTTAAATGTCCTTTTTGCCGATAAAATATCGCTCATATAGTCGAGCATCGCATCCACAAGCTCTTTGTTGTAGTGCTTGTCGCTTTTCATTATGTCATAGCTTATAAGCGCCTTTAACTCTTCCTCTGCCCTTGCTTTGGCTTTATCCTGCGACAAAGCGCTTGCTTCGTTTTTAAAATTTTCGTAAGTAAGTTCACCCCTATCTATAGCCGCCACAGGTACAAGCTCCATCTTTCCGTCAGGATAGATAGACTGATTATAATCTATGTTATTATTTTTTGTTATAATCTTTGTATACGTATGGCGTTTTATCGACGGGGGTGTGTCGTTATAACGAGGGGGGTGTGTCGTTATAACGAGGGGGGTATGACGTTCTATCGTCACACCCCCCTCTGACTGCTGAAAAGTTATCTCGCGCAGTTTTTCGGGCAAAAGCTCGATAAACATCACATTTGACAGAATTGAATACCCCGTTTTGACCTGCCTGAAATGCCGCCTGATGATTCCTATCTCTTTTTCCAGAAATACGACCGCATCTTTCGCCTGCCTTTCCGATATACCTAATTTAAGACTCATTTGCTTGTAGCTGCGCTGCAAAAATTCATCGTCAGTAAAACGCTTTTCAAAACTGACCGAATCGTCAAATTCGTTTCTGTTCTCCTTTGGACGATACCAATACACAATATCGCTTAAAATCATTATCGCGTTCATATTAGACTTGCCGTTTTTGTGGCGAATAGCCGCATACCAAGCCTCTGGTACAATATTGCCAACAAGGTTCATCTGCCCCACAGCATCCACAATAGCATTGCCCGAACTGTAAATGTTCATATAATCACCCTTTCTTAAAATATCTGCGATAAACTCCCATTATAGTCGATATGCTCTGCTGTTGAATTGCCGAGTTCGCACAGAGTTTTTTCTTTGTCCATTCCTTTTTTACCTCTCTATACTTCATATTTCCGCAAATACGCGAATAAAATTCAGTTAGGGGTCCTCTCTGACACCTAACCCTCAATTCTTTAAACAAACCTCCTCATAATATTTGCGATTAAGCTTGCCGCTCATAACGAGTAACTTCGGATTTTCTTTTTTCATTTGCTCGGACAACTCCTTGATGATAGCATATCCCTTGCTGCGGCTTACGCCCCAGTCATTGCAAACCTCATCGACATCTACATAAACACTACTCTTTTGTTTTTTCATAAGAATACACCTCCTCTTCCTTGAGGGATAGTTTTATTTATACCCACAATAGACAATTCTAATATAATGTAGTTTTATTTTACTATAATTCTTTTATAATGTCAATAGTTATAGCTATTTTTATTATTTCGGTTAAAATTACTATTTTTTTCTTTATTTCCATTATCTGATATGCTATAATAATATTATTACGAATTGGTTGTAATAAACCCAACGTAATTTACGACTTGCAATTCATTTTCCATAAACCAATTCAAAAAAATTTTTTTGCAATAATTTTCAAATTACTAAACGCTTTACAAATCAAAAGAACTTAACATAACGAAACGAGGTATATATATGATATTTTACACATTTGGAGAAAGGTTGAAAAAATTACGTAATTTGATGGGGTTAACCCAAAAAGAGCTAAGTAAAAAAGCTGGATTTTCAGTAACAAATTCTTCATCAGAAATTCGTATACGACAGTATGAGGGAAATATTGTTCGTCCAAAAGCAGATGCAAAGCAAATGCTTGCAGAAGCATTAAATATAGATAAGTCCGCATTATTCTTTTCTGATATATCCTCACAAGAAGAACTAATACATTTTCTTTTTGAGCTTGAGGATGTTTACGGAATTAAAATTGAAAAAAGAGAGACTTCTTATGCGCTTTATTTGGGTAATTTAGACGAAAGTAATTTCCAATTACGCTCTGCTTTTGATATGTGGCATACAAAGCAACAAAGACTAAGTTTAGGACTTGACAGTCAACAAACCTATGATTTATGGCGCAGCCGTTTTCCTCTTGATATGCAAGAACACGAAAATTTCATTGATATTAATCTAACCGAAAAATTTGATGTTTTAAAAGAAAAGCTCCAAAAAGATAAATTTAGTGTTTCCACACTCTCCGACATCATCGTAATAGTTCGAAACCTATATGAAAGTATTGGAAAGATAAAATCATATAGAAACGAACACCATATTCCTTGGTATACATTTTTGGGAATTCTTTCCTTTGAAGACAATGAACTGCTTGCTCTTAATGAGGAAACAAGTCTTGAATACGCTAAATTCCTGCTATCGGTTGACTATCTTAATTCTTTGAATATTAAAATCGAAAAAAGGAAACATACATTTGAAGAAAAAACATACACCGATTTTTACATATATGAAGCTCCGTTTTGGACAATAATAACCTCGATAGAGGAAATACTCGCTATCGATGATAAAGAAGAAGCTAAAATGAAATATAATAGTTTCTTGAATTTATTTAACGTCCCAATTATCGACTACCGAAGATAAAAAAGCCACAGACATTTCTGCCTATGGCTCTGAAAAAACGTATATTTTTTAACCACATTTTAACCACGCGATTTTAAAACGCGCTATTTAAGCGGCTTTTGTGGAATAAAATGTTATTCCCACTCGGCTATTTCGATTTAGTCGCTAAACAAATTTGTTTAAGTTGATAGCCAATTCAAGCGGGTTTTAGTTTCAATAATTTCAATTCCGGCACCTGTACGACATTCTGTTGCCATATTGTTGCCATAGTTTTATTATACATTCAGCAGCAGAATAATGCAAGGATAATTTTAATGATTGCTTGATTTAGTATAGTTGTATATACCACCAACACAGAGCCACCTGCACGGACGTTCAGAGCCACTCTGCCGCACATTGAGAGCCACTCTGCCGCAATGAGAAAGCCGGTTTTAAAATGAGCCGGCCCGAATAATCAGACAGGCTCGTAATTCAATTACAACTCGGGATAATCGATATTATTACTGTCAAGGATAGCCTTGAGTTCATCGACATAATCATATAGGCGCTGAATTTCGACATAGTTGCTGTGACAGAGGTCATCGGCCTCTTCCAATTCGTTAAGAGTAAGCTGATAATCAAGCCACTTTAAGCACTTGTGGTTTTCGCTGAAGGCGCAGTAGTCGTTCATCACGGTTCAGCTCCTTCCGGAAGACCGTGGCGTTTTCTCATAGAGACTTCACCGTCGATCATTATGTCATA
>ODAI010405716.1_pt1 | contig 12612 bp, 11 predicted proteins | sample 1539321 | NCBI WGS metagenome assembly ODAI01 (sample SAMN02144231, study PRJEB22623) | gut metagenome | biome: sheep rumen | host: Ovis aries | place: New Zealand
GCAAAATTACACATGTAATTTTGCTGAGTCGGGAAATTGGTGCGCACGCGAAGCGTCTTTCAAATCGCACCAATTTCTGTTTGAAAGAAAAGCGCATCGGCGTTTTCTTTCAAACTTATTTCCTTCTGAATAATATTTACATTACATCCGCAAAATGTACTTTGAGTTTATTAAATATCGTCGTACCGAGGATAAACATGATCCCTGTAAACGCCCAGAAATATAATGTCTCCCATGGCTTATCAATAAAGCAGACCTGACCGTATATTGCATCGCGATATCCCGTGACAACATACACAAGCGGATTGATCTTTATGAGAGCACCTGCCTTGCCCGGCACCATTGAGAGTTCCCACAGTATGGGTGTAGCCCACATCCCGAGCTGGAGCACGATCATGATTATCTGCTGAAGATCCTTGAAGAAAATAACTATCGCACTTGTCGCATAGTTAAATGCAAGCGTCAGCATAAAAGTGCAAAATGAGTAATAAATGATCTGAAGCCAGTAAAGGGAAGGCATAAAGCCGTAACATAATGCCAGAATGATGAGAAGGGCAGCGAAAAACAAATGAGTAAACGATGCAGCAACCATCTTTATCACAGGGAGAATATTGATATTGAAAACAACTTTTTTTACAAGATAATTATATTCTATAAGTGCACTTGTACCCTGAGCGAGTCCTTCCGAAAAAAAGAACCAGGGCACAAGACCTGCCGTAAGGTAAAGGACATACGGCACATCCACGCCACTCGCCACAAGCTGCTGCTTTGTCTGGAAAATAATATCAAATACAATCCAGTACATGAGCACTGTGACAACAGGCTGAACAAATGCCCACACCTTGCCAAGGTACGAGCCTGCATATCTCTTTTTAAAATCATTTTTTGCCAGCTTCCATATGAGCCCGCAGTTTTTTCTAATATCTTTGACGTTCATATTATTATCTGGGAAGTTCTGTTTCAGAGAGTCCCTTCCATTTTGTATCCTTGTCTGACATTATCAGTTCCATGCCTTCCGGTATCGGCCAGTCAATGCCAATTTCCTTATCGGCATAGTAGATACCACCCTCGTCATTGGGATGATAAAAGTCAGTACATTTATAACAAAATTCTGCATAGTCGGAAAGAACCAGAAATCCGTGGGCAAATCCCTTTGGAATGAAAAACTGTTTTTTATTTTCAGCAGACAAAACTACGCCAAACCACTTTCCGAATGTGTCAGAATCTTTTCTGACATCAACGGCTACATCAAACACTTCGCCGCTCACTACACGGACCAGCTTATCCTGGGGATAATTGATCTGAAAATGAAGTCCTCTGAGTACTCCTTTTTTTGAAGCGGACTGATTGTCCTGAACAAACTTTTCGGTAATGCCGGCCTCGGCAAAATCATTGTAGTTATATGTCTCCATGAAATAACCCCTTGAATCACCAAATACAGTGGGGGTAATAATCTTAAGTCCTTCAATCTCACAGGTTTCTACTGTAATCTTTCCCATTTTCAAAGCTCCTGTTTTAATTTATTTCTATATAGCTGATATCAAGATCAACTCTTGTATTTATACCATCAATGGCTCCGCTTGAAGTGTACTGCCACATATCGAGCTTGCCCGTATAAATATTAGTACCTACATATTCTGCTTCCCAGATTACGTAATCTTCAAGCTGCTCAGCATTCAGGTTGTTGTAATACCAGTTTCGGCTGGCATACACTCCTCCGATAAATCCTTCACTCTCAACTGTTTTGCAGAAAGCCTCGCATACATTGGTACGTGTATCCTTATCAAGTCCATCCGCTCTGCCGGCTCCGCCTGCTCCCTCCGTGTCGATAAATATCGGATAGTCAAGTGTGTAGTCACCGAGCATCGCTATTACCGCAGATGCTTCCTCTACAGCCTCTACTTCATTAACAGCCTGGGTAAAGAAATATACTCCAACCTTTATCCCTGCATCCTTGGCACCTTCCAGATTCTGCATGAAATACGAATCCTCTACAAGTGCTCCTACAGACGATCCTCTGTATCCCGCACGGATTATGGCAAATTCCACTCCGGAATTCTTTACTGCCTGCCAGTCGATCTCTCCCTGATAAGCAGATACATCTATTCCAAACGATGTCTCGTCCGATCTCTTGATCTCCGTCACCTCGGTGTCATCAGCCTGTTCCTTGGCTTCATTGACTGCCGTATCTTCTTTGGCAACATCTATCTCGCTCTCATCATGAATGAGATATCTGATATCGTTTATAACAGTATAGCTAAGCTGATCCGTGACGGTTACTTTCATGGGTTCGTCCGGAACTATATATCCGACAATACTCGCAAGGGATATATAATAGTCTCCCGCACTTAAATCCGGAACAGTAATTATACCGTCTTTATCAACATCTTTATATTCTCCGGAATCCGTTACATTCAGGTAAAAATCCTGACCTTCCACAACGTCTCCGTCTTCATCAAGAACAAATACCCTGATGTCCTTACATACGCTGATTGCCTGAAGATACAGTCTCGGGTATGAATTGTGAGTCACTGTGATACTCTGACCTGTACCCGTATTATCAAAAAATGTATCATCATTTAAAAAAGCATGAAGCTGGGTATCTGAAAGATTGGGTCCAAACGATCCGTCATTTACTGATACTGCCTGATTTGCAGGCTTTTCCTCCGGAGTCCTGTTTGCATAAAACACAAGTGCCACTATAAGCGCAAAGGCACATGATGTCAGCAGTATGGCGCTTCTAATCGTTTTAGAGTCCATTTGCAACCTCTGTCAGATACTGTCCGTAAGCTGTCTTCATAAGAGGCTCCGCCAGTTTCAGCAGTTGCTCCTTATCGATAAAGCCTCTCTTGTAAGCGATCTCTTCAATACATGAAATATAGAGGCCTTGTCTCTTTTGGAATGCAGCTACGAAATCCGATGCATCAAGGAGACTGTCATGGCTGCCTGTATCAAGCCATGCAAATCCTCTGCCCATAGTCTCAACGGACAGTGAGCCTCTGTTTAAATATTCGTTATTTATACTCGTGATCTCTATCTCGCCCCGGGCAGAAGGCTTAACATTCTTGGCAATCTCCACAACATCATTGTCATAGAAATAAAGTCCCGGAACCGCATAATTGCTCTTAGGATGCTCGGGCTTTTCCTCGATGGATATGGCCTTGCCGTTTTCGTCAAACTCTACTACGCCGTATTCTCTCGGATCCCTGACATAGTACCCGAATATGGTCGCACCCTTTTCTTTTGCAATTCTCTCTTTTGTATTTCGCAGCACCTTGCTGAAGCTCTGACCGTAAAAAATATTATCGCCCAGTACCAGAGCAACATCATCATCGCCTATAAACGAATCGCCTATGATAAATGCATCGGCAAGTCCTCTTGGCTTTTCCTGAACAGCATATGAAAAACTCATGCCAAGCTGCTCACCTGTTCCGAGGAGATCCTCGAAAACAGGGAGATCTCTGGGAGTCGATATGATAAGGACTTCCCTGATGCCTGCGAGCATGAGTGTTGATAACGGGTAATAAATCATAGGCTTGTCATAGACAGGCATAATCTGCTTTGATATTGCTTTTGTCAAAGGATACAGACGGGTTCCGCTTCCTCCGGCCAGTATTATTCCCTTCATGTAAAATGGCTCCTTTATGCGATGCTCTTAAAATCGTAATATTCCATTTCTTTGTCGTACTTCATATAGCACTTGATAAAGTTGAGTTTTATTATGTTTTTCTTTTTGCACTCTGACTGAGAGATTTTAACTTTTCTGAAAAAGTAATCATCAAGTCTCTCTACATAGAAGAGCAGGGTTATCTCAACCTTGTCTCCCTTTTCAACCACATCAGCTACAAGACCGTCACTGAAGTGCAGATTCTTTTTGTCAGACGGTACAAAGATACTCTGTTTAAGCTGATTTTTTCTATCCTCGGGAACCTTTGCCAGGATATCCTTAAGGCTGTTTCCCTCTCTCTTTGCAAGGATAATAATGACTACGGCAAATACTGCAACTATAGCCAGGCCAATAAGAAATGATACAGGATCTTTTAACATTTTTCCTCCCCCTTTTAATTAATTATTTTTATTACCTTCGTACATGTCTTCATAGTACTTAAGGTAATCACCGCTCGTAACATTTTTCATCCAGTCCTCATGTTCAAAGAACCACTTGATTGTAAGTTTTATGCCGTCCTTAAACATGGTCTCCGGATACCATCCTATCTGCTCCTTGATCTTGTCAGGGGCGATGGCATATCTTCTGTCGTGACCTTTTCTGTCCTCAACATATGTGATGAGGTCTTTGTTTATATGGGCTTTTCTCGGATCACTGTCCGGAAGCATCTCGTTTAGTGTATCAAGTATGATGTTGATAATCTCTATATTCTGCTTTTCATTATGACCGCCGATATTGTATGTCTCAAAGAGTCTTCCCTGCTCCTGAACCATATCGATCGCCTTGGCATGATCCATTACATAGAGCCAGTCCCTGACATTTTTGCCGTCGCCGTAAACAGGCAGTTTCTTGCCGTTTAATGCATTGTTGATGATCAGCGGTATGAGTTTTTCGGGGAACTGGTAAGGTCCGTAGTTGTTTGAACAGTTGGTAATATTCGCAGGAAATTTATACGTATCCATGTATGCCTTTACGAGCATATCCGAGCTTGCCTTTGAAGCGGAATATGGACTGTGGGGATCATACGGTGATGTTTCATAGAAAAATGCATTGTCATCATCAGGTAATGATCCGTACACTTCATCTGTTGATACATGGAGAAACTTTTTACCTTCTTTGAATGTACCGTCAGGATTCTCCCACGCCTTTTTTGCACAATTGAGCATAACTGCTGTACCGAGTACATTTGTCTCAACAAAGACCTCAGGATTCTTAATACTCCTGTCCACATGGCTCTCTGCCGCAAAGTGAACGACTCTGTCTATGTCATTCTCGGCAAAGATCTTTTCAATCGCTTCCTTGTCTCTGATGTCTGCTTTGACAAAAGTATAATTGTCTCTGTTTTCAACATCTCTCAGATTCTCAAGGTTGCCCGCATATGTGAGGGCATCAACATTAATGATGCGGATCTCATTATCATATTTTCCAAACATGTAATGAATGTAATTGGAACCGATAAATCCGGCGCCTCCGGTTACAAGATAAGTTCTCATTTTAAATCTCCTGATCTTAATTAATATCCCATGTAGGAAATATCCATATCAACATTTCCGCTGATACCGCCTACAGATCCCTTTGACGAATACTGCCACAGGTCATATCGTCCGTTGAGTGAAGGAGCCGATGCATATTGGGCAAGCCAGATGACATATCCGTTGAGTTCGCTGTAGTTAAGCTTTGCTCCAAACCACCACTTGGATGCATATACACCTGCGGAATATCCGCTGTTTTTAACTGTCTGACAGAATGCCTTGCATACTGCGGTTCGCTGTGCCACAGAAAGATTCTCTGCTCTGGCACCTGCGCCGCCGCTCTCCGTATCGATAAATATCGGATAAGAGATGCCGTACTCTTTTGCGGCTGCGATACATGCAGATGCTTCCTCAACTGCCTCGGCCTCGGTAATAGCCTGGGTAAAGAAGTACATACCTACCTTAAGGCCTGCTGCCTTGGCACCTGAAATATTGGTATCAAATTTTGTATCTTTATATATACCGCCTGCGGTTGATCCTCTGTAACCATATCTGATTATAGCAAAATTGATACCGCTGTTTTTAACACTGGTCCAGTTGATATTGCCCTGCCATACAGATACGTCGATTCCGAGGATACCCGATGTATCAGTCTTAAGGACTCCTTCCGAAGTAAACTCGTACTTAACACCACTGATTACCTGGCTGCCTGTTACTTTATTGCCGTCTTTATCAAAGAAATATGTATTTCCGTCTATATTCTGCCAGCCTGTATACTTATAGCTTGTATTATACACTATATAGAAATCTGTTGCAGAATAATAATCCGAGAATGTTGCTGTCCTGTAACCGTTTCCGTCTTTTACATAAACCTGCTTGCCATCATTGGTCTTAAGGGGCGAGGTTGTATCGGATGAGTAGTCTTTCTTGATATAAACCGGAGCTTTAGCTGTAATAGTTTGAGTTCCATATGTGCAAGTTACCACAGCGTTGCCTTGAGCTTTATCTGATGCGGTTTTTCCTGTAACCACGCCTGTTTTTGAAACACTGTACGCCGTGGATGATACATCAGAACTCCATGTGAACGTAACTGTACTTTGAGTCTCTGAAGATTTGATTTGGGTTCCATCACTCAACTTGGCTGTCGCTACTAGCGTTACTGTTTTTCCAGCTGTTACATTGACGGTCGCTGGTTCAATCGTTACTGAACTAAGTGTCACAGTTTTATCTTTTACTGTTAGCGTATACGAAACATCATTTACTCCTGAAAGAGACAACTTGACAGTACAAGTTCCAGCTTTCTTTGCCTCCAATTCACCAGTTGTTTCATTAAAGGTTACAACCGTTGTATCACCAGAAAAAGACCATGTAACTCCTGCTTCTTTTCCAGTTTTTTTTGTGCCATCGCTATAAGTTACTTCTACTGTTGGAGTATTTTTATCTCCCACAGTCATTTCTGACTTATTTCCCGTTATAGTAATTGTTTTTGCTTCTATAGCTGTCGGACTAGGACTAGGTGTTTCCGACGGAGACACACTTGGTGAAGGCGACGGGCTTTCGCTCGGTGAAGCTGACGGAGTAGGATCAGGGTTGGTACTCGGTTCCGGACTCGGATCAGGACTTGGTGATTCAGCCGGTTCTGTGCTCGGATCCGGACTTGACTCAGGATCACTGCTCGGGTCCGTTGTCTCCGGATCGCCCTGATCTCTTGTAATAGTGGCAACCTTTGCATATCCGCTTGCCATACATATTGAGTAGGGATTGTATGCCACGAGCACCTCATTAAGTACGTCAGTCTCTATCTTTGATGACTCGGGGCTCTTAATCTCTGATTTATCAATCTTCTTGTATCCGTCAGTTCCGTCAAGAGATGTTCTGGTTGATTCAACCCATTCTACAGTATCTGTAATGGTGGGAGTCTCCTCCTCAACCTCTTTTACAGCTGTATCTTCCACACCTGTTGCATTCTCGATAACCTCATCGGCCACATCGATCACTACATATTCGATCTCGCCTTTTACCGTTGCATAATCTGATTCAAAGATAAACGATATGCCGTCAATTCCGGTTACTTCTACTGTGTAATCGCCTGCTTTTAAGTCGCTCTCATAGATGATTCCGTCTTTGTTTTCATCTTTAAACTCGTATACGTCTCCGTCTGTCTTGTGAGTGAGCTTAACCTCAAACTCTATATCCCTTACGAGCTTGTCATTTGCTGTATTGTAAAATTTAATTCTTAAATCTTTATCAATGGAAGTATATGTCAGCTTTACCTCATTGCACTCCACATCTTCCTCTTCTTCAGGCTCTTCTACAGTCGCCGTGCTCATGTATGCCTTGGATGCGATGGCCTGGAGAGTATTTGCATCGGTCACTTTAAGGCTCGCATACTGGGCTCCCACGTTTGCAAGCATATTTTCTGCTTTTACCTTTGACGAATTAACAGTTGCTACTATTACAACAATTCCAACGATAAGGATAAGTAGTGCTCCGGCACCTATTCCGTACTCAGCAGGTCCGAGATTTGAAAAGAATCCCTTTATTTTCTCTAAGAAACCTGTTTTCTCTTCTTCCTCTTCCTCGTCTTCTTCTGACTCATCCTCGTAATCGTCCTCATCATCAAGATCGGTAAATTCAAGGTCCTGAGAGGCTGTTACGGCCGATGCAAAGACTATCTCGCCCTCATCGTTGTATACGACTTCCCTGTCCTTTGCATCATAGAGTCGCATCACACCGTCTTCATCATAATCAATCCTGAAGCCGTCAGGGTTATACAGTGTATAATCACCGTTTTCGTCGTACACGGCCCTGTTGCCGTCTTCATCAAAGTAAAGTTCGTTGCCATCCTCATCAGTCTCGATCCTGAAGCCGTTCTCATCATAAAGAACGCCCCCGGCCGGTTCGCCCTCGATGAAATCCGCCGCTTCATCCACGGTTTCCTCATCTGCACTTCCTACGGAGTAATCTTCCATGGAAGCAATGGCCTCATCAACCACATTGGAACCAATCAGCTCGATTTCCTTGGTGTCAAATGAGTTTATCTCATCAGAAGAATCCGTCAAATCATCCTGACTTTTCCCCTCCACATCAAAAGCGTCCGCAAATTCAGACTCTTCCTCCTCGAAATCCACTTCATCGAGGTCTGTCTCATCCAGGTTCAGGATGTTCATGGTATCCTCTGAAACGGCATCTTCCGGGTTGTTAATTTTACTTATTTTGTCAAAAAGGTTATTTTTCTTTTTCAAATCAAACTCCTCTTGTCATATAAGACACTGTTCTTCCCCCAACAGTTCAAAAAATGTTATGTAACCCATAATCCGTTACATTATATCATAAAAACATGATATTTTACACACCATAATTATTTATGTAAACACGCCCCAAAAATTCCTTAAAATAATTTTTCCAAAACCCATTGACAAATTATTTTTATCGTGATAGTTTGATTTCACAAGTGAGGAAGACGACAGTCTGATTTAATTCCGAATTTATCGTTTTCGTTCGAATGCGATAATCCCCCATTTAAAGAATTAATTCACTACTTTTTGTTATTATTTTTTATACATTTCTTTTTGTTTTTTGCGAAAGGATTGTTATATGGTTTATTACCTTTATGGATTACTATTTATCGCGGTAGTCATAGATTATCGCACCTATAAAATTCCAAATTGTCTGATTTTTGCGGGCCTGATGGCAGCAATGATGTACCATGGGATGGGATCCGGACCACCGGGCATCGCAAAAGTTATATCAGATGCTTTACTGACATTCTTTATAACATTTCCCCTGTTCGTCATTAAAGCTCTGGGCGCAGGTGACTGCAAGCTGTTTGGCGTGATAGCTGCATTTACCTCATTTACAATCACACTGAAAATTATATTCGCATCACTCATTGGCGGAGTGATGATCGGAATAATAAAAATCTTTTTTGAAAAGATCTTTAAAAATCGTACACCCGTTGTTTCCCGGGTAAATTCAATTAATTACAACAAAATATCGGAAAGACTAAAAAAACTTATTCCCACTTCTATCTATTGCCTTGTTATCCCGTTTTATTCAAAAATATCATCTCTTTTCGGGAAAAACGGATTTCACGTAACACATTTTTCTATGGCAATGCTTATCGGAACATTTACTGTTATCGGATTTTAAAAAAACCGGAGGTTATTTTTTGAACAGAAAGATTCTCGCATTATGCGATAAAGACAATCGATATACATGCAGACTTCAGGAATATCTTGAAGAAAAAGAATCATTCCCTTTTTCTGTATCTGTCTACAGCGATATAGAATCACTCAGCAAAGATGTCAAAAGGGGGCTCATTAGCGGAGCTCTCATCAATGATGGAATGCTGACGGACAGCCATGAAGAAATCGAGAATATCTTTAACTGCGAAAATGTCATGCTGATGATTTTGGGTACAGGCGCACTTAAATGGGGAAGGGCACCAATTATCCGAAAATACCGGTCCGGAGAAACCATTCGAAGAGAAATCCTCGTATGTTTTTCCGACTATAAATCGAGAAGCGAAAAGGAAGGACTGATCATGGATTCGTCACCTTCTGTGGCCGGCCACAGGGAAACAAAGGTGATCAGTGCCTACACGCCAATCGGCCGAAGCCTGCAGTCCTCCTTTTCAATTCTGCTTGGGCAGCTATTATCAAAAAAATCTCCTGTCCTCTATCTGTCCCTCGAGCCGTTTTCATATCTGCATGAATACACAGGCAGGGATGGCGGAAACGATATCACAGATCTTATCTACTACATGAGAAGCAATCATGACAGGCTGATACTGCGGCTGGAAAGTATGACAGAAAACATCGGCGGACTCGACTGCATTCCTCCCGCAAGGATTTTTTCAGATCTCCAGGAGGTCTCAGGTCAGGACTGGGTCGAACTCATAAAAACTCTCTCAGACTGCGGGCTGTATGAATACCTGATACTCGATCTGTCTGATGCTGTTAATTCACTGCCGGATATTTTAAGAGAATCTCATCTGATATACACAATAACACGGCCTGACACTGTCGCAAAATCAAAGCTGATGGTATACGAAGATTCATTAAAAAATATGGAATATGAAGATGTTATGAATAAAACAAGGAAACTTGAATTTCCTTTTTTTAAAAAATTACCTTCAGACCCTTCATCGCTGATAGAAAGTGATATGACAGGCTATGTCAGGGAACTGATATCGGAGGATTTTTATGACTGATATCAACGAAACAAAAACATTATTAAAAAAACAGATTATGGACGAGATTGATCTGACAAGAGAAAGCACAGACGAAGAAATCAGGGAACTGATCGATGCGGCAGTTTTATCTTTTTCATCCAGAAACAGATTATCTCTCCCTCAGAAAACAAGTCTGTCAAAAGAACTTTTTTATGCAATCAGACGTCTGGACATACTTGAGGAGCTTACGGAAGACCCGCTTGTCACGGAGATCATGATAAACGGCAGGGACAATATTTTTATCGAGCGAAAAGGACATCTGTATAAATGGGAAAAATCTTTTGAATCATCCGAAAAACTCCTTGATGTCATTCAACAGATTGTTGCCGGCTGTAACAGGATTGTAAACGAGAGTAATCCGATAGTTGACGCAAGATTAAAAAACGGGTCAAGAGTAAATATCGTACTGCCCCCTGTTGCATTAAACGGTCCGATAGTAACTATTCGAAGATTTCCCGATAAACCAATTCAGATGGATGATCTGAAAAGATTCGGTGCAATAACAGATGAAGCTGTTTGTTTTCTCGAAAAACTGGTTCGTTCAAAATACAACATCATTATCAGCGGAGGAACAGGCTCAGGCAAAACAACCTTCCTGAATGCTTTATCGAATTATATTCCAAAGGACGAGCGGATCATCACGATTGAAGATTCTGCAGAACTTCAGATCATCGGTGTAGAAAATCTCGTACGACTTGAAACACGAAATGCAAACGTGGAAGGCTGCAGTGAAATATCAATAAGAGACCTGATCAAATCATCTCTGCGTATGAGGCCTGACAGAATAATAGTCGGTGAAGTCCGTGGATCGGAGGCAATAGATATGGTTCAGGCTCTTAACACGGGACACGACGGTTCCCTGTCGACAGGTCACGCCAATTCAGCCTCGGATATGCTGGCAAGACTTGAAACCATGATACTCATGGGCATGGACCTGCCTATCCAGGCTATAAGAGGCCAGCTTGCCAGCGGTATCGATATCATCGTTCATCTCGGACGGCTGAGAGATAAATCAAGAAAAGTTCTTCAGATAGTAGAAATACTGTCTCTGAACCAAAACAATATTGAAACAAATATTCTCTATGAATTTGAAGAGGAATGCGAAGACAGTGACGGCAGAATTATCGGAACACTTAAAAAGAAAAACGAAATACAAAACATCTCAAAGCTCAGGGCCGCAGGAATCAGCTCAGCTTACTGATTATAACGAATACCGATTCTCTTTTTCCGAGCTGACATTATCTGTTTTAAAGGGAACTTCCGTCACAGCTTTGTTTGCATATATATTTTACAGGTCAATGATTGCATTCATAATACTCAGCCCCCTTATCTTTTTCATATTAAAGAAGGAAAAGAAAAAATATACGGAAAAGCGGAAAACCGATCTATCTCTCCAGTTTCGTGAATTAATGAATTCGTTAATCGCATCCCTTGGCGCAGGTTATTCGATTGAAAACGCCTTTTCCAGAAGCTATCAGGATATGATCATGCTTTTCGGGGAAAAATCATATATCGCCCCGGAAATATCGTACATGCTTAAAGCCATTAAAAACAATCGGAATATTGAGGATCTCTTATATGACTTTGGTGAAAGATCCGGCGTAAAAGACATAAAAGATTTTGCTGAGATTTTCAGGATAGCAAAGAGAAGCGGCGGAGATATGCCATATATGATCAGACAGACTGTAGATATTATCAGCGACAAGATTGAGGTTTCCCGAAAGATATCAACCGTTATCTCTTCAAAGAAAATGGAACAGTCAGTTATGAACGTAGTTCCGTTCGGAATAGTTTTATATATTGATGCCTCATCACCGGGCTTCTTTGATTCCCTTTATCATAATCCGTTTGGAATTTTGATAATGACAATTGTCCTGGTGATATACATCTTTGCCTATCTGCTCGCTGAAAAGATAACAGATATAAGCCTGTGAAAGGAGAAAGCTATGTACCCGGCAATAATAATTCTGATGCTGATAACTGTCATATTGCTTGTTTCATGTAAAGAAAATGGATTTCATTTTGTCTCATATTTATTTTATAGGTTAGAGTATATAACCTATATTGCTGTTGGACATGGTGTATGCTATTTCAAAGATTATTTGTTTGAACAAATCAGAATTTATGGTAAAAAAAGAAATAACCAAATAGTTATACCACCTTCTAAACTATTAATTGAAGCTGCAATGAAATATGGATGGGCTGAAGAAAATATAATAAAAATAAATTTACCAAGA
>ODAI013201527.1_pt1 | contig 12611 bp, 14 predicted proteins | sample 1539321 | NCBI WGS metagenome assembly ODAI01 (sample SAMN02144231, study PRJEB22623) | gut metagenome | biome: sheep rumen | host: Ovis aries | place: New Zealand
GAACGAAGATTCAAGGCTTAAAGGGCGGCTTTCCCCCATTAAAAAACAGGGGGTTTGGGGGGATAAAGCCGCCCCTTGAATCGGGAGTGAACGAAACGAAGTGAAGTGAACGAAGATTCAAGGCTCAAAGGGCGGCTTTCCCCCCATTCAAAATAAGGAGGTTTTTATGAAAAAAAGAATAATATCTTTTATTATGTCGATACCGTTTGTATTTTCGCTTAAATTGTCGGATATTCGTGCAGAAGAATTAAAGTATACATATACAGTCATAAGAAATGAAGCTGTAATTACAGGATTCAGCGGAAATCCCGAAAAAATAACGCTGCCCGAAAAAATAGAAGGCTGTCCCGTTACTGAAATAAGAGACAACGCATTTTTTGACTGTAAATCCCTTAAAGAAATAGAATTTCCCGATACTCTTGAAAGAATTGGTCATCACAGCTTTTATGCCTGCGTATCGCTTGAAAAAGTGAATATACCCGAAAATGTAAAGTCCATGGGGACAGGCAGTTTCTGCGGGTGTACATCTCTTTCAGAAGCGAAAATAAATGCGGATACAGAATATCTTCCCGAATCATGTTTCAGGGCTTGTATATCCCTGACGGAAATAAAAATTCCCGAAAGCGTTGACTATATAGGGGATTACTGCTTTTCAGGGTGTACATCGCTGACATATGTTTCTCTTGGCGGAAAAACTGAGAAAATCGGCAAGGGAGCATTTTATATGTGCAATTCGCTCGGAAAAATATATATTCCGCCCTGCGTGAATACGATAGGTGAGAGGGCATTCGGATATATTCCCGAAAACAATGAACCTGTACTGAAAGAAAAATTCTGCATCATGGGCAGTAAAAAATCAACTGCGGAAAAATATGCAGACGAAAATAATTTAAAATTTCGTTCTGCGGAGGACATAGTTCAGGCAATGGCAGTTAATATTTCAGATAAAAAAATGACATTCAAGTCAATAATTTTATTTTTTATCGGTACGGCAGTAATTTCGCTCCTGTTATTTTTATTTATAAGGTATTTTTTCGGAAAGAAAAGAGTATAATATAACACGGCTGAAAGGGGGACAGGATTTGCAGACGATATATATTGATGTGCTTATAGTTCTGAATATTTATGTAAACTGTATTCTGCTGAAAACTACTGCAAAGCTTACGCATACCCCTTTGAAAAATATGCGGTGTATTATGGCATCTGCATACGGGAGCTTATATTCTCTGCTGATATTTGCCCCTGAACTGGGAATATTTATAAATTTTTTAATAAAAACTTTTGCCGCCGTCACTATTGTCATTATATCATTCGGAATGAAAAGCAAAAAGAGAATATTTGTGAATACAGCGTATTTTTTCGGAGTGAATTTCATATTTGCAGGCGGAGTATACGGGGTATATTCATGGCTGAAACCTGATTTCATGCATTTCTCGAATACATATTTCTACATAGATTTTTCGCTTATAGTATTGATTGCAACGACAGCGGTATTATACGGAATAGTCTGTATATTCCGCAGAATATCCGACAGATATACCGATTGTCAGTACAGGGTCGTCATAAGGTATGAGGGAAAGGAAATAGAATGTGAAGGTCTTGCGGATACGGGCAACGGACTTATAGATTATTTTTCGGGTCAGCCCGTTATAATATGCGGAAATGAAGATTTTTCAAGGCTTACAGGATATGAGGACGGAGGGGATATTCTTCCGAAAGGCTATCGTCTTGTACCCTGTTCGACAGTTTCCGAAAGCGGATTCATGGCGGTTTTCCGTCCTGATGAGATAAAAATAATAAACGGCTGTTCAGGGGAGGAAAAACCTGTTGAAGCTATGATTGGCTCAGGTCACAGCAGAGGAAAGGCTATTTTCAACCCTAAGATATTATAAACGAAATATAAAGATTGGAGAGAGAAAATGAACAAGATAAAAGAGATTCTCAGGAAAATAATGGAGTTTTTCAGCAGTGAGGAAGTTTATTATGTAAACGGTGCGGATACGCTTCCGCCTCCGCTTACAAAGCAGGAGGAAGAAGATGTTTTCATACGGCTTGTCAACAATGACCGTGAGGCGAGAAATATTCTCATAGTGCATAATCTGAGGCTTGTGGTGTACATAGCAAAAAAATTTGAATCATCAGGTGTCGGCATAGAGGATTTGGTTTCAATAGGTACAATAGGACTTATCAAGGCAGTAAACACATTCTGTCCGAATAAAAATATAAAGCTTGCCACATATGCATCAAGATGCATTGAAAATGAAATACTTATGTTCATGCGTAAGGCATCACAGTACAGAAATGACCTTTCAATAGATGAACCGCTGAATATAGACTATGACGGAAATGAACTGCTTCTGTCGGACGTTCTCGGAACTGATGAAGATGTTGTCAGCAGGGGAATCGAAAGCGAGGCTGAAAGAGAAATGCTGAGGGAAGCCGTTTCCGAACTCTGCGACCGTGAAAGGGAAATAATGGAAATGCGTTTCGGACTTGTTGACGGAAAAGAAAAGACTCAGAAAGAAGTTGCTGAACTTATAGGTATATCACAGTCATACATATCAAGGCTTGAAAAGAAAATCATAAAGAAACTGCGTTCAAGACTTGAAAAAATATCATAAAAAAATATCCTGCACAAGCAGGATATTTTTCATGTAAAAAGATATTTGTCAAGGAAATGAACCACTGAACAGCCTATTAAAATTCCGAGGACAACTCCGAAAAGAATATCTGTCGGAAAATGTACATACAGATACATTCTTGAAAAAGCTATCGCAGCAGCTATAATTAAAGCGGGAATACCGATTCTTTTATCATAGTGCAGGACAACCGTTGCAAATATGAATGCCGCAAGAGTATGCCCTGACGGAAACGAATAATCTTTCGGCACTTCAATAAGCATATCTATTTTATCATTTATCCAGCACGGTCTTGAACGCCTGACAATATTTTTGACTATCAGGTTTCCCACTATAACACCGCACATCATTCCCGTAAGACAGGATATTCCGCAGTTTCGGTACTGTCTGAAAAAAAGCATAAAAATTGAAACAAATATAAAGAAAAGTCCCTTGTCACCGAGAATTGTTATTTTTGGCATAAGTTCGTCCATAAACGGACTGCGCAGATGTCCCTGTATCGCATCGAGTATTATGAAATCAAATTTTCTTATATTATAAGCCAATATACTCTGCCCCCATATTATTATTTTTTCGTGGATTATATTATCGCATATTTTTACACAAAAGTCAAGAAATTTATTCTGATATTCAAGATAATTTTTATTTTTGTTGACTTTGGAAAAGATTTGTGATATTATGATAAAATGGAAAGTATTCATTGAAGAAAGGAAAAATAATGAAATTTAAAGAATTGAATTTATCACAGGAAATACTCCTTGCAGTTGATGAGCTTGGATTTGACGAAATGACAGAGATTCAGGAAAAAAGCATACCTCTCCTTCTTGAAGGAAGGGACGTTGTGGGACGTTCCAATACAGGAACAGGAAAAACCGCCGCATTCGGAATACCTGCCGTTGAAAGTATTACAGATGCAGATAAAAGAACTGTTGCAGTGCTTGTAATGTGTCCCACCAGAGAACTTGCCATGCAGGCTGAGGAGGAAATAAGAAAATTCGCAAAATATAAACATATTGTGAAAACCTGCGCCGTATACGGCGGCGCAAGCATGGAAAACCAGATAAGACAGCTTAAAAGGGGTGTCAATATAGTAATAGGCACTCCCGGACGCATAATGGACCATATCCGCAGAAAAACCCTTAAACTCGATTTTCTGCGTACCGTCATACTTGATGAGGCGGACGAAATGCTCAATATGGGATTCAGGGAGGATATAGAAGAAATTCTCTCATATATCCCGGACGAAAGACAGACGGTTCTGTTTTCAGCCACCATGCCGCCGGAAATTATGGCGATAACCGAAAAGTATCAGGAAAACCCCGAACATATAAAAATAAAATCCGCAGGAAAAACTGTTGAACTTATAAATCAGTTTTATTTTGAAGTGCCTATGGGAAGAAAAACTGATGCACTTAAACTTCTGCTTGCGGCATATAATCCCGCATCTTCAATGATTTTCTGCAACACAAAGAAAATGGTTGACGAACTGACAGAAGAACTTGTAAAATCAGGTTTCCGTGCCGCAGGACTTCACGGTGATATGAAACAGATTCAGAGAACTCAGGTAATGAACAGCTTCAAATCAGGCAGCACTCCCATACTCGTTGCAACAGACGTTGCCGCAAGAGGTATTGATGTAAGCGGAATTGATGCAGTATTCAATTACGATATCCCGCAGGACAACGAATATTATATACACCGCATAGGACGTACAGGCAGGGCAGGCAGGACGGGTACTGCATATACTCTCATTTCAGGCAGGAAACAATTTTATTCTCTCAGGGATATAAGCAGATATATAAATGCTGAAATAAAGGAAATGCCCCTCCCCGACAAAAATGACGTAATTTCTGCAAAGAAGGAAAATATTATAAATGAAATAACAAATTTCGGACACGTTTCAGACCGCAGAGCCTACGAAATTCTTGACCGCCTTGCCGCACTCGGCATAGATTACAGAGAGGCAGCCGCAAGAATTATCGCTGAAAGACTTAAATCCGAAACAGACAACCTCCCCGACTATGCCGCAAGACCCGTCAGAAAAGGAAGGCACAAAGGCGAAAAGACTGTAAAAGTAGATATAAATATCGGAAGAAGCCACAGAATCGCTCCCAATTTCATACTCGGCGCACTCGCTGACGCTACGGGTATGGCAGGCAAGGATTTCGGAAAAATTGATATCTATGATGAACATACAACCGTTGAAGTACCCGAATCAGATTATGACTATATAATCGAAAGTACCAACCCGATGAAAATAAACGGCAGACAGGTAGAGGTAAAACTCTATAAGGGCGGCAAAACCGAAAGAATCTCCGAACGCAGAAACAGGGAAATTTCAGGAAAAGAAAAACATAAAACTCCTTTCGGAAAAAGCCGTAAAAGAGAAGTCTATACAGACTATATCCCCGACCGCAAGAAAAGAAGCAAAAAAAGACATTGAGGTGATATGAATGAGCCAAAAATATAAAAAGCCCCAGAAGAAACTGTGGCAGAGAATAGCTGTCCTCGGACTTGCGGCAGTTTTAATTATAGCTTATCTCATCATGATATTTATATAATCTGTTAGTTTGTGTTAACCAAATAAGTGCCTGAAAACTGTATTAAGCGGAAATTCAGGGCTTAAAAGACGGTTTTCCTTTCGGAAATTGTGAAATACATGAGAAATTTTCAACAAAACATTGAATCCCCACGCTTCTTTAAGCGGCGGACATTATAAAACGTCAGCGGGAGCGGAAAGAATTGGTATCTCCCGCTGACACGAAGTCAATCCGCTTGACATTTGCACTGTTTTATGTTATCATAAAGCCACAGCATTTTGACAATAGTAAAAATATGCGGTTGCACAGACAAAAACATTCTGTGTGTAAAATTTTTAGTGTGAAATTAAGTATGCAAATGACTGACATAATGTCGCTGTGGCTTGATTGACAAAATATCGCCATAGCGTGGATTGAAACAAGAAAATATGGAAATCCGCCGCAATATATGTTATAATAACTGTGTAAATTTTTTTAAGGAGTGTAATGCCAATGAAATACAACAGGACAGAAATATCCGATAAAATAGGATTTTCGTCAGTCACAGACCCGAAATTCAAGACAAATCTTCTGACTGTCCGCTTTATTACATCGCTTTGCAGGGAAACTGCCTCCGCAAATTCCCTCGGCATAGGTGTGCTTTCAGGTGCAAACAGCAAGTTTAAAACTATTGCGGAACTCAGCGAAAAACTTTCATCTCTCTACGGTTCAGACGTGAGAAGCGGTTCTTCCAAAAGAGGTGACCTCCAGATACTCTCTTTCTCATCATCATGGATTAATAATAAATATGCATTTGACGGGGAAAATCTCGATGAGGAAATGACCGAAATCATAAAGGACTGCATTTTCTACCCGAATGTCAGTAACGGTGAGTTCGACAGCGAACTTTTCAAAATTACAAAGAAAGAACTCCTCGACCGCATTGATGCCGAACTCAATAACAAGAGAGGCTATGCAATATCAAAGGCTGAGGAAATAGCTTTCAGGGGCGAACCCGCAGCACTTTCGGATATGGGAAAAAAAGAAGATGCCGAAAAAGTTACTTCCGCAGATGCTTACAGAGCATATCAGAATATTCTCAGAACTGCACAGATTGAAATAATGTATGTTTCTTCCGAGGAAGACAATACTGTAAAAGATATGTTCACCGAGGAATTTTCAAAAATCGAAAGACAGCCGAAAGAATATGTTTTCAATTCAAAAAGCCCTGTAAAGCCCGAAATTGAAATTTCTTCCGAAGAAATGGACGTAAGACAGTGCAAAATGGTAATGACCTTCAAAACAGATTCAGACGACAGGTTTGCTCTCCAGATGCTCAGTATGATTTACGGCGCAACTCCTGTTTCAAAGCTTTTCGCAAATGTCAGGGAAAAAATGAGCCTCTGCTACTACTGTACAAGCCGTTTTTCTTCCATTAAAAATATCATTATGGTTGACAGTGGTGTTGAAAAAGTCAATATCGAAAAGGCAAAAGCCGAAATATTCAATCAGCTCGATGAAATCATAAAGGGCAATATCTCTGATGAGGAGATACAGAGCGCACTTCTTTCACTTGACAACGCATACAATGCGATAGGTGACACGCCGTCATCATATTCTTCATGGTATTTTGAAAGATTCTGCAACGGAAAAATTCTTACTCCGCAGGAACAGTTCATGAATTTTCAGAACGTCACCAAGGCAAGAATAGTTCAGGCAGCATCAACCCTTAAACTCGACAGCATTTATTATATGCTCAACAAGGAGGCTGAATAATGGAAAAAAATATCATAACAAGCGAAAGAACAGGCGATAAAATAATCCATGTCAAGCACGACAGCGGTCTTGACATATATATCTGCGAAATGGAAGGTTACAGCAGTATAGAGGCTCTTTTCGGAACAAAATACGGCTCGGTCAATACTATGTTCAAAATGGCTGATGACAAGGAATATACCGTTGTACCCGAAGGAATTGCACATTTCCTTGAACACAAGCTTTTTGAAAATGAGGACTGCGATGTTTTTGAACTCTATGCAAAAACAGGCGCAAGCGGAAACGCTTTCACTTCATTCGACAAGACCGCATACCTTTTCAGTTGTACAAAAAATTATAAGGAGTCACTGAAAATACTTCTCAATTTTGTACAGGCTCCCTATTTCACTCAGGCAACCGTTGACAAGGAACAGGGCATAATCGGTCAGGAAATCCAGATGACAAACGATAATCCCGAATGGAGAGTATTTTTCAATATGCTCCGCTGTATGTACCACAACCACCCCGTAAAAATAGATATAGCAGGAACTATCGAAAGTATAGCTCAGATAAATGCGGATTTGCTTTACAAATGCTATTATACTTTCTATAATCTCAACAATATGGTGCTTTCAATCGCAGGAAATGTAAAGGCTGATGAAGTGCTTGCAATATGCGATGAGTGCCTCAAAAAATGCGAGGACAAAGGTCTTGAAACCGTTTTCCCTGATGAACCCGAAAGTATTGTACAGGCTGAAATAACCGAAAAACAGCCCGTAGGTGCATCTATATTCAATATAGGCTACAAATGTACACCGTGTAAGGGAAATGAAAGACTTGAAAAGGTTATGGCTGCATCTGTTGCGGCAGATATCCTCTCAGACCCTTCAACCGAAATGTATCAGAAACTCCTCAGAGATGAAGTTATAAATTCGTCTTTCGGTACGGAAGTATTTACGGGTGACGGATATTTTACAGTAATATTCAGCGGTGAATCAGATTCTCCCGATGTGATAAGAGATACCGTTTCGGCTGAAATCGAAAGAATAATAAAAGACGGCATAGATGAAGATTTATTCCAGAGAATCAAAAAATCAACATACGGCGGTCTTGTAAGAGAACTCAACAACGTTGAGGCAGTCGCAAATCTCATGATGAACAGCCACATGGAGGGAATATCTCCGTATGCCACCATACAGGTTCTTTCAGACCTCAAAAGCAGTGATGTGCTTGAATTTATGAAGAATGAACTCAGAAAAGACAGGCTTGTAATGTCAGTAATCGAGGGGACGGTGTAAGTCTTGACAGAGGTTCAGACCATATCCGACCCGAATATAATATCATTTCCGAAAATCGGCTGGGAATTTCATATAGACCCCACGGCATTCACGGTTTTCGGACTCGATATACAGTGGTACGGAATAATAATCGTCACGGGACTTCTTCTTGCAATACTCTACTGTTTCCCGCATATGAAAAGATTCGGCATAGATTCCGACAGGGCGATAGATGCCGTGATAGGCGGTGTCGTAGGCGGAATTGTCGGAGCAAGACTGTACTATGTCGCATTCCGCTGGGACGAATACAGGGGCGATATAAAGGCAATACTCAATACACGAAACGGCGGACTTGCCATATACGGCGGAATAATCGGCGCAGTGCTTGTCGGACTGCTTATATGCAAAGCTCGTAAAGTAAAAATGCTCCCCATGCTCGATATTACCGTAATCGGATTCTTAATCGGTCAGGGAGTGGGAAGATGGGGGAATTTTGTGAATCAGGAGGCTTTCGGCACAAATACTGACAGCCTTTTCGGAATGACAGGCGGAAGAATACAGCAGACTATCTTTCAGAACAGCGCATATCTTGACGGCGAAATGTACCGTCAGGGACTTGAAATGTCAGAAAAATATGCCGTACACCCATGTTTTCTCTATGAATCGGTATGGTGTCTTTTGGGATTTGTCATACTTGCGTCATTCTCAAAGAGAAGAAAATATGACGGACAGATTTTTCTCATGTATCTTGCATGGTACGGTGCGGAAAGATTTGTCGTTGAAGGTCTGCGTACAGACAGCCTTATGATAGGCAATATGAGAGTTTCTCAGGCTTTGTCGCTGATAATATGCATAATTTCAATAATATTGCAGATAATCTTTCATTTCCGTGTGAAACGTGACCCCGAAAGATATATTCTTTATGCGGATACAGAAGAATCAAAACTTCTTCTCTCAGAGTCAGGCGTTAAATCTAAAAATAAATCAAAGGAAATAAAAAATAATTCCGAATCGGATATCAAGGAGGAAAATCAAAATGGCACAGATAATTGACGGAAAGGCAGTTTCCGCAAGCGTTAAAGAGGAAGTAGCTGCCGAGGCTGCAAGACTTAAAGATGAAAAAGGTCTTAAAGTAGGTCTTGCTGTCGTAATCGTAGGAAATAATCCCGCATCAAGAGTTTATGTAAACAATAAGAAAAAGGCTTGCGAGGCAGTGGGTTTCCAGTCCTATGAATACGCTATGGACGAGGATACAACTCAGGAACAGCTTCTCGACCTTGTTGAAGTTCTCAACCGTGACACAAGAGTAAACGGCATACTTGTACAGCTCCCTCTCCCTAAGCATATTGACGAAAAAGCTGTAATAAATGCTATCTCCCCTGAAAAGGACGTTGACGCATTCCACCCCGCAAATGTCGGCAGAATCATGATAGGCGACTATGCATTTCTTCCCTGTACTCCCGCAGGAGTTATGCGCCTTATCGAAAGCACAGGCACAGACATAACGGGCAAAAACTGCGTTGTAATCGGCAGAAGCAATATTGTCGGCAAACCGCAGGCTATGCTTCTCTTGCAGAAAAACGGTACTGTCACAATATGCCATTCCAAAACCAAAAACCTCAAAGAAATCTGTCTCGGTGCAGATATCCTTGTAGTGGCAATCGGAAAGGCTAAATTCGTTACAGGCGATATGATAAAGGAAGGTGCAATAGTCATAGATGTAGGTATGGACAGAGATGAAAACGGCAAGCTCTGCGGAGATGTTGAGTTTGAATCCGCTGAAAAGAAAGCCTCCTACATAACTCCCGTCCCCGGCGGTGTAGGACCTATGACAATAGCTATGCTCATGAAAAATACCCTCACAGCCGCAAAACAGCAGGCAGGAATTGAATAATAAAAAAATCCCCGAATATTCGGGGATTTTTATGTATTTACTGTACTTTGTAGGTTATATCGGCTGAATCAAGTTTTTCTCTTAATGCGTCCATAGTATCTGCAATTGCACTGTCATCAGCTATATTCACAACGGTAAATTCACCGAGTTCCTTTGCATCATTTACGACATCATCAGCAGTTATTTCGTTTCCGTCTTTGAGAATAACACTTCCTGAGACTGTTATATCAATTACGTTTATCGGAATTTCCTGAGAAGTTTCCTCCTGCATTTCTGTTGCAGCTACGATATTATCTTCTGAATTTTCCTCAGTGATAATTTCTGCGGCGGGGATATTTTCTTCGGAACTTGTATCTGATGAATTATCGTTTCCGTTTCCAAGAAATCCCGTACCATATCCGATACCTGCACCGCCTCCGAGGAGAAGTAAAAGCGCAGCACCTGCGACAACAGCACCACCACCGCCTGATTTTTTTTCTGAATCTTTTGACATATAAATTCCTCCTTATTTACAATGGGGAGAATGCCTGTATGAGCCTTGAATCTTCATTCACTCCGCTATGCTCCGTTCATTCCCGATTCAAGCGTCGCTTTCCCCCAAACCCCTTTATTATTTATTAAGATTAACATAAGTACAGTAGAAATTACTGTAATTTCTTCTCACATTATTTATAGCCTTTTTAACATTATCGACATCATTGCTTGTAGCGTGACTGCCGTTATAAACAAAGGCACACAGTACAATATCATCGCTGTTGAGGTCAAGATTTGCATTGATGAATTTTTCAATTTTTTTGACATCTGAATTATCTGATGTTCTGTTATGGGAATCAAGAGTAGTATGGGAAATTTCGGAATCCTTGTCATTGAGTGAGAGTTTTCCTGTTCTGCCCATGGAATCGTATTGCAGATTCAGAGTTATGACAGCATCTTCCGAATAATTTTCGAGAGCCTGATAATATGCCCATGAATTGCTGTTTTCGGCTATTTCGTTGAGTTCGTCGAGTTCTTTCTGATAATTCTCTTCAATTTCGGAAATTTCATTTTCATGCTGTGAGTTTATTTCGTCAATCTGAGATTCATAATTGTTCTGAATTTCGGATATTTCCTGTTCATGTGAAATTTCCTGTTCCTGTATCTGACTTTCATAATTCTGAGCCTGATTTTCTTTTTGCTGTTGTAAGTTCATCATGACCCAGAAAAGCATTATGAAAATAACGTCAAGCAGGGCGGTAAGTTCGATAATAACGCCTTTATGTTTCATTTTTTCGCCTTTTCACTCAATGATTTTCTGTCAAGAAATCTTTCGGCATCTTTTTCATTTTCCTCCATAAGCGGGGCGACAAAAAGTGCATCAAAAAGCTTGAAAAATATAGCACAGGCTATTCCCCAGAATGTAGAAGTCAATGCCCCGTAGAAACTTCCTGTTACATCACTTGAATCAGAGACAAGTGTCAGGAGTGAATAAACTGTACCCAGTATTCCCAGAAGCGGAAATATTGCTATTAAATTTGTGAAAACAGAATATCCCCACACTGCATTTTTTCTTTTGCTTTTTATTTCATTATTTTTTGTTTCGCTTAATTCTTTATTTATTTCATTTATTGATGTTTCGGAATTTGAGGAATCCACAGAAGGATTCAGTTTTTTATGCAGTTTATTTGCAAGTATGAATGATGTGACTGAAACAATAAAGGTAATGACAAAAAATACAACTATTATAAAATCGTAGCCTTTTATATTCATTAACAAAATATTTATCATAAAAAAGCCTCCCATAACATAATAGCATACATTAAAAAATTTTTCAAGTATCTGTATGAATAAAATATAAATTTCCGTCAATTATTATCAGCGAGGTGATATTTATGAGAAAATCATACGGAAAAATACTTATCGCAGGACTGATAACGGCTGTAATAATTTCAAATGCCTGTTCATTCATAAGGGACGGAAGAAATCTCGAAAAATTAAGGCACAGCGTCCTGAGACTGCATATTCTCGCAAATTCGGACAGCGAATATGACCAGAACTTAAAGCTTATGGTGCGTGACAGACTTCTTGATGCGGATATTTTTGAAAATGCCGAAAATCTCAAAGAAGCCGAAAATTCCGCAAGGGAAAAACTCCCCGAAATTGTTGAGATTTCAGAAGGGGTACTGCGTGAAAACGGCTGTGATATGCCCGTATCAGCCGAAATAGAGGATATTTATTTCGATGAGAGAGTATACGGCGATATCACCATGCCCGCAGGAAATTACCGTGCATTGAGAATAAATATCGGCAGGGCAGAAGGTCATAACTGGTGGTGTGTGATGTATCCTCCGCTGTGTATACCTGCCGCCTGCGAAGTTGATGACAATAAGGAATGTGAAGATAAATTTTTTGACGAAAATCAGCTCGACATCATGTATAAACCCCGGAAATATCAGGTGCGCTTTGCTGTATGGGATATGATTAAGTCAATTAAAGATAATTGAATTGTGCAAAGTGACGAAAAAATATTTTCCCCTTGACATTGTGCCAA
>ODAI014305667.1_pt1 | contig 12611 bp, 8 predicted proteins | sample 1539321 | NCBI WGS metagenome assembly ODAI01 (sample SAMN02144231, study PRJEB22623) | gut metagenome | biome: sheep rumen | host: Ovis aries | place: New Zealand
AGTTCGAGACAAAAAAATTACCCTCCCCTAGGGGGAGGGCAAATGGTTTAATAGTCATAGCTACTGAAAGCGGGGCGGGGGCGCCCAGCCGCGCGGCAAGCGCTAGTTGGCCAGACCTGAACGCTCGACACCTTCGATGAAGTATCTCTGTAGGAAGACATACATTATCAGGATAGGCGTTATCGAGAGCAGACAGCCTGCCTCCAGCCAAACTATGATCTGACGAACAGATACCTGCTGGCCGTCGAAAAGGGTCTGCGAAAGGTTTGTGTTCAGGTTTTTCAGCATCAGCGCTACAGTATCGTTCTTCGTGAAGAAGGACGAGGATACATAATAGTCGTTCCAGTACCATACTATCGAGAACAGGAATACTGTAAGGAATGATGACTTAGCGTTAGGACACATGATCTTTACAAAGGTGTAAAGAGGGCTGCATCCGTCGAGGTAAGCCGCATCTTCGAGCTCCTTCGGCAGTCCTCTGAAGTACTGACGGAAGATGAAGATGAACAGACCTGCACGAAGTCCGTTTGCGAACAGTGCCGGCAGATACATTGTCCAGCCCGAGTTGATGAGCGAAGTCTCACCGCCTGTGAGCAGCTTTGCAAGCCACTGGGGCTTGAAGTAAGCATACTGCAGATAAAGCGGGATAGTCGTGATCTGCGGAGGAACGATGATCTGCATGATAACTATAGCGAACAGTAAGGTCTTACCCTTGAACTTGAATCTTGCGAAGCCGTAGCCTGTTACCGAACAGGTAACGACCTGAAGGATAGAAGCGACAAGGTTCAGGATAACTGTGTTTATCGCAGTGTTACCAAAGTCCATTACCTTCCAGACGTCATTGATGTTCTGCATCGTGAAGCTCTTCGGCAGCCAAACTACCGAGGGGTCATTCATCTGCTCATTCGGCCTGAAAGCGGTCGAGAGCATAAAGATGAGAGGATACAGGATTACAAAGCAGAGACCGAAAAGAATGATAAATCTGAATATAGGCCAGATAGCGCCGACAACGGCTCTTCTTCTGTTATAAGCGATCTGCTCGGGAGTAAGGAACTTATCAAGTCCCACTTCCTTCATCTTCTTATAGCGGGCCTTCTGGGCAGCTTTACGTTCTTTTTCAAACTGCTTTTCTTCTTTTTTAGTTGCCACTTATATCCCCCCTTACTCTACTTCGTAGTAAACGAACTTATTAATGAAAGCTACTACTATTGCAAGGAATACTGCGACGATAGCGAAGTAAGCCCACGCCATTGCAGCCGAGTAACCGTGCTCCCAGTTGCTTGCCTTATTAAGTACGATCTTCATTACGCTGTTCTGAGGATCAACGAAGGAGTCTACTATAGTGTAAACTACGCTTGCGAGGATCATCGGGCTGATATAAGGAATTGTGACCTTCCAGAAGAACTCCCATGCCGTTGCGCCCTCGATCTGTGCTGCTTCCTTAGCGGAGAGCGGTATTCCCTGCAGAGCCGAGAGGATCAGCAGGATCTGGATACCTGAGTTCCACACAAGGTCGAAGATGTCGGTTATAAGGGTGTTCAGCGTTTCGGTCAGGGTATCGCTGATGTTGTAGACTCCGAGGAAGTTGAGCAGCTGATCTACGAGGTTTGCTTCAAACATCGTGCTGAACTGCTCTGCACCGCCGGAGAATCCGCCCTGATCCATGTTACCGTTGATGATGTCGATAACAGGACCCGTTGCGATGATAACGGGGAGGAAGAATACCGCTCTTGCGAAGGTCCTTCCCTTGAATTTCTGGTTCAGGATAACTGCGATGAATATTGCGAAGATAAGTATGAGCGGTGTTCTGAGAACGGTGCTCTGCAGCATCTCCACGAGAGCCTTCGAGTAATCCTGGTCTTTTCTGAATGCGTTACGATAGTTTTTAAGGCCTATGAACTCCATTTTCATACCGCCCTGATTTACCTCGGTCTTGTTGAACGAGTAGATCAGTGACTCAATGAACGGAGCGATGAAGAAATAGCAGGTACCCAGCGCCCATATGATGATGAAGCCGTAGCCGTAAAGCCCCTTTCTTCTCTCATATGAAAGCCTGTGCTTTTTCTCTGTGCTTGCAGGTGCGGGAGCGGCAGCCTCAACAGCCTCCTCGACTGTTTCCTCTGTCTCCTCGGGAGTGATCTCCTCGATCACCGCCGAGACCTCTCCGGCATTCTCCTCAGCAGCCTCGGCAGCCTCTTCTGCAGCGGCCTCCTCAGCCTCGTTGAACTCGGTATCTACTTCCTCCGGATCTAACGGAGTGTTCATGATCTCTTCACTCATTTATTCAATACCTCCTTCAACACAATCTGCAAGCGGAATGATCTTTCCGTCGACCTCAGCCTCAAGAAGATCCGTATCCACCTTAACAACAACATCGGGCTGACCGTCCTTTGAATATGTTGTTGTAAACTTCTTGCCGTCGTCGCTTCTCTCATACTTTGTTATCGTGTAATCCGAAACTCCCGCAAGAATTTCCTGAGCTGCCTTATACTGCTTAGCAGCCATATCCATCCAGCCGCTGTAGTGAGTATAGTAAAGCTCGTCATAATCAGTATCCTGAAGAGTGTCAGCGTCAACATAGGTCAGGTCGTAGTGTATCTGCGAGCCTGATGCCAGTGAAAGCAGGAATACCTCATCAGTGTTCGAGCTCTTGTTCACAGGTGTGGACGCATAGTCAAGATATCCGTGGATGACCATCTGATAGAACGGTATATCGTAGTCGGTAACGTTGAAGCTGCTGGAGTAAACAGGGATGTTAGAAACATTGTTCACATAAGGCAGCAGGAAAGCGTTAGCGCCGGACGCATAGACAGTACCGAGCTGATCCTTGGCCTTCTGATATCCTTCAGTAAGTATCTTCATCGTGTTCGATCTGCTTGAGAAGTCGCTCTTCGAGAAGTCAGATACAAGTCTTGTGGAATAATATCCGAAGCCTACGGAATCGAGCTTCTCATCAGCATAGCTCTCCAGCATCTCGGAGAACACGGTCGAGTACTTGTTCGGTGTCAGCAGAGCAGGTGAAACTCCCTTCTCGGCAACTCCGAATGCAGGGCTGTAGGAGGACTGTCTCGAGTAAGCGTTAGAAACTCTGATAGCTGTGCTCGTCAGCGTCATATAGCCCCATGAGCTCGATGACATCGTGAAGTTGTTCATTGAAGGAACGACCGTGATGTTATCGTCGAGCTTGAGAAGGTCTTCCCAGTCGCTGCTTCCGCCGAGCGTGCCCGAAGGATCTGCTTCTGTCGAGATCTTCTTCTTTATGGAGTCGTTCGTCCAGTCGTTGTAGTTGACTGTCATCGAAGCAACTCCGTCATCTCTGAACTGGTTAAGGATCTCCTTAGCCTGATCGAAGCCTGTTATCTCAGTCTTGAGATTGAACGGTATACCGAGGATAGAAGTATCCTTCATTACGCCGCCGTAAAGATCGAGGTAGAGGTCATTATTGTTAGGCGTAGCCTTAGCCTCAAGCCCCTTCTCCTTGATGAGGTAGTTTCTGTATACCTCTGCGCAGTCAGCGTAGTTCACATCGCTGCTGCTGTTTACCGGGAAGTAGCGAACACCGAACCTGTCAGTCTTTATGTCGCCCTTCTCGAACACGGTAAGTCTTGTCGAGCTGTCACCGCTCATGAAGAACGAGTCTGTGCTCTTTACCTCGAACTCGAAGTAGCAGTTATTGTAAGCCTGCTTCTCCTGTCCGCATACCTGTGCGTGAGCGTAAACATTAGCATCACCGTCAGTAGCTACCATTACAACGCCCTTGTTGCCCGTAACAGTTGCCATTACCGGCATATATGCCTGCTGAGTAACTCTCGGAGCATTCAGCGGAACGGTCGTATAGTCTCTGCCGTAGATCTGCTGAGCATAATCCTGATAGTTTGACTTGCCGTTGTTGTAGTTTATAACAGCGCCTGTGCCGTCAGGAATTATCATATAGCCTTCCTGAGTAGAATCGGCAGCTGCAAAATACGGCATTATCTCAAGCTTTGTGAGGATATGTCCGTCGAGAGATGATGTGTTCACCTGCTCGATATCGCCCTTGTCAACATAAGCGTAAAGGCAGTCGTCCTCAAGAACGTAGTTTATCTTGTAAAGTATATCGTACTTGTTCTTTGAGTTCCTGATCCTGTACTTTACTGTCTCAACAACTCTGTCGCTCTGAACGTCCCAGCTTACTGTACACTTGTTTGTGTATGTAACTGAGGTCTCACCTCTGTTGGTCTCACCTACGTCACCGAGCTTGAAGCCCGAGGTAGATGCTACCTGCTTACGCTGAGCGGACGCCATATCTCTTCCCTTGTCAGGGTCAAGGATAGTAGTATCAAGCTCAACATTCACAGGTGATGACCACCAGATATCGCCTGTTTCCTTTATCTTATAGGCAAGTCTTTCGTTCTTCTCATCGAGATAGAGCTCAAACTTGTCGTTTGAAACTGCCAGCTCTGCAAGTGCAAGCGCCTCATCGTCGGTAAGAGGAGTCTCCTCTTCTTCCTCCTCAGCGTCCTCGCCTTCCTCTGCCTCTTGAGCCTCGGCATCGCCCTCAGCCTCTTCGCCGGCAGCAGCTTCGCTGTCAGTCTCCTCACCGTCAGCTTCCTCACCGTCAGCAGCTTCGCTGTCGGCGGCCTCACTGTCAGCCCCCTCAGCGGAGGACTCATCCGTAGTCTCAGCTGCAGAGTCAGTTGTCTCGGCAGCGGAATCTACAGCGCTTGATGTATCATCGGAAGCGGAGGATACAGCCATAGAACCGAGCGGCATAAGCATTGTAAGGCACAGAGCAAACACTATTGCTTTTTTGTAATTCTTATTATGCATTTATATTACACCACCCTTTCTCTAGCCTCTGATCCTGTACGCGATCTCGGTGTATACCGAGTAACCGAATACATACACCTGCTGGAACAGCGAGAGCAGAAGGATCGCAAGGAAAAGTATAAGCAGCATTGCGATCAGTGTTCCCACGATAGATGCAAGGGTCTTTCCGAATGAATACTGGTGTGCAGCTCTCATAGCCTGGATCATCAGCACTACGGACCAGCCAGTACCCAGATATGTGATAGCCGTTATCCAGATCGACTCCTCCTGAACGAGCACGTTCGAGAAGATGACCGCGATAAACGTGCACACAATGTAAGGCACCAGAGAATAAGCCGAATAAACAAGTATCCTCTTGAGAGTACCTTCACCGTCGAGCAGCGTGCATATAGCCCAGTTGCCTATTACCCATGTGAAGAAGTAAACAACCGACTGAACGAGCAGCGGCACGACGTTGAATACCTTAACGTAGTTCTCGTTGAACTGGAAGCCTGTAAGCTGTCTGTCAACTACCATTGCAACGAACAGCAGGAAAACTATACCGAATGCTATTTTCAGCGAGCCCTGCTTTTTCCATCTGAGGTCTTCAAATCCCTCTACAGGGTGAAAGACGCAATGCTTGAGCCATCCCATTGGCGAAAATTCATACATTTAGTCTCCCCCCTTAATAATAGTTCTCAGGAATTTCTGTACGCCGTGGCGTCTCAGGATATTGAATGCTATCAATGCAACTATCAGTACGATGATAACGACCATTATCGCTGTGAAGTGCTTTCTCAGGAATTCCTCTCTTGCATACTTGAATGCCTTGTCGTAGTCGTCTCTGTCGTAAGAGGTCTTGAAGTAGTCAAGCGCCTTGCTGTACTCACCCTCGGTAAGTGCAGCCTTTCCGAGACCCGTATAAGCCAGTGCATATCCGCCGTCTCTCTTGAGCACTTCTTCCCACTCGGGCTTGGCGTCTACGTATCTTCCCTCGTCGTAAAGAGCAACTGCCGTATGTACATAGTGGCCGAAGGGGGTCTCAGTGTAGATCGTGATGTCGTTCTTTGAACCGTCGAGGATAAATATCTCATTTCCTACAGCCTCGATAGCGTTCGGGCTGGTGAAGCTTCCCTCCTGGTCGGAGGTCGAATTCTTTGTACCGAAGATACAAAGAAGGTTGCAGAGCTTGTCGTACTGGAACACACGGCCGTTCTCGAAGTCGAGGATATTTATCGTGCCGTTGTCCGAAACGACGATGTCAGTCAGTCTGCACTTGTAGCTCTTGTTCTGGGTAGCGTCATACTCAGTTGTCAGGTCACCGAACTTATATTCATCACCCACTGAGTTGTCCCAGATGTTATATCCCGCAGGATTGAGCTTCTTAACGGCGTCAGTAGAAGCGTTAGCCGCCTCAGTTACCGTATAAACGAAGCCGTCATTATCGATATCGAAGTTAGCGTACTCAACAGGTACGTTTCTCTTCATTCCCTGGATCTGCTCGTTTGAAGCGATCTTTCTCCAGAGCTGCTGAGCAATTACCGCTGCAGTTACCTCAACTCGGTTAGCTCCGTAGAATCCCTGGAACTCACCGTCTGCCGAGAACTGAACGGCACCTGCCGTTACCGACTTACAAACGCAGTAAACATTTTCAGCAGCGTCTGCAAGTATCTTCGAGGGGTTGAACACCTTTGAGTCATAAAGCTTGGTCTCAGGCTTCAGATATTCCTGCACCAGCTTGAGCTTCGTGTCAGACTCTACCGTACACTTAACGGCTCTCGAATTGTCAGCGTCCGCAACATATACGAACAGCGTTCCGTCAACGATGCTTTCCTTTACATAAACGCCGGAAAGTCCGTCGAACTTCGACTCACCGTCATCTGCAACTGCGATCTCGCTGTCACCGTTCACTCCCGTGAAGCAGCCGGTCACCTTGAGGTCTCTGTCCAGCCTGATCAGTCTGTCATTGCCCGTATCGCAGACCCAGAAGGTCTCGTTATCGTCATCGTAATAAAGGTCCCTTGCATCCTTCAGCGAGGAAGGTGCCTCTTCACTTATGAAGAGAGGATCCGAGGGGTCTGACAGTCTGTCGAGACCCATATCCGCACCCGTCACAGCAACGTTTACTCTGTAGGCACTCTGCGAAGGTATCGCTGCCTCCCAGTAATCGTAATTGTAAGCGGTGTACGGTTCATCGGCGAACGCCGCGGTCGTCATGGTGAGCGCCAGCGCGGCAGCCATAGCCGATGTAATTATTCTTTTAAGAGAATTTTTACTCAACACTACTTATCACCTGTTTCCTTTTTAATCTAAGTTAGTCATCAATCCTTCATACCTGAGTTAGCCATGGTCTCCATGACATTACCCTGTGCTATAAGGAATACAACGAGTGGTGGTATCAGAAGTACTACCGCAGCTGCGAACGTTACGCCCTGACGCGCAAGACCCGCAAGAGTTATCTGCTGTACTACTGTTGGTAGTGTTTTGAGCTCCTCAGAGTAGATAAGAGCTCCGCCCTGAATGTTCCATGCGCCCTGGAACGCAAAGATTATCAGTGTCATAAGGGCAGGCTTTGAGTTCGGAACAACTATCTGCCAGCATATCCTGAACAGTCCTGCTCCGTCCACCTTTGCAGCCTCGACCATTGAATCGTGGATAGTAGTCATGCTCTGACGCATGAGGTACAGACCCATCGCAGTCGAAACGCTCGGAAGGATAAGTGCCCAGTATGTATCGATCATGTGCAGCTTTGACATTACGAGGAAGCTCATGATCCATGTTGCGTTCGAGGAGAACAGAAGGGCGATTACTATGATCTGGTTCAGGATCTTGCTGCCCGGGAATTTGCACTTTGAGAGCACGAATGCGGCACAGCAGCAAACAAACAGGTTAGCGGCACAGATCACTATCGTGATGAACACGCTGTTGAAGATATATCTTGACAGCGGCACCTGCCACGAGCTTGCAGCGACCTTGAACATATCAGAGAAGTTGTTGCTTGTAGGATTAAGTACGTAAAGCTTCGGAGGAAACACGAACAGCTCCTCAACAGGCTTCATCGACTGGATTATCGAATAATACAGAGGGAACACCATAAACGCACCAAGCAAACAGAGGAACACGAAGATCGCAATATCTCCGCCGAGAGATCCGTTGACTCTCTTCTTCTTTTCGCTTACCTTCAGCTTGTCGATATTCTGCTGCTTTTTTCTTCTTTTTCTTGCCATTTATGCTTCCCCCCTTCTAATCAAGATACTTGCCCAAGAGCCAGTTTATACCCTTGTTGGCAAGGAGCATCGCGGCGAACAGAACGAAGCATATCGCAGAAGCGTAGCCCATCTCATATCTGATGGAGCCGTAGTCTGTAGCGTGGTTCATGATCGTGTGCGCTGCATAGTCTGTGGAAGGAAGACCAACGAGGTTCTGTCCGACCATACCTACCGTGAACGAAGAAGATATCTGGATAACAGCTGCGAACAGAAGCTGAGGGCCCATTGAAGGGATAGTTATCATAAACAGCTCCTGCCACCTGTTCTTGATACCCTCTATAGCGCCTGCCTCATACATCGACTTGTCGATGTTCTGGAAGCCTGCACGGATAGCAAGGAAGCCGGCGCCCATTGAGATCCACAGCTGAACGATGATAACTACAGGTAATATGTAGTTGGTATCGGTCAGGAACTGTTTTGGAGCATTGAAGAGTCCGATGTCCATCATGATAGCGTTCAGATAACCGTAGCTGTCGCCCGAAAGGATCAGCTGCCAGGTAACGTAAACGGATGTCGTCATTGAAGGAGCATAGAACACGAATGTAAAGAAGGTCTTGAGGAACGGGTGCATCTCGTTGATAAGCCAAGCGATGAAGAAGCTAAGCACATAGGAGAAGGGACCCGTGAAGATCGCAAAGATCAGAGTGTTTCTGATAGCGATCAGAAATACATCGTCGTTAAGGAACAATGTATAGAAGTTGGAGAAGCCTACCCACTTGGGGGTCTGGATCATGTTGAAGTTTGTAAAGCCCATAGGCAGGGACATTACAACAGGAATGACCGTGAAAATTATGAAGAGGATCATGAACGGAGCCAGCAGTCCGTAGCAGCCCTTATTGACCTTCATCATATGCCAGGTATAAGCCCACTTGCCCTGCTTATTAATCGGGGTCGCAGGATTGGCTGAACTGTTATTTGCCATACGTCGGTTCTCCTCCTTCCTTATGAATTAAGTCCGAGATCTTCGCGCTTACGAGTGATCTCATCGTTGATATCCTTATTGTACCAGAACAGAGTATCTCTTGCATTCTCGGCATTGTTTACTACCTCTCTGAATGCGTTGATAAGACCTCTTGTTACACCGTAGGATGCGGGGATAACAGGGATCTCGACCTGCGAGAGCATCTGCTCCTTCAGCAGTGCGACCTCATTGGTAGTCCACGAAAGCTGCTCGAGGGCTGTCAGGTTAGCGGTATCGAAGCGGCCCATCGTTCCGAGGATAGCCTCGATGTCATTTCCGTAGCTGGTCATGGTCTCATCAGAGGTGAACCACTTGATGAAGTCCCATGCGTCCTTCTGCTTCTCCTCATCAAGCTTGGAGAAGATCAGTGCAGCAGAGCCGACCGAGCAGGAGGCGTGATTGATGCTGCCGTCTGCCTGAACGGTGCCGGGGATAGGCTGGAAGCTCCAGCAGCCCTTGATCTCGGGAGCTGCGACTGTAAGCTGATTGAAGAAGGTATAGTTCTGGATCAGAACAGGCATATCGCCCTGTCTGAATCTTGTGAATGCATCGTAGGTCTGCTCGAAGCTGTAGGTGGTATAGAACTTTGTCCAAGCGTCGAAGGAGTCGATAGCCTCCTGTGTATCAAAGTTCGTCTTATCAAGGTTGTCGTTATAGTAGTTGACGCCCTTTTGCAGCAGCATGGAAGCGAAGGTGTTTCCTGCCTCGGTTACAGGCGAGATAACGCTTCCCACGGGAAGGATAAGGCCGACCTCCATATAATTCCTCTGAAGAGTCGGAAGCACCTTCAGCAGGCCGTCCCATGTTGCCAGATCGGTCTTGGGGTCGATGCCGTACTGCGAGATAACATCGCTGCGGTAGAAGAGCATGGGGAAGGTCTGTGATACGGGAAGTCCGTAGCAGCCTCCGTTATACTCATAAAGCACGCTCGCCTGAGGAGCGAACCTCTTGATGACCTCGTCGTAGTCATCAAACTTTTTCAGATCCACCAGAACGTCTCTTGCGGCCAGCTGGATCGGGAAGTCGCCGCCCATGAAGAGGGCCAGATCGGGTCCCTTTCCGGCGAAGGTCGCCTCGATGATACCGCCCTGCACCAGCTTAAGGTTTACCTTGGTCTTGGCGGTGGGGTTATAGTCGTTGTTGATAAGGGTCTGTATAACGGTAGCGTTATCACGTCCGAGGGAGGTCCAGCAGATCATAGCGGACTCATCGTCCTCTGCCAAGGAGTTATAATCCTCAAAGAAGGATCCGATGAAGGCCTTGAAGCCGAAGCCCAAAGACTTGAAGAAGGACTCGTCAGCGTCGGTAAACTCCTGGTCATCGCTAAGTATCTCGATCATATCGACCTCAAGGGGCTGCTCGCGGTACTGGTTTACCCAAGAAGAAACGGAAGTAACATTATCCTTGATCTGGCTCATCATGCTGGGTATTCTGTCGGCCTTGGAAACGCACTTGTCAAGGACGATAGCCAGCTTATCCAGTGTAACGGCCTCTGTTCCGCCGGTGCCGGAGAGCTTTTCGATCTTCTTCATCTGCTCTCTAAGGCTGTCGGAATACTCCTTGAACCTGTCAAGGATACCGGGGATCGAGCCCTTGATATCGTAGTTATTGTACTCATCGGGATTAGGCCCGGTGATAGCGCGGATCTGTCTGTAATAGCTGTTTACCTGATAAACGATCTCGTCGATATCTCCCATGATCTCACCGATCTCGCCGGGAACAGCCTCAAGGGTAAGGGTATGCTTTCCTGCATCCATGTAGAAGAACATAGGCTCATCGCCCACAGAGGGAACAGTCAGCTGCCACTCTGTATCGTAGTAGAACTTGATCTGCTCACACTCGGCGCAGGGAACCACGCCGTCGATATAAAGTCTTCTGTTGGAATACATACCTCTCATGGTCTCCTGCTTTGCGCGGATACCGATCTTGTAATAGCCTGCGGTGGCAATATCGACCTCCCAGGTCGCGGCTTGAGTTGCCTTGTTCCAGTTATCCTTACCAATGGTATTATACCTGGTCTTGGTAGGGCTCTGGCCGTTGGCAGAGGATGTCAGGTAGGAGTTTCTGTCTGCTGTCGGGAACAGCGTTCTGTCGGATTTATAATCGGCATTTTCGCCCTCAAGAAGGATCCTGTCTGCGTGGGTGTTCTGGATATCCGTTGCACTGGGGGCTGCATAGGGTGCGGGCTTGGTCTCGTTGAAGAATTTCAGATACGCCAAAGCGAACTGTGCCTTCTGTGACTGGAGGGTAAGAGTATGCTCGCCGGCCTCGATATAGAAGCCCAAAGCCTCGTTCCTCAAGCCGTCAGTATCCTTCAGGGGAGAGGTCTGCCAGCATTCAACAGCGACCTGTCCGGGACGTATATCGTTTCCTCTTACGTCCTGCTGGATCTCGCTCTTATTGACCCACCTCTTGGGCAGGGTGATTCTCGAAGCGGTGGTATAGGGACAAACTCCGTCTATAAGCAGTGCAAACTCGACCGCCGTGGTATTGCCGCCGGTCTCGTTATTCAGCGCCTCATATTTCGCTTCAATGTTATCCCAGCCGGTCTCGGGAATACTGAACTTGAATTCAACCGTACCGACTTGGTTAGCCCACTTCATAACATTGGCTTCGCCGTCAACGGTCTCCTTTGTGATCTCAGCCCCGTCACCGAAGCTCACAAAGTCAGCGCCGTTTATAGTGACCTCCTTTTGAGGCCTTGCTGCGTCAGCGTGCTTTTTGACGTAGTTGCTGTACGCATTCTCGCGGTTGCTGGCGTCGATGACCTCTGCGGAGAGGTCTGTCGTTTTCGCAGCTCCGCTTTCTGCTGCAAACGCTGTCAGCCCGCAGGATGCTGTCAGCGATAATGCAAGCGCAGATGAAATAACACGTTTCAGAAATGTGTTTTTCACGAGATTTTCCACCTTTCGTATTTATTTGCCGATCGAAACTCCTTAGATCCTATATATTAATATAGTATAGTCTATCAATCCCCGGCGTTTATATATCCCTTTCGGGTATAAACCTGTTTTAACCGTCCGACCGGAACAGAACGATACGTCCCGTTTCCTCGTCGAACTCTGCTTTGATCTTGTCGCCGCCCTTGACTCCGAGCTTTTCCATGTGGTCCTTGGAAAGCTGAAGCCTGCCCGACCTGTCCAGTACCACAAGCTCTTCATGTGTTTCCTGTTCCCCGTCAGCCTCCGGCGTACCGACGATATTTCCCATTTCGTCAAGCTCCTGAGCATAGCTTCTCTTTCTGACGATCTCGGAACTTGTCCGGCCGTCTCTGATAGCCACAACTCTGTCGATGCGCTTTGACAGCTTTACATCGTGCGTTACGATGACTACTGTCAGCCCCTCGGTCTCATTGAGCTTTTTAAAAATGTCAAGTATTATATTCGAGGTCTTGGTATCCACCGAGCCGGTAGGCTCGTCAGCGAGCAGCAGCCGCGGGCCGTTTGCCAGCGCGATCGCAATGGCGACCCTTTGCTGTTCGCCGCCGGACATCTGATCCAGCCTTGAATTCTTCCTGTGGGAAAGCCCCACCTTTTCCAGCAGCTCCAGCGCTTTTTTCCGCCTTTGCTTTGAGCCCTTCAGCAGCATCGGCA
>ODAI011036922.1_pt1 | contig 12610 bp, 9 predicted proteins | sample 1539321 | NCBI WGS metagenome assembly ODAI01 (sample SAMN02144231, study PRJEB22623) | gut metagenome | biome: sheep rumen | host: Ovis aries | place: New Zealand
AAACGCTAAACTCTAAACTAAAAAAGGACGGTAGAGATCTGTGTGAGATTTATAACCCCAGTATGAATATATTCTCTCCTATATTATATATAATGTATGCGCGATTCCTACCCATTCCCCCCAACTATAGTTTCTGAAGAACTCACCAGTCAACTCATGACCTGTTTCTAGCCCCTCAAAACCATAGCTCTTGCCTCTCAAAAGCATAGCTCTTGCCCCCTCAAAAGCATAGCTCTTGCCCCTCAAAAGCATAGCTCTTGCCCCCTCAAAACCATAGCTCTTGCACCTCAAAACCATAGCTCTTGCCCCTCAAAACCATAGCTCTTGCGCCTCAAAACCATAGCTCTTGCAGAGGAAAAGGTATCGAAGCCCGCAACGTCCGCAATGCACATTTCCTTAGTAACCATTTTTCCTGCAAACTATCCACATTCCACATTTTCCTTCGAACATGTTGAATATCAGTCAGTTAGATGGTGTGGAATGTTGTCCCAACTATCCGCAACCTACCATGTGGATAGTTGAAAAACATTCCACACCGCCTAATCGTCTGTCTTACAGTCACTTACAACGTTTTTGTGGAATGTGGAATGTTTTTTAAGAAAAAGATAACGTCGGAGGTGGCACAAATGCGCGCAATTATATAGCAGATGGCGCAAAGCGTGCCGTAGGTACGCAAGAAGGGTAGCCAGCCAATTCATTGGCTGGTTAGGATGTGGATAGTTTTGTGCGTGCCTTTAGGTACGCGACACAAGAAGGCCATTCTGCTTATGTCGCGTACCTAAAGGCACGCCAATTATCTGGCGAATTCTTTACCAGCCAATGAATTGGCTGGCTACCCCTATCTCGTCCCTACGGGACTTTTACCCGCTGCGAAGCGGGGAAAGGAATTCCCAGAAATTTCTTTCCGATACGACAATTACCCGCAAGCCGCAAGTGAAAAGTGAAAAAGGAACGCCCAAATGTTAAAAAATGAAAAAACAAAGATAATTTTGGCGAAAATTTGGAATCGCTCTGCAGATGTTGTATCTTTGCAGTGGCATTCGGGAGAAGAGTTCCCGGGCACGGTCGAGCCGGCAGGCCGTTCACAAGAATTAATAATCCAAACATCATGTAAACACAATGTCAGTACGATACAGATGGGTTCTGGGACAAACGCAAGGAGTTCGACGAACAAAGGCATTTGGACCGCGGGGAGCAATGACTAAGGCATCCAACTAGCATGCACTGGAGGGGCAAGATGCATCAACTTGGCGGCCAAAACGCATCTACTTGGAGTGCAAGAAGCATCTACTTGGAGTGCAAAACGCATCAACTTGGAGTGCAAGAAGCATCTACTTGGCAGGCAAGATGCATCAACTTGGCAGGCTAGAACATTGCTCCACGACAGCAAAAGACTAGCCCCGCATGGCAGGGACTTGGGAAAGATGAAGTGGGCATGAATTTGGTGTTTTAACAAAATATAACACAAAAAAGCGGGGTTAGGAGAACAACGTAACGATATTTTTTGTAATTTTGCACCGTTTTTCGAAGAATAATAAGATTATTTTCTTGATTTTCAAGAAGTTAGACGTTTTTGCAGGAGAAAAGAATGAGACAATTAAAAATTCAGAAGAGTATTACCAACCGTTCTAGCGAGGCTTTGGACAAGTATCTCGTTGAGATTGGTCGTGCCCCGTTGATTTCGATTGACGAGGAAATTGAACTGGCCCAGAAAATCAGAAAAGGCGGTCCTGAGGGCGAACGCGCAAAGGACAAGCTGGTGACAGCCAACCTCCGATTCGTTGTTTCTGTGGCCAAGCAATACCAGCATCAGGGTCTGACGCTGACCGACCTTATCGACGAAGGAAACATTGGTCTGATCAAGGCTGCGCAGAAGTTCGATGAGACGCGCGGTTTCAAGTTCATTTCCTATGCCGTGTGGTGGATTCGTCAGAGCATTCTGCAGGCCATCGCCGAGCAGAGCCGCATCGTCAGACTGCCGTTGAATCAGGTTGGTTCGCTGAACAAAATCAATCACGAAATCAATAAGTTTGAGCAGGAGAACCAGCGCCACCCATCGGTGGCAGAGCTTTCTGAAGCCACGAAACTGGATGAGGAGAAGATTGGTCAGAGCATGATGGCTGACGGCCACCATGTGAGCATCGACGCTCCGTTCCAGGACGGCGAAGACAACTGCATGCTCGACGTGATGCCTTCGGGTGAAGATAGCCGCACCGACCGCCACGTTGACCACGAATCGATGGCCCTGGAACTGAACTCGGTGCTGAATAAAGTGCTGAAAGAGCGCGAGATAACGATTATTCGTGAATGCTTTGGTATAGGCTGTCACGAGAAAGGTCTGGAAGAGATTGGCGACCAGCTGGGCTTGACCCGCGAGCGCGTCCGTCAGATTCGTGAGAAGAGCATAGCCAAGCTTCGCGACAGTGGTAATGCAAAAATCCTGATGAAATATCTGGGATAGTATTCCCGATGAGATATCTCATGGCCCAGGGCAATCGTCCTGGGCTTTGCATTTACCTTGATTGGGTTATCGGTTATCGGTTAACGGTTTTAACAAAATAAAGAGTAATAAAAAAATAAACTTTGAATAATGAAAGCATTTGTATTTCCTGGGCAGGGAGCCCAGTTCGTGGGAATGGGTAAAGACCTCTACGACAACAACGAGAAAGCACGCGAATTGTTTGACAAGGCCAATGAGGTGCTTGGATTTCGTATTACCGACATCATGTTTGAAGGCACTGCCGACGAACTGAAACAGACGAAGGTCACTCAGCCTGCTGTGTTCTTGCACAGCGTGATTTCGGCCATCTGCCTGGGCGAGGAGTTCCAGCCTTCGATGGTTGCCGGCCACTCGCTGGGTGAGTTCTCTGCACTGGTGGCAGCTGGTGCGCTGACTTTCGAAGATGGATTGCGGCTGGTTCATGCCCGTGCGCTGGCCATGCAGAAGTGCTGCGAGGCTCCTCCCGGCACGATGGCTGCCATCATTGCCCTGCCAGACGAGACCGTAGAGCAGGTGTGCCGCGAGGTAAGCACGGACGATTGTCTGGTGATTCCCGCCAACTACAACTGTCCCGGACAGCTGGTCATTTCGGGTAACGTGGAAGCCGTGAATGCAGCCTGCGAGAAACTGAAGGAAGCTGGCGCCAAGCGTGCGCTGGTGCTGCCCGTTAGCGGTGCGTTCCACTCGCCCTTGATGCAGGCTGCAAAGGAAGAATTGGCCCAGGCCATCGAGCAGACGGAATTCAAGACCCCATGCTGTCCGGTCTATCAGAATGTCGACGCACTTCCCCATACCGATCCTGCCGAAATCAAAGCCAACCTCATGGCTCAGCTGACGGGTAGCGTGCGCTGGACGAAGAGCGTCCAGAACATGATTGCCGATGGCGCCGACGACTTCACCGAGTGCGGTCCGGGCAAGGCTCTGCAGGGCATGATTGCCAAGATCAGCCGCGAAGTAAGCGCTCACGGCATCAATTAGAATCGAAAATTGATTCTCGATGAAGCCTCTCATCTATCAAGTCTTTACGCGTCTGTACGGGAACCGAAACCTGACGCGCAAGGAAAACGGCAGCCTGGCTGAAAATGGTTCGGGCAAGATGGCCGACTTCACTCCCTCGGTGCTGAAGCAGCTGCGCGAGATGGGTGTCACGCATGTTTGGTATACGGGTGTCATCCGCCATGCCATGCAAACCGACTACACCCCCTTTGGCATTCCCCGCCAGCATCCAGCCGTGGTGAAGGGTAGGGCAGGTTCTCCTTATGCCATCGCCGACTACTACGACATTGACCCCGACCTGGCCGTAAACGTGGGAAGGCGAATGGAGGAGTTCGAGCGGCTTGTGGCCCGCACGCATCGCGCCGGGCTGAAGGTGGTGCTCGACTTTGTGCCAAACCACGTGGCTCGCCAGTATGAAAGCGTGGCCCGACCGGCAGGAGTGACCGATTTCGGCGCTGAGGACGACCCTTCGCAGGGCTTTTCGCCGCAGAACAACTTCTACTACTGCCCTGGCCAGGACTTCACGCCCTACTTCGACCTCTATCATGGTGAGCTGTTCCCCTATGCAGAGCGTCCCGCCAAGGCCACGGGCAACGACCACTTCGACAACGCACCGGGCATGGGCGACTGGTATGAGACCGTGAAGCTGAACTACGGTGTCGACTACTATGCCGGCGGCGTAGGCCACTTCGAGCCCATTCCTTCCACATGGCTGAAGATGCTCGACGTGCTGCTGTTCTGGGCAGGAAAGGGCGTCGATGCCTTCCGCTGTGACATGGTGTTCATGGTGCCTGTCGCTTTCTGGGCATGGGTCATCCCGCAGGTGCGCCGCGAACATCCGGAGATTAAGTTCATAGGCGAAATCTATGACCCAGCCATCTATCGGGACTACATCCGTGCCGGTTTCGACTGGCTGTACGACAAGGTTGGCATGTATGACTCGCTGCGAGACATCGTGTGCCAAAACCGGTGGGCTTCGGACATCACGAGGCAATGGCAGTCGACCGACGACATTCGTGACCACATGCTTTATTTCCTCGAGAACCACGACGAACAGCGCATCGCCAGCGACTTCTTTGCCGGAGACGGTCGGAAGGCTGTGCCGGCGCTCATCGTGAGTGCGCTTCTCGGCCGGAATCCCTTCATGCTCTACGCAGGCCAGGAATATGGCGAACGCGGCATGGACAAGGAAGGCTTCAGCGGTCGCGACGGTCGTACCACCATCTTTGACTATTGGTCAGTCGACACCCTCTGCAGGGCTGCTGCAGGCCAACTCACTGAAGAAGAGCAGGCTCTCTTCGAAACCTACCGCTGCGTGCTGAACATAGCGCGGAGGGAGAGGGCTGTTACAGATGGTGCGATGTTCGACCTCATGTACGTCAACCAGCACCTCGCCGAGCGGCAGTACGCATTCCTGCGAGCTCCCGAGGCCGGAGGGAAGCCAGGCAGCCGTCTTCTTGTCGTTGTCAATTTTGCCGACGTGCCCATCGTGCTGGATGTCTGCATTCCGCGCCACGCCTTCGACTACCTCCACCTGAAGGAAGGCGCCACCGAGGCTGAAGACCTGCTGACGGGCGAGAAGACCCAGCTGAAGCTGGAGGCCGATGCCACTGTTAGAATGGAGATTGCTGCGCATGGAGGGCGCATTTATCGTTTTTAGTTGTTTTTTTGCCACGTTCCACTTTGCGTTTTGAACTTTTTTTTGTATCTTTGCAGTCACTAACATACAAGTCGTTTTCGCATGAAGCAAGCAATGATACTCGCCGCAGGGTTGGGAACAAGGCTCAAACCGCTGACAGACCGCATGCCCAAGGCACTCGTCAGGGTGGGCGAAGAGCCGCTGCTCGACCGCATCATTCTGCGCCTGAGGGCTCAGGGCTATCAGCGGTTTGTCGTTAATGTGCACCACTTGGCCGACCAGATTGTGGAACACATTGCCCGCCAGGACAACTATGGCGTGCAGGTATACATCAGCGACGAGCGCGAGCAACTCCTCGAGACAGGAGGCGGTCTCAAAAAAGCCGCTCCTTTTTTCGACGAAGACGAACCCGTGCTGATTCATAACGTCGACATCCTCGACAACGTCGACTACCAATGGTTTCGCCGCCAACACCTGGAAGACGAAGACGCCGTGTTGCTCGTCAGCCGCAGGAAAACAAAGCGCTACCTGCTCTTCGACAATGCCATGAGGCTCATGGGCTGGGTGAACATTGAAACGGGCGAGCTGCGCAGTCCTTACGACTGGGTGCGCAACCCCGACGAGGCACGGCTCGACCTCGACAACTACCAGCTGACCATTCTCAGGGGCAGCACCGAGATTGCCCTCAACCTCTTCGCTTTCTCCGGCATACACAGTTTTTCGCCACGCTTGTTCCCACTGATGCAGCGCTTTCCCGACCGGTTCCCCATAATGGACTTCTACCTGCAGACCTGCCATCGCACGCGCATCTATGGCTGCCAGAAACCAGATCTCCGCATTCTCGATGTAGGCAAGCTGGACTCCCTGGCTGAAGCTGAGCGCTTCCTGCAGGGGTAGGGCAGGGCAAACATTCTGAAACGCATGAATTCAGCCACTCAAGCATTACACCGTTTTTACTAATTCTCCAATTACATAAAAGATGCAACAAAAAATCATCATCCTCGACTTCGGTTCGCAAACCACCCAGCTCATCGGACGCCGTGTGCGAGAACTCGACACTTTCTGCGAGATTTTGCCCTACAACAAATATCCCGCCGACCAGGACGACGATGTCATTGGCGTGATTCTCAGCGGATCACCTTTTTCGGTTCACGATCCCGAGGCCTTCCATGTCGACCTCTCCCAGTTCGTAGGTCGCAAGCCCGTGCTTGGCATTTGCTATGGTGCACAGTTCATTTCGCATGCCAACGGCGGACGTGTTGAGAAAACCGACACCCGCGAATATGGACGTGCCCATCTGGAGTTCATCAATACCGACTGCCGCCTGTTCAAGGGGTTCAATGCCCACTCGCAGGTGTGGATGAGCCATGGCGATTCGATCACGGCAATTCCCGAGGGCTACGAGTGCATCGCTTCAACAGCCGACGTGAAATATGCCGCCTATGCCTCACCCCGACAGGAAGGCGTGCAGCCTGTCTTTGCCGTGCAGTTCCACCCCGAAGTGTTCCACACCGTTCAAGGGTCGCTGCTGCTGAAGAACTTCGTGGTGGACATCTGCGGTTCGCGTCAGGATTGGAGTGCGGCGTCGTTTGTTGAAAGTACAGTGGCCGAGCTGAAGGCTCAGTTGGGCGATGATCGCGTGATCCTGGGCCTTTCGGGTGGTGTCGACTCTTCTGTTGCAGGCGTTCTGCTGAACCGTGCCATTGGAAAGAATCTCACCTGCATCTTTGTCGACCACGGCATGTTGCGGAAGAACGAGTTCCGCGACGTGCTTAACGACTATAAAGGCTTGGGACTGAACGTAATAGGTGTCGATGCTTCATCGAAATTCTTTGCTGACCTTGCAGGCATCTCCGACCCCGAACAGAAGCGCAAGATCATTGGTCGCGACTTTGTTGAGGTGTTTAATGCCGAAGCCAGGAAGATTGAGGGTGCCAAGTGGCTGGCACAAGGAACAATTTACCCCGACCGCATTGAGTCGCTCAACATAACGGGTAAGGTTATCAAGAGCCACCACAACGTCGGAGGACTGCCCGAGGAAATGCACCTGCAGCTGTGTGAACCGCTTAAGTGGCTGTTCAAGGACGAGGTCCGCCGTGTGGGACGTCAGCTCGGAATGCCCGAACATCTCATCACGCGCCACCCCTTCCCGGGTCCGGGTCTGGCAGTTCGCATTCTTGGCGACATCACCCCCGACAAGGTTCGCATCTTGCAGGATGCCGACGACATCTACATTCGTGGTCTGCGCGACTACAAGGTGCGGCTCAGTGGCGAGGAAGCCCGTCGGGTGTTGGCAGCCGGAGTGCCTGCGTCGCTCACCGATGGCGAGATAGAGGTTTCACTCTACGACCAAATCTGGCAGGCTGGTGCCATCCTTCTCTCGACGGTCCGTTCCGTTGGCGTGATGGGCGACGAGCGCACTTATGAACATCCTGTTGCCCTGCGTGCCGTTACCTCTACCGATGCAATGACAGCCGACTGGGCCCACTTGCCCTACGACTTCATGGCTCGGGTGAGCAACGAAATCATCAATAAGGTTCGTGGAGTCAACCGCGTCTGCTACGACATTTCCTCAAAACCGCCTGCAACAATCGAGTGGGAATAATTTCCTCTGGACACCAAAAGAAACTACCGATGAAAAGATTCTTGGCAGCATGCCTCATGGCGCTCATCGTGGGCGCTGTCTGGGCACAGGATTACAAGCAGGTGAACGACATCTCTTTCACCAGCAAGAGCGATGCCTATGCGTGTGAAAGGCTGAAGCTCGACGTCTATTATCCCGAAGGAATCAGCAACTGTCCGGTTGTCGTCTGGTTTCATGGCGGCGGACTCGAAGCCGGGCAGAAGGAAATTCCTGAGAAGCTGAAGCGTAAAGGCTATGTGGTCGTAGGTGCTAACTATCGCCTGCTGCCCAGGGTGACGGTTGCCGAAACGCTCGACGATGCTGCAGAGGCTGTGGCATGGGTGTTCAGAAACGCAGCCCAGTATGGTGGCGACGTGCGGAAGATGGTCGTGACAGGCCATTCTGCTGGCGGCTATCTGAGTATGATGCTATGTTTGAACAAGGCTTGGCTGGGACGTTATGGCATTGATGCCGACTCGGTGATGCTTTATGCACCCTTCAGTGGGCAGGCCATCACTCACTACAACGTGCGCAAGATGCAGGGCATCAAGCCCCTGCAACCCACCATCGACGTGTGGGCACCCCTCTTTTGGGTGCGCAACGACTGCCCACCGCTGGTGCTGACGTGTGGCGACCGCGAGCAGGAACTCTATGGCCGCTATGACGAAAATCAGTATCTGGCTCGCATGATGAAGCTCGTGGGACATCAGCAGACCTACCTCTACGAACTCGACGGCCACGATCATGGCAGCATGGTTGAGCCTTCTTTCCACATTCTTGACGCCCACATTCGGAAACTCACCAAAGGAGAATAAGCCTGAACAATGACAATGTCTTATTTGAAGCGATTTTGCCTCTTGCTTGCAGTGTTATTCTTGTCGGCTTCTTCGGCTGATGCTCAAGACCTTCGCAATGCCGGCATGGTGTTGCTGGGAAGAATTGAATCGGACGGAGTATTGCGCGACGGCAGGAACTTGCTGTTGGGGCGTTTCGAGCGGAATGGCTCCATCAGGAATGAGCGGGGCCAGCTGGTTGGCTATGTCGATGCTGACGGAGTTGTTCGTGACAAATCGCGCGTGCTGGTGGGCCGAATCAATGGCGACGGCACCGTGAGAGACCATCGCAACGTGTTGGTCGGACGCATTGAGAACGGTCGGGTGAGAAATTCTTCGAATGTGCTCATTGGCTATGCCCAAGGCGTGCCGTTGATTCAGGCTGCGGTCTACTTTTTCTTTAATCCGTTTGGTAGGTAAGGGAAAAATTTTGTATCTTTGCACTCATTATGAAAAAAGGAGATAAAGTAAGATTCCTGCATGAAATCGGTGGTGGCACCATCAGCGGTTTCCAAGGGAAAAACATCGTGCTCGTTGAAGATGAGGACGGATTCGAGATACCCATGCTGATGACCGATGTGGTTGTCGTCGGTAATGAGGATTACAGTACTACCAATGTTGTCAATGCAAAGGCGAAGGAACAGCAGCGCCTCGGTGCCGATTCCCGTTCGGTGAAGGCCCTGATGAGCGAAGGCACCGATGCGGCTGAGCTTGGAGCTCGACAGGCTGCGCAAAGCCAGACGGATGCGGCCGACGAGATTGACTATTCAAAAGTGACCTTTCGCACGCCGGTCGAGGAACGTAAGGGTGGAAACCGCCTGTCGGCCTATTTGGCATTCGTGCCCATCGATATCCATGAGGTAACCCACACGCGTTTCGAGACCTATTTCGTTAATGACAGCAATTATTATCTGCGCTACACCTACCTTGTGGCAGAGGGTAACAGCTGGACACTGAAGGCCAGCGGAGAGGTTGAACCCAACACAAAGGAGTTCATCGAGGAGTTCGGGCGCGAAGAACTGAACAAGATGGAGCGGGTGGCCCTTCAGTTGTTGGCCTACAAGCGCGAGAAGCCATTCGACCTGAAGCCGGCCATTGATGTGCAGATTCGCATCGATGGAGTGAAGTTCTACAAGCTGCATACCTTCCAGGAAAATGACTTTTTCGAACAGAAGGCCCTGCTTTACACCATTGTCGAGCAGGACAAGGTGGCCCGTCCGCTCGTGATTGACGCCCAGCGACTGAAGGCAGAGATGTATCACACCGAACCTTCCGACAAGACACGCGTTCAGAAACCCATTGTCTATCAGCCGCGCAAGGGCGACGAGAATGTGTTGGTCGTCGACCTGCATGCAAGTGCGCTGCTCGACACCACAGCTGGGCTTTCAGCATCAGACATCCTGAACTATCAACTCGACAAGTTCCGCAAGGTGCTGGCCGAGAATGCCGACAAGAAAGGCAAGCGCATTGTTTTCATCCACGGAAAAGGCGAGGGCGTGCTGCGGCGGGCTCTCATCAACGATCTCAGCTATCGCCATAAGACTTACACCTGGCAGGATGCCTCTTTCCAGGAATATGGATACGGTGCCACTCAGGTCACGATCAAGTAAAAACATAAAAAGCTATCACATATGCAGTACGGTTTTATAAAGGTGGCAGCAGCGGTGCCTACGGTGAAAGTAGGCGACACCGAGTACAATCTGCGCCAGATAGAGTTGCTTATTGCCCAGGCCGAGGGGCGAGGAGTCGAGGTTATTGTCTTCCCGGAACTCTCGCTGACGGGTTATACCTGCCAGGATCTTTTCCAGCAGAGTGTGTTAATCGATTCGGCTGAAGCCGGTGTCATGACGTTGCTCGACTTTACCCGCCAGCTGGACATCGTGGCCATCGTGGGCCTGCCGGTTGTGGTGGGCGACTTGCTGCTGAACTGTGCAGCCGTTATTCAGAAGGGCCAGCTCCTCGGCTTGGTACCTAAAACCTACTTGCCAAACTACAGCGAGTTCTATGAAAAGCGTTGGTTCGCTTCGTCTCAGGACTTGCGACCCACTGCCATCCGCTTTGCCGGCAACACCATCACTGTGTCACCTGAGCCCCAGTTGTTCCGCACTTGCGACAACGTGCTTTTCGGCATCGAAATCTGCGAGGACGTTTGGGCACCCACACCTCCGAGCAACAGGCTTGCCCTGGCAGGTGCCGACATCATTTTCAACCTCTCGGCCAGCGACGAACTCATTGGCAAGCACGACTACCTGAAGTCGCTCCTCTCGCAGCAGAGTGCCCGTACGATGACAGGCTATGTCTATAGCGGCTGTGGCTTCGGCGAGTCCACTCAGGATGTTGTTTATGGCGGCAATGCCATGATCTACGAGAACGGCCGACTGCTCTGCGAGGGCCAGCGCTTCTCCATGGAAAATCAGACTGTTGAAATGCAGATTGATGTGGAACGCCTGCGCTCTGAGCGTCGCAACAATTCAACATACGTGAATGCCCTGCGCAATCTGAAGTTCGACATGCAGAACGAACAGAGCGGCGTCCAGGTCACGAACTGCCGTTCCTACACGCCGCGCGACTTTGTACTCGAGCGTCCCTATAATCCGCTGCCTTTTATTCCGCGCACGTCCAGCATGGCTCAGTCCTGCGAGGAAGTGCTCAACATTCAGTCGATGGGACTTGCCAAACGACTTGTCCATACCAACACGCAACGGGTGGTTATCGGCATCAGCGGTGGACTCGACTCAACGCTGGCCCTGCTGGTCTGTGTCCGCACGTTCGACCTCCTTGGTCTCGACCGCAAGGGCATCTATGGCGTGACCATGCCAGGCTTCGGAACCTCCGACCGAACTTATCAGAACGCACTCCTGCTGATGCAGCATCTTGGAATTTCAATGAAAGAAATCAGCATCGCCAAGGCTGTGCTCCAGCATTTTGAGGACATCGGTCAGGATTTATCCCTGCACGATGTCACCTATGAGAACTCACAGGCCCGTGAGCGCACTCAGATTCTCATGGACCTTGCCAACCGCGTGGGTGGAATGGTCATCGGCACGGGCGATCTTTCAGAACTGGCCCTGGGTTGGGCAACCTACAATGGCGACCATATGTCGATGTACGGTGTAAATGCCAGCGTGCCCAAGACGCTCATCCGCCACCTCGTGCGCTATGTGGCTGAGCAGAGCGAACCCCAAGTGCGCCAGACATTGCTCGATGTCGTCGACACCCCAATCAGTCCTGAACTCACTCCGGCTGACGAGAATGGGCAGATTCAGCAGAAGACCGAAGACCTCGTTGGACCTTATGAGTTGCACGATTTCTTCCTCTATCATTTCCTGCGCTTCGGTTTCTCGCCCAAGAAACTCTTGTTGCTGGCTTGCAAGGCCTTCGATGGTCACGACCAAACCGCCGGTCTCTACGACGAAGAAACCATCCGCAAGTGGCTGAAGACTTTTCTGCGCCGGTTCTTCAGTCAGCAGTTCAAGCGTTCCTGTCTGCCTGACGGGCCGAAAGTGGGCAGCGTGAGCCTTTCTCCGCGTGGCGACTGGCGCATGCCCAGCGATGCTTCCAGCAGCATCTGGCTGAAAGACTTATAGTTTTTCCTCTGTTGAAATTCATGAAAAGGGGGCTTTTTCACCCGTCATTCCATTTTGACACCCCCCTTTTTTTAGGAAATAATATAGCAGATAGCACAAAGACGCTGAAGGCGTCTTCGCTCATTCGCTCGACCTCTGGTCGCTTTCGTAGTGTAACGGAGAAAGAACCGAGGGTACGAGCGTAGCGAGCACCCCAGGTTAGTGGTGGCAGTGAGTGTATCGACCCTGACAGGGTCGCCCTTCTGTAGCAGGTGCACCCCTCTAGGGTGCTGCTTTATTTGTCTCGCATGTTACTACCCGGGGGTGCTCGCTGCGCTCGTACCCTCGGCATCCTATGTTGAAAACCAAACATTTTCTCGTATTTAACTCAAATTTAACACTTTTGGTTTGCCTTTCTCGTTTTTGTCTTTTTTCTTTACATCATAAGCATAA
>ODAI012442265.1_pt1 | contig 12610 bp, 9 predicted proteins | sample 1539321 | NCBI WGS metagenome assembly ODAI01 (sample SAMN02144231, study PRJEB22623) | gut metagenome | biome: sheep rumen | host: Ovis aries | place: New Zealand
ATCATCTCCGGCTTCGTATCTTTCGACCGAATCGCCGCCATGTTAGCGTGGCGTTGTTGTGGAGTGTGGATGTCGGCCATAGCTATTAAATTATGGAGATTTCAAGATGTAATCGCATCATAGAATCTATAACGCGAAGCATCATGTATTTATCTTTTGTCTGAGGAGGAATAGTGAGCCAACGGTTGGCATCAACTTGAACTTGCCCGTTGTACTGCTTTGTTACAGTTATCAGTGGTTTTCCTTTGTATTCCAAACCCTTTCTGCGAAGTTCTTCCACTCCAATCTTCCAAACAGTTTGGAGAAAAGTATCGATGGGATTCTCGCCACCTACGTATTCGCCATCAGGAAACTTCACAAGAAGCTTCTTATCTCTCGATTTTGACTTCTGCGCCACTTTCACGTCACTGGTGATAAAGTCCGTGCCAACTTCAACCTCAATGTTCACCTTTAACTGCTTTGCAATGGATTTTAGCTGAATATATTTCTGATCGGTGTCGCTTTGAGTGTTGACGTACCATCCATCTTTCACAGGCTTCATCCATGCCTCAAACCGCGGATATATTTCTTGACTCAAAATTGGAAGATGGCAGTTCTCCAATTGAACGCTGCTATACAATGAAGAATCCAATGCAGCAAGGGCTTCAACGAAAGTCATTGTCACACTTTTGTGGCATATCACTCTACCGTCAGGCAAAGTGACCCGAAGCTGTTTATTTCGTGAACGCAGTCTTAAGTTCTCGTTTTCCATTATTATTATGTTTAGATAGACATGTTTATAAGCTTCCCTACCCTGAAGGAATACTCCCAAAATCCAAGCTTCAGTTCAATATTGGGAATTCCGTCAATATGCATCAACAGACTTTGTGTTGTATTCTCGCACATGAACCTGACCTTCGTGAAGCTCTTTAATACAAAGGGCAGGTTACCTCCGTTGATGTCTGTATAACTCCAGGTTTCCTTTTGGTTGGCAAATATGGGGTTAACGATTATTCTTTCGCCGTCATAGGTGAAGATTTTTTTTGCAGATGTCTCATTCTTGATCAAAAGACTGTAATTCCTCTGCTTTCCCTCTTTTATGTTCCAGAAACGTCTGTTGTCTATTTCGATTTCTAAAGGATCTGTGCTATCATCATTCTTTGCCAAAAAGCCTAAGTCCTTTACATAACCTTCCGCATCTAAGTTGCGAACATAGCATTTGACAATTTCATCAGCCATAATCTTTTGATACATGATGGGCGTAATCAAATGTATCCCTTCCAATGTCCTGCATCTGCTAAGTGCGACATAGACTTGCCCAAATGTAAATGCGTGTTCCACATCAATGCAAACTTCATTAAATGTAAGCCCCTGACTTTTGTGGATGCTCACAGCCCATGCCAGTTTAAGAGGTATTTGCGTATATGTAGCAGTTATCTCTGTTCTTATGATTTTGTTCTCTTTGTCAATATGGAACTCGAACTGTTCCCATGTAGCAGGCTCAACATAGATTTCTTGACCGTTGTCCTTCACCACTTTCACATAATCTTCCTGCATTTCAGAGACCCACCCCATTGTTCCATTGCGATAGGACTTTGTTACGTTGTCATTTCGCTGGAACATAACTCTTGCCCCAATTTTCAAGGCGAGTTTCCGCCTTACCGGGAAAAGGCCTTTCCATCCTTCGTCATAGTGACCAGTGTATATCTTTTCTTCACCTTCCAACTCTTCCAACATCTTAGCATTTCTTGAATTGGTCATCCGTCTGTGTGTCATCAATGTTACTACGTCACTATCTATAGCTGGATAGTAGTCTGAATCTACTCTTGTATCCAAAGTGTCTAAATCATTAACGTCAACCTTGGCCTCGCGGATGTTGTTGAGCAAAGAGATGAAGTCTTTTTTTTCCTGACGATACACATGTTTCAATTCAATGACCCGATACCGTAGTTCCTGTAATGCGTAACACCCAAAGAAATACAGCGTATTGTAATATTCAAGAAGTGTTTCCTCTTCTTTCTTTGTCGCTACCGGACAAAGTTGGAAGAGGTCGCCGAACATAACCATTTGAATGCCTCCAAATGGTTTGTCACTTCCCCTGTAATGCCTTAATGCACTATCAACTTCATCAAGCAGGTCGCATCTGACCATACTGATTTCATCAATAATAATCATATCAAGGCTCCTGATGACTTTAATTGTTTCATCAGAAAGCCGTACCAAAGGATCTATCTTATGCTTAGGCAGATACGGGGTAAGTGGAAGCCGAAGAAAGCTGTGTATGGTAAAACCTCCCGCATTTTCTGCTGCAACACCAGTCGGAGCCAATACGGCAATTACTTTCTTGCCAGTCAGTTGACGGCGTATTTCGTATAGGAGCGTAGTCTTGCCAGTACCCGCCTTTCCGGTTATGAAAAGGCTCTCACCCTGCATGACGAGTGAAAAGGCTTTCTTTGACTCAACGCTCCATTCCATGTGAATACTATTTACCGAAATACATTTCTTTTACCAATTCATACGAAATCAGTTCGCCTGGTTGCATCTTTGAGCGGTAGATTTCCACCATTCCTTCTCCAATGGAGATGTATCTGCCAAGCCTCAGACGCAGGGCGGGTTGACTATCTACGGTAGTAAATCCGATTCTATCAACTTCATAATACCCGTCAATGCTACCAGCCACCATAGGCAGAAAGTAGCGAATATTCATAAAATTGATATTCGGTATCTTTTCCATCACATACGACTTGGCTTCGTGCTCCATGAATTTCTTGTAGTCTGAAGCCGTACGTCGCACAAGGCCCGTTAGGATGTTCTTTTCAGCTGGCTTCTGCTTGATGAGGGACGGTACTGCTGCGATGGCCTTGCCAATAACTTCCTGTGGATTTTCACCAAGCGAACACTCTACGACATAGAAGTGTTTGCGTAGCTCTTCCAATAGGACTTGATTGTTCTCTGTGTCTTGTTTGTCTAGTGCCAGTGAATAGTAATCAGTATTCTCGTAAGGCGAGTACATCTTACCCAGTATATTCTGAAAATGTGTCTGAATGTAGTGCCTTCCATCCTCGTCTGGATGCGACCGCATAGCATAGAACTGGTAGTTCTGTTGCAGTATCCTCTGAATCTCTTCGCGGAAGATGTTGCGAACCTTTTTCTTCCATGCTTCTTTCTTAGAGCGACTGTTGAGGGCATAGAGTGACACAACGAACAAGAAGTTCACGTCGTAGTGGCATACCAGCAACGTATCTCTGTCAAACAAGCGGTTGCTGAACTGATCGGATGTGAAGTACTTGTCCTTCTTCTCTGTAAGATGAATGGTATCTCTATAGCTAAGGTCTGGTTCTATTGTGGCGCTGATGAAGAAGTTCGGAATGATATTGTACCCCTCGGTCACATCATCGCGCAGTTTAGGCACTTCGCGGAAATGGTTCCAGTCGCTCTTCCAGTCTTCGTCATTACTGTCACCCTTCATGAACAGATTCAGGTTCCACTGAATAACATTCCTGGCATACGTGAACTGTTTGGCTACTGATTCCCGTCCGATCGGATTTCCACGTTTGTAGTATTTGGAATCACCGATATAATAGATAGGCTTATCCTCATCATGCGTGGTTAATCCCTTGTAGGTATAAATGTGGTCCACCATTTTGCCGTCTTCCTGTTTTTTCAGTCCTGCAGGTATTTCCCCCGTCTCACCAATGAGTTCATCAATAATGGCCTCAAACACAATATTGAAGTTCTTCACTAACAGATAGTCCTTCTGCCCCATATCTATGGTCACGTTCTTTGCCTTATCGAAGAACGCATAGCAAAGTTTCCAAAGTTGAAGAGCCTTGTCGGAAAAATATTTGTATTTTATCTGATGAAGGCGAACCTTGCCAAATCCGTTTAAGTAGTTGAGGAACTTACGTCCAGTAATCAGCTCATAGTTACAGTTGATGGCTACGGGGAATCCGTAGTGTTCATGGATATAGTTTAGGATGGAAAAGAAGATAACAAGCAGCTCTTCGTCGAAGTTTATCTGTCGCTTTTTGTTCACTGGGCTCACGTAAATGGCGCTGTTGTCCTGCACCACAGCATTTGTCCTTGCGATTGTTCGTGTCCAGTTTATCTTGTTAAATCCCGAGTGCATGTTCTTGATGATGAACATAAAGAACTGCTGGTTGTCCTCGTTAAACTGAATCATCGACAGCAAAATGTCCAAGAAGGTGTTGTTTCGCTGCTTGCGCCCCTTGTTCACCTGTGCCATCTTCTTGTGATAGACGATCGACGTGTCGTTGCGTTTGTCATTGTAGAAAACCACTACGGCACGGTATATCCACACGGAGAAGTCGTATATAAAGTTTTTCTGCTCTTCGTTGAGCGGTGAATCCTCGTTTATGCAGATGATATCCTCTGGGCGGTATTCACCGAACACCAGTTCTTCTCCGTCCCTTACCTCTAAAAGCACTTTCGGAAGAATGAATACGCAGTCGTAAACGTCAGGATGCGAGTTGAAAAAGTAACCCACATAGTTGACGCTCACTTCGCCATCGATGTTCTCCAGGGCATCTATGCCATGGATTGTTTCCTTTACATCTTTGGCTTGGTACTTGTATTCTTCAATGAGTATCCTCATGCCTGATTATCTTTTCTTTGCCAAGAATCCGTCTTCTCTACCTTCCATCCCTGACTAATTGCAAAATCGATAATGTTGGTGATATTACTAACAGTCCATTGTTTATAGATCCTAAACTGAATACCATCTTGTGACGTGAATATCTCAGATGTATAGTAACGGCTGTAACTGTCTAAAGGCTTATCGAACTTTACAATTAATCCCCTGCTGGCTACATCACCTAACATACTGTCAGGAAAGGTTTCCTGAATCTGGGCAAATGGCATGTCAGGATGATCAATTAGGTACTGCTTCATCACAGACAATCCCAAATCGGACTTGCCCTTTGGAGTAGAATCATTGAGTGAATATCTGTCAAAGTTATTACCCTCCTTGTCTAATTCGTCTAAGTTTTCTGGTATATCTGAATCATCAGAAATAATGTCGACTCCGAGGTTTTGCAAGAATAGTTCCACCTTGTCTTCTTTAATGATAGCCTTGCCTTTGTTGTTCACATCATAGAACTTATTGAAAGTAAGCTCTTCTTCACCGTCGCGGAAAATGGCGCTGGCAAAAGTTTGGTCTTTGAAAACATCGTTCCACAGATAGAAAATTACCTTTGAAACAAAGGTTTCTGCTGACACAATACCATTCTGTGCCTTACAGAAGAAATAACCTAACTTCTTGTCTTCGGACTTGGTCTGTTCGTTAATCTCGGCATTGATCTTCTCAACGAACTGCCACCAGTCATAAAGTTTTCCGTTAACCTTTATCTTCCAACTTAATGAAACGACATTCTCTTTACCTTCGCAGATAGGCATGTATTTCCAATCCCAACGGCGCTTAAAAGCAGAGTCGATGGGGAATAGGCTTTGGTCACTGGTATTCATTGTTGCCCAAATATAGAGGTTGTCCGGGAGAAGCAATATGTCGCCGTTTAGCACCTCGCTTACCACGTCCTTATCATAACAACTGTTTATTCGGGCAGCATCTGCAATCTTTAAATCCTTGAATGCCTTGGCCAACTGTTTCTTCATGTCCTTATCTGCCTTGATAGGATAATCGGAGAAACCAGCAGCATTTCTGTCAAGCAGCTGGAAAAGGTCGCCAAATATCTGTGCGCAGTTTCCTCGATTGATCTCTTCAATCACTAAATACTGCTCTTGGGGTGTTGCCCCTGCTTCAATCCCTGCGTATGCCTTCCACGACTTGATATAAGCCTGCAGGAAAGCTTGTTCAACGAACTCATAGACAATTCGGTTCTCTGTCACCTTTTGCCCATTCTCAACTATTACTTTTCCTGTCACGTCTCGCACCGGCACTTCAATGGATGTTGGTTTATAAGTACCTACGAACGTAGAATAGTCGCTGTCAGGGTGAAATGTCGTACGGATAACTTCCTTGCCCCTGGTGAGGCGGTTTATCTCATACGACTTACCTGTGCCTGGTGCGCCGTAATAGATTTGTTGTAGAGAAAGAGATTGTTCTTCAATAATTTCTTGATGCTTGTCTTTCCCATCATCATATGGAGTTTGCGTATTAGTAATCCACACATCAAATATCCCGTCTGATGCTTTTTTTATGTGAAGATCGGAATAGCCACCAGCAACATAGTTTCTTATAGTAAATTTCCCCGTTTTAATTTCTCCGCTAAAGCTTGTATAAGGAACATCTTCCAATAGCCCATTGAAATAGAAGCGATTGTCTATTTTACCATTTTTCTTTTGGACGTCTTTTCGTGCGTTCCAAACTTGTGTACGGGTTTCAACCTTTACGCCATTGACCGTAAAAACAGCATCAAGAAAAGCCAACTGGTCAAACACAAACGCAGAAGAAAACCTTATTATTTTATGTGTCGCAGAATTGTCATATTTTCTCGGAAGAATGGATGCAATAAAGAGAATGGCCTTCTGTAGATTTTCTTTATTGAACCTTACGGAAATCTGTTCTCCCGAATCTTTAAATAAATTGAAATGCTCATTATCAAGGAACAGGTCTGTGTTCTTTGCATCACCAGCATTTATTGCTCTATAGCTTGCATTGGTATCATTGATATGTTTAACAATCTCTTCCATATTATTGACGTATTATTTGGTTAGTAATCAGGTAATAAAGCACAGCATAAATCGTATTTACGCTAACGGCGTTTCCTGCTTGTTTGTACATTGCTCCATCTGCGACTTTTGCTGTTCTTGCCTTTTCTGCGAAATCGTGAGGGAATCCTTGAAGCATAAAAGCTTCTTTAGGAGTTAACTTACGAATTGGTATTCTTGCAAGTTCTTCTTTGCTCATTCTTTCTGATGGCCTGTCTGTACCATTTGAAAGAATGTATATGTCGCTAAAATAGTTGTCTTGACAGGCGCGATGCATTTTGTGCATAGTTGCCGTTAGCGGACGGGCAACAACTTGGTCTATCTCTGATTTTGACTTAAATCCGGCGCTACCATCACTCAACAATGTTGGTTTTATCTTTTCAGACAAATAATATTTTTCTTCAACTTGTTTGTCAAGCAAGTCTATTGTAGAATCATAATAGTTTAAGGAGCAATTTAGTCTATTTATGCCAGCAAATACCTCTTTAACACTGTCTGATGAAAAATCAAAATCCCCAAGATGTCGCCTTCTTGCAAAGATAATCACACGATTCCGTTTTTGAGGCAAGCCGAAATCATTTGTGTTAAAGACATCTATTTTGACAATATATCCAGCATTTTCCAATTCTGCCCGAATGACGGCAATTGTATTACCACCATCATGTTTCATAAGGTTCTTTACATTCTCTAATAGAACATATCGTGGATGCCTACAATTTATCATGTCCATGATTCGGAAGAACATCTGCCCTCTTTCTTCCTTGAAGCCCTCTTGACTTCCCATCATGCTGAATGTTTGGCAGGGGAAACCACCAGAAAGTAAATCATATTTTGGCAAATTCTTCATAGCTCGCTTATCATTCACGAATGCTACGATATCTCCCATCGCCAGCTCGTTAGCTGTATCAAAGTTGGCATTATAGGTAACTGACGCCTTATTGTCTATTTCGGAATAGGCTACAGTCTGAATTGGAAAATCCAAATCGCGAGTGATTAAATCCATTGCCCTACGGAAACCACCCACTCCTGCAAATAGTTCAACGTGTTTCATACGAATTTCATAATGCCGTCTCCTATAGCTTTAGCGAGTTTCACAGGTACTGCATTTCCAATTTGTGCATACCACATATTCTGTGAACCAGTTATTACATAATCGTCAGGGAATGTTTGGATTCGAGCAGCCTCTCTAGGGCTTAAACCTCTGGCTTCCCATGGGTGAATGTACATGTTGCAGTCGAACTTCATGTGAGAAGTGATCGTCTTGCATATCTGGGTCTCATCGAGCTTGAAATACTTATCCTTGAAGATTCCATTACGTCTTTTGTACGGCATGATGTCTGCGATTGACTCATGCAAAGAGTTCGCACCTTGGGGCAAACGTCTGTAAATTTCAATGTCACGCTCATTGTTGTAGCGATTCTTGTGGTTGTAGAGCTTTGTAATAACTCTATCCCCATTGATGAACTTATAGAAATCTGTTTGTGGATAATCAAAATATCTTTCTGTCAAGCCGGAGAGGATATCCTCTATACCGCTTTGTCCTTTCTCCTTTTTTGATTCCAGATGTGGTAGTCCATAAAGGGCATCACGCAATACGAAAGCCTCACGTTTGTTCTTATTAATTTCGTCAAAAATGGCTCTGGGTGATATCCCCATACGATTTCCAATCATAATAAAACGCTCTCTATTTTGTGGGACGCCAAAGTCTTGGGCCTTCAAAACAGCATAGTCATAAGCATACTCATCGCCAAGATACTCCTGGAAGTTTTGTATAATCTCATCTTTTTTGTTCATCATCCCTTTGACATTCTCCATTATGAAGAACATGGGACGAACATGGCTTAAAAAAATCAGATACTGCTTGTATAATCCGTTGCGAGGGTCATCAAGTATACGTTGACGATTGGCCATCGAGAAGCCTTGGCAAGGAGGACCTCCACATACAAGAGTTATATCTTTGAACAATTCTACGTAATCATCGATATTTTTATTCAAATCTGCGATATCACCAATATAATAATGCTCATCTGATAGCTGGTGGTTGTATTTATAAGTGTTGGCAAATTGTTCAACAATCTCATTTACAAACCATGGTGTAAATCCAGCCTGTTCTAAACCACAACTTAGACCACCACAACCTGCAAAGAGGTCAATCATCTTATATTTTATTTTATCTTGCTTCATTATTATTCAATTATATTATTCCAAAAACTAAACGTGTTCAGCTTCTTCTCTATCGTATCTGTGATATAATTGTATTCTTTATGGAATGAGCTATAAACTTTCATCTTGGGAGATAGAAAATGTGCGAACATTTTATAATCTTCTGAATCTTCTCTTATCAGCCAAAAAATCAACTCTTGGTTCCTTAATCCAAACCACACAAGGTACCAATCATATCCAGGATCATTATAGCTAAGCCTTCGGACTTCATCAACTATACTATTTCCGTCATATCCTTTGCGTATCTTAGGTGCATCAATTCGCCCATCTTCACGTAATATCATATCAAAATTACAACATAACGAGCGACTAATGTTTTTGTATATAAAATGAGCATTATTGACTATTTCGCCATTACGGAGAAAAGTTAATGTTTTTATACTCAACCCTATGTGTGTTTGATTGCTTAATGGAGAACGGCCTAAATCGGCGTCAGACAATAATTTGACGCCTATCATTTGTTCTTTATGAATAAATCTTCTTAATTGGCTCATTTTATTATCTCCGTTTTCCATCCTAATGCCTGTGCTATACCAAGCACATTGATGATATTATTTTTGTCCCATTCTACACAGACAACAAACTGTATTCCGTCGCCACTAACAAGAATGTCTTTGTCGCCAATAAAGTAATGAAGATGATCCTCCCCTAATTCTTTCCATTTTTTGGCCTTCTCAATATCCTGCTGAAGAAACTCATTCTGAGCAAAACGCTGTAGATAGTCTCTGCTGAAGGTTGCCTTCAACTCTTCAAATGAAGTATCAGGGAATTGACGGACAAATTCCTTTACTATCTGTAGAACCATCTCACGTTTAGAATAAGATCCTTCTCCGTTCAAAGAGAGCCTTACCGTTCCTTTCAAATCTTCACTTGTATATTTAATAGGCACAGGAAGGACCTTGGGCCTGGGTGAAGTTTTAAGCACTATGTTGGGCTTGGACTCAAAGATATCACATCCGACGAATTTAGCAAGGAACTGAACATACTTGAAGAATTTGTCTGTCTTTCCCTTCTGCATCACATTCATGTGTGGAATTTTGCCACCCTGGGTGTTTTCAGACAAGTCATACGATTTGACCTGTTTTGCTTTTTCAAGCGCTAAATACTCCAAGTATTGAACCTCCGTCTTGCTTAATGTATCCTCATTAGTCCCAAGGAACACCATAACCTCAGTCCAAAACTCTTTTTTTATGATATGCTGAGAGATTCTTTTTATAAAATCATCGGTCTCACCAATATAAGCTTTAGATTTCTCTTTATTAATCAGTATATACAACGCAGGTGATTCTAAATCTTTCTCGAAGTCTTTTAAGAAATCAGAATCATCACGTATAATGTTATAAAGTTTGCACATGCAATCGTCCATACTCACTATTCGTGAGCCGTTCAAATCATCATTGTGCAGGTATGTGTATATTGTTGTTGCCATACTTTAATCTCCTTCAAATCCCAGTTCCTCTGCTTTCTCAACAATCTTCAATGCAAAAAGAGCTTGCTTAAGTGAAGCAAAGGAACGGTTTCTTGAACGCATTGTTCCAAAATTAAACGCTGCTTTACGTTCGATAGGAGCAAGCAAGTCTCTTGCTTTTGCCCAATTTGCCAAGGCAAACCAATAGTTTGGCTCAATTGATTCTGCCTCTTGAATACGGCTCTGTTGTGTCTCATTTAAATAAGATCCATCATCATTCGTTTCCGGTTGAATCAAATCCTCATCAAATTCATCAAAGCTACTTAGCTTCAATTTTAATTTGTTCCAACACTCCGGTTTCTTAGTCCATTCTCCTACGTTAGATGACTGGTTACCTCCCGTTGACGAACCTGTAAGATGGCTCCAAACTACCGGAACTAGTTCTTCAATCTTGTCAATTACCTCCTGTTGAACGCTCTGATTTTCCCATATATATGTAAGGTCTAAGTTTCCTTTAGACAGGAAAGAAATAGCAGCCATGATGTAGGCATTCATGTTTGCTTTATATCCTCCAAGATTATGGGCTTTTACAAGAGAGTCAATGGTCTTAAAAAGAATTCCCTCTGCAACAATTTTCTTGAAATATGCTGCAGTAATAACAGGCTTCTCTCGTTTAATATCTTTGACGAATAGATCATAGTTCTTCTCCGCACCACGACAGACATCGTATGGTCTCATGCTCCAGCAAGCGACATATTTAGCGATGTCTGTCTTTGTAAGTTTCTGTTTTTTGGGATATTCAATTTTGAAGCTCTTCTCATTGAACCCACTGAGCTGAGCCAATTGGTCAAGATACTGCCCCCTGGTGCGTTCGAAGTACCACTTGCAAATGGGCTTATTCTTGCCATTGGGAACCCACTCTGTACGACTGAACTTTTCGAGGTCAACCAAGTATGGGTCATTAGCAGAGAAGTCTGAGTTCTTGATGGCTGTCTGACTGTTGGCACAAACGGAAATAGACCGAACAATTTCATCATCGTGCTCAGCGTCTCGTATGACACTAATCTTCATCGGGACATAGACTTTACTCAGGTCAACGGCCTTGTCTGACAGACAAGCAGCAATGGAAGCTGTGGTCTGACCGCCATTGACAATTTGCCAATCATAGATGCGGGTGATATAAAGCATACCATCTATTTCCTTTGTCTCGATGTCGGAGGCTGTAGTGGAGATTCCGTTGTTGTAAGAGAAGAACATATCTGGCTGTTCGCGAAGCGTCTTTCGGATTTGTTTGTTCACCTTGCCTTTGAACTGAAGGAATGTGCGGACGTTCTTTTCAAGAAGAATTTGCTGGTACTGCTTGTAAATTTTAGCCAATGTCAAACCAGGAATGATAGCAAGATAAGCGTCTATGAACAGATTTTGATCGGTCATTTTCAAGCATTGCAGCTCTGTATTGTAAGTTGTTGGGAAATCTATTTCCACTTTCTCCTTACCCGCACGAAGGTTGTGCTGCTGATATACCCGCTGCATGTCCCATACATTGAACTCGATGACAAAATCGTCATCGCTTTCAACCGCTGATGGCACAGCCGACGGATCTGTAAGGCCATCGGTGATTACATAGATGCGAAGTTGGTTGATAAGGCCCTTAGTACTTTGTACAAGCTTAGCCACCTCCACAATTTCATCGCTGGCTTTTACGTCCTGGTTCTTAAACAGTGAGCCGTCCATCGCTTCGCGATAAAAAGCCATGAGGTAATTAAAACCTTTTTGGACTGTACCGTTGTTTACTTTTCCACAAAGCGTTTCTGCCTTTATGAGATAGAACAAGTCCAAAGATTCGGCTTCATCGTTGTAATCGTAGGCTGTAATACGTGCCCTTGTTTTTTGAAAAGAGCATATTTCAGGCGAGTTGACCTCACCATTATCCTCGATGTATTCAAGGATGCTTGTGGCTAGTTCCTTATCGTAATCGCTGCCAGTCATCTCTACCGACATCTTGACGTTCTCAATGAACTCTTGTGCAAATTCTTTTATATCCATATTAAGTTATTTTTCTTTCTTTTTCCATCTTCGAGCCATCTCTGAAGATATAAGCTTGGTCTATCTACGCTCTTGCATGATTAGCACAGAGGGTTATTTATCATAGTTGACCTCCTTTCCTACGGCAGTATGAAGCCATACTCTCCACCATGTCGTTTAAGGACTGGGTATGCATTACGTCATAGTAATCGTGAGCAACGGAGATAGCACCATAGCGATGGAGATACCGATACGCCTCTGTTTCGGTCATGGAAAAGCGGCGGGCAA
>ODAI012111119.1_pt1 | contig 12609 bp, 21 predicted proteins | sample 1539321 | NCBI WGS metagenome assembly ODAI01 (sample SAMN02144231, study PRJEB22623) | gut metagenome | biome: sheep rumen | host: Ovis aries | place: New Zealand
ACTCTCCTATATCAATATGATTGAAGAAGATTGTCATCTTCTGAAAGAAATCACCAAAGAGAAGTTCGACGAAATCGTCGCTATCATCGATTCGTGTAAGGACTTCAGAGACCAGAGAATAGATTGGATTCGTACCAAGCAGAAAGAATTGGGAATATATCCAGAGAATTATCTTTAATAAAAGAACCTATGAAGAAATTATTAGCATTGTTTGCGCTTATCGTCTTGCTCACTGCTTGTAGAAACGAGATAACATTCCAGAAAGGAATTGTAATCAAATCAGAGACGAATGACACATACGGCTACAAGTATCGTGTGGAAGTTTGTAACGTTGCTCACAAAGGACTTACACAATCGTGGTACACATTGCTGACTAACGAGAACTACCGCATAGGTGACACAATAACAATCAAATAATCGACTTATGCCTAGCAGAAGAAAGAGAAAGAAAGGAGAATGTGCTCATCTCCAGGACGGTCCGAGATTTCTCGTGACTGACGATCCCTATCCAATATATAACAGCGAACTCTATTGCAAGTGCGGACGTTTCGACTGGACGTGGGGAAATCACGCATCAGAAGAATTCCCTTGCGACAGATGCAAGAGATATACACTCTCCAGAAAGAAAATAAGAGAGGCTAACAGAGAAGCGAAAGAACGCAAGAGAAATCCCGTCTGTTACGAGTTGGATGTCTATTGAAATTTAAAAGCGAACACTACTCTGAAAGTCGACGTCAATGCTAAAAACATCGCAGATTTCTCGGATAAATTATTTAAAACTCTCAAATCTGAATTAAGATGACTACGAAGAAAGAAGTCAAAGACGCAATACAGTTCTGGTACAGCAAATACTGTAACTCAATTATGAGAGACGAGAGAGCAACATTTCTACGTCTTGCTAACAGTTATCAAAATCTGTATGACTATATGGATTCAAACCACATAGAAGCCGTATGAAGTACAAATTCGAAATCGGACAACCCGTCTATGATATATGCGGATGCTGTCGTTCCACACAGATTCTCATCGTAAGGGAACAGTACAGAGACTGGAACCCCGAAACTCTCCATACGGACAACCCGACAACTATAAACAAATACGTCGTCGGAGAATACGGATATGAAGACGGTTCTCCAGGCTCACAGATGCACTACGTAGAACGTAACCTCCGTCTCTGGACATACGCAGACGTCATCCCCGGAACAGTCGCAGTCATAGACAACACCATTGGAATCGTCCGCACTCATACAGATGACACTCTCACGTTCTACGTCCATACTACACTAGAAGAATCTTCAACACCAATAACAGACGAAACGCAGCAGTTCACTATCACTCCGGACAATCTCAGAATTCCAGATATAACAGAACTGAGAATTCTATACTTGAAGATGGAATCGGCTGGGCTGTCCTGGGATAGCAATAAGATGGCGCTCAAGAAAAGCAAGAGAATACCAAATAGACTGCATCATCTCTATCAGAAGTACTGTTGTAACTGAACAGACTTCTACAAATACAAAAAGAAACAGCTCGGATATTTCCGAGCTGACTTTATGCAGTAACAATGTAGTCGTTGATTACAAGTATCCTATTTTATCATTTATAGTCAACTAGTACAATAATCGCATTTAATCAGAAACGTCCCCAGACTTCTTCTCGTAGTGCATATAATAAAACACTTTTCCAGCAGCGCTCTCAGGTTCCCACAACTTGTCTCTCATCTCATCCCCGCAACTGTACTCAGCCAGCATCTTCCCATCATGCTTGCTTTCCCAAAGTTCTATATGTCCCGTCTCGCCGTTTCCCTTGATGCACATTCTCTTCTCAGCGTCCTTGAATTCGTTTTCACTGCTCACATAGCAGTACACACCGTGGTTCAGCAGCCAGAATAAATCGTCATAACTCACAATCTGCTTACCCACTGACTCCCACTTCTCATTCGATTTTTCAGCAAGTTTATGACACATCTTCTCACAAGTCTCTATGAAAATCGGATACGTAGGTTCTGAACTGTAGCACGAGATATTCTTCTTACCCAATAACTGACAAGCAACGCTCATATCGCCGCGGTACGATGTAAAGAAGTACTGATTTGCTCTCCACAACTTCAAGCAAATCTTCAGTTTCTCCTTAAAGATTTCAAACTTCGTCATATTTCAAATTCGTTATCATTTCATTTCTCTTTAGGAAGTCCGTACGTCACGACAACTCTGTCATCATAGTAGCAGACGTAAGTCTTCTTAGACTCATCATAAGAGAACCCGTTCTTGAGGAACTTCGGGACGACGGCTTCAACGTCCGTATGATTCCTGTCGAAACGAATAATCTCGAACAATATGTCCGGATGATATTCGGTTCCGTACTTAATCCCACTTTCTCTGTCCATATACGACACTTTCAGCCTGTACTCAGACGTGAATCGTACGTAAATGTCTTCTGAGATGTCCTTGATTCCCTTATCCGTACAATAGAGATGAGTCGCCAACTTGATGACCTTTCCGCTGACTATTCCTTTTCTAAGGTCGTATTCACCATCGGGCATCTTGCTCTTCGCCTTCTCAAGAACAGCATAAGTGACGTCGTCCTCAGACAGTCCGCGACCGTACTCGTCATTCTCCAGGAACTTCCCGTCCCAAGGGAATTCAGACAACACAATGTCTTTCACTCCTTCGTAGAATCTTTCTTTGATGTCCATATAATATCAATTACATATATCGTTTATATATTGTACAGAAGAATATAAGATTTGTATTTGTGTAGAGACAGTTAATCAATTTTATATTTAACAAAAATAATTCAGGACATCTGTAATAGACGTCCTGAATTTATTTCACAGTACAGTTCAGAAATTTATTATTTCTTCAGAAATCCGAGTTCATAGACCATAGGTCTCATCTTATTAGAGAGATTGTTGAACAGAACTCTGAACTAATCGAACTCATCTTTCATATAGAGATTCCAAAGTCCTTTCTGCTGATAATATCCGCAATCCCAATTGTTGATCTGATAATCGGGACGTTCAATATTGTAGTCATTCCTATATTTGAACGTCTCTCCGACGAGATTGTTCGCAGCATCGAGAACTGCTTGTGCTTCTGGAGAAAGTGTTATGTTCTGAAGATATTCATAGACGAAGCGCTCTTTTGAGTTCACTGCATCTTCGTAGCATTCTTCATTATCGTTTTCATCGGCTAGGTTCATAATCTCCTCGCGGGACATCCAGAAGAACTCATTCTTGATTTCCCAGGACTTGTCTTTATACTCGACATTACGGAGAGATGATTGGTTGGACTTAGACTCAAATAATGAAAAGATAACGGAATCATTGACGAATTCTTCGTAATTTGGATTAGACTCATCTGGTGCGAGATATTCGTCTGTATAATTTACCCAATTTGCAGAAATTAAACGCCTTGCGGAGAATAAAACCATTGCTCTTTCAAAATTATCAGCATTAATACCAAATCCATGTGCCTATGATGTGGGAGTAGAATATAATGCAACACCCTAAGTATTTACATCAACACAATTAGAATTTGACATTATATATCCCAATGCATTTTCAAAATTTTTACCAAGTGTTGTTTGTTTTACTCTTATACCAGAAGATACATTAGGATAAATTTTTGTCTTTAATTTCTTAACAGGTTCTATTGCCCACTCTCTTAATGATTTTTGATTGTCTAAATTATATAGTATTTTCCTGTCTTTATTTTCTATTTCGCCTGCATAACTATTCTTATTTACATCACAAACATCTAAAGAGAATGAATCTGTATTTTTGCTTTCCCCACTTTTCCAAATAGTAAACCCGATTCCCCAATTAGCACTAACATCAGCAAAATGACTTGCTTGAAATTGGAAACCATCTATATATTCAAAATCATTTAAAAATTTTTCTCTAAACTGTTCAAATGCTGGTCCAGTCATAAATAATGTTGGACAGAATATACTGATATACAAATTTGTTAATTTATATTCTTGTTTTAATTTTTCAATACGATATAAGAATTGAGTATAAAGATTCTGTGCAGATTTTCCATATCCGTCTGAAATCATTTGTTTGTTGATTGTATTTGTCGTTGCACCACCTTTATGTGTTTCTCCAAAATTTGCTCCAGAAGCATACGGTGGATTAATCAGGAACAGAATCTTCTTATTCTGCTTAAACGCCTCAAGAAGTCCGTCCGGAATCTTCGTCTCGCCATTAACTAACTCATTGGGACCGGGGATATAGTCATTCAAAAAGTCAAACTGAAAATGAACAGCCTCCTTGTTGAACTTCATACCCATCTGCAATTCGCTGTCAAACAAAGTCGATATGTATAGTTCCTTGAACTTATAGTCTCTTGTTAAGTTACAAGTTCCGGCGCAGTTGTCCCAAACCACGAACTCATCCCTCCAGTTATCTCCGAGAGTCTCGTCCAGTCTGCTATGCGCATAGTCAACCCACTTGGTCGGCGTCCAGAAGTCTCCGCTCTTTCTCCTATCCGTGTCTTCCATCAGACGGTCAGCGATGCCGGCGAACACACGCTTCTCTGCCGGTGAATAGTCCTCATTGAAATAGGAGAAGAACGACTCAAGAGCATCAGGTTTCACTAGAAACTCCCGGTTCATCTGCTGAGCGACAATCACGTTCTTCTTGCGAGGATGCAGATAGAAGTTGTTCTTGTCTGTCAAGACTCCGATGAACAGAGCAACAGAATCCTTCGTGTTCAGTTTGTTGCCGTTGATGAGCACACGCTCACAGAAGTACTCGTAAATCGACTGGATATTGTGCTCAGTGATATGGATATGACGCTGCACGTTCTCAGCTAGATCCTCAATCTTGGTGATAACGTCCTTTAGATTGAAATTCTCGTCGATGACGAACACGAACGGATTGATTTCAGAATCAGACGCAATCTTAGCCATCAGCGAACTGTTTGTGAACTTCGCACCGCTCGGAGCAGACGACCAGTCGCCGGCTTCATCGAGATACTTATTGAGAGGATCCGTATGCATCACAAAGCACTCGTCCTTGTCACCGACGAAACAGATGTTCGGAAGCGGTTGACCGGCATTTTCGAACCTCTTCAGATAATATACCACTTGGACGAGAACACTAGCGATTTCGGTCTTCCTTTTGAAGTCCAAGTCATACTTATACTCGAAGATAATCTTCAGCTTCTTCGCAGAAGCCGTCTCCGTATTGATAAGCCCGTCGCACTTGAACGGATGCGTAATCTGCGTCTTGAACGCTTTCTGAAGGTACTTGTCGTATACATAGTCGACTTCCCGCTCTTCCCGGCAAGCCCGCATCTCCTCATAGAACTTATTGCGACGAGAACCGCCGCCTCCACCGAAATATCTCATACCATCTGGATCGAACGGAGACATAAGGCGCTGCTTTCTGTCGAAGAACAAGTCGTCTTCATTGATTTGATAGTCCTCGTCAAGACTGTCTATTTCCCATTTCACGACCCTGGCGACTTCATTCATAATCTCCGTATAAAAATTTCTCTTCCTATCTTGTGAAGTCATCGATCAACTTCAATATAAACATTTATGTATTTATCTTTTACAGTTATAGTCTAAGATAGAGGTACACATCTCGATTATAGACACTTATTATTCTTTCTTTATATAGACGTTTATGTGGTTTTTGAGTACAATCTAAAAGATATAACGAAATGAATAAAATAACAGTTTAGAGCATATAAAATTAAATTTATGGAAGACTTTAACAATAAAAGTTACGAAAAGAGAATTGAAGATATTAAGAATAATCTTTATATAGGTGGAGGTACTGATCAAGCGGGTACTATACTTAATGTAATGATGAGTTCTTTTAGTAATAAAGAATTTACAGGAGCATCAGACATATCTATTGATTTAGTTCTTTCAAATATTTCTCATGAAATTAAACAACTTAAAAGAATTGTTAGAGATGGTGGTATAGTACCTATTAAAATGTTTGAAAATCATTTCAAAGGAATGATACGACCACATGATTGTTATGCATGTCTTAATAAAGATTTGAAATTTTGTGTTAGACATTATGGGGAAGAAGATTGGAAAGATATTCTTTATGTATTTCCATATATGAATTGTTTAACAGCTTATGACGTTAGTTTTAAATATGATAACATTCATTGCAGCGATATGAGCAACATTTGATTTGAATAAATTTATAAATATTAAATTATGAACACAAACAACCCGCTATACTGTCTCCCGTCCAAATTCAAGGCAGAACTCAAAGAAGATACTCAGGACATCTTCGAGACAATCAGAAACACCTGGAACAAGAGAAGTTCAATCAGACTCAAGTCCATATGTCACAAGAACCCATTTGTCATACAATTCTCCGGATTCTCAGAGACAGACAACAGACTTCTCTTCAAAGTCATAGACGGCACGCAACCATTGTCCGAGTACTTCGACAACAAATATCTGGTCTTCTCTGTCACATACAACCAAGAAACAGAAGCGCAAATCACTCTTAGCAATCCGACACTATGAAACATATAAAGATTTTCGATAAGAAATACGAGATAGTAGAAGACAACGGCAAATGGGAAGACAATTGCCCAATATGCGATCTGTGCGAAGTATGTGCATCATTCAACCTCGTCCTGAAGAAACAATTGTGTGATACTCCGACTGGAGGCATCGGATACTATCATTTCAGAGAAGTAAAGAAAGAAGATTAAAGGGACGCTGAACTCCCAACGTCCCCCACAAACTATCAGTATCTCATTGAGAAATAATTGTTAATGTTCTTTCCGTCCATCTCGTTTATCTTCTCCATACACATATCGAATCTCTTCTGGGTCAGCTTCGCCTTGTACGTAGCCTTATGCTCAACGTGCCAGCCGACACACTCACTCTCGCTCAGCGTTATCCCGTTTTGTCTGAACAGTATGAATGGTATCCTCGACATCAAGTTCATCGTGCCGCTCATCCATTCGCCTCTTGGGTCGTGCTTCGGATGGAATTTCATAAAGAAACCGTCTGATGGCGCATAGTCAGTTTCTACTAACCCGAAAGACACACACTGCTCAGGATACTCTCGAATCACCCTCTTGAACTCGTCCACGTACTCTTCCTCAGTCGCATAGCGCTCCATCCTCTTAATCTTATTCCACTTCGGATGATCATTGCCGCTGACGTAATAACTCCAGTATATCTCGTGGACGTCTGGGTACATCTTCTTCAAGACTTCAATCGAACGCTCGAAGTTATCATAACAAGAATCGTCCAGTATCAAAGCGTCCCGGTTAATCCCGAATTTGTCCGCAAGAATGTACATACACACTGCTTCGTTAATCTTATGATCTTCCCGCAAGTACGAGTCCCTATACAACTTGAATATGTACTGCTTCTCTCTATACACCCTTTCAACTTCATCGAACGGAATGGCGTACTCTTCGGCAATCAGATAGACGTCCCTCTGGATTTTCTTCACCCTCTCCCACTTCTTGAACTCAGGAAGCACCAGCATACGCGGACGCCACTCAGGAGACAGGTTCACATTGTTCACCGTCACCTTCTCACACAAAGCGTCGAGAATCTGTCTCGTATATTCGGGACCCAGACTCTCGCTCTTCAATCTCTGTAACCTTCTTGCCTTACCCATAATCTTAATAGTATAGTTTCAACGTCCCTCATCTTCTCATATCGCCGTCGGCATCCGCTTCGGGTCGATACACTCTGCTATCCTCATCTCCCGACAATACTTCTCAGTCTCGACGCCCTCATTATATCCACACTCAAACGCTTCGCTTATATCAGCACATACTTTCTTGTAATGCTTCCAGGCATCAAGCAGCGCATCACGCTTCTGAGCATTCTCAATCTCTTCGGACTTACGTCCGCTCTCTGCCCCGATTCCACAGTCATACCCGTATCTGTAGGCGTCATAGATAGCATCATAGACCATAGAGAAATTCTTCCACTTCTCAAGCAAGTCCTTCCATTTCTTCACATTGTCCGTATTCATTTTGAATTATCGATTTTATAACCCAGTCTTTTCAGTTCATCAAACAAATCCATATAAGTATAATGCTCATGGGTCACTTCCTTATTCGTTTCCGATGACACACCGACCAACTTCGTATACGTCCTCCGTTCCTTGGGATAACATATCTCACCGTCAATGATACGCTCTGTCGTATTGAACCATTCATAATGACGCTCCTCTATTGTTATCTCGTCATTATACCTGCACTTGATTACGTGAAACAGTTCTGCCATAACTTTCTCTTTATTGATTCAGATGTCCTACAGTTCAATCCTCATATCAAGCGTCTTCGCCTTCAGCAGTTTCGAAGCAGCATCATCGTACTGTCTTTTCGCAAAGTCGAAGTCCCTCTGATAGTTCTCCTTTATCGAGTCCGTCAAGTCCTTTATACGCATCCTCACGTGCTCGTCACAGAGCCAGTCCTTGTCCATGGATAGCAGACGTCCAGACGGCAGTATCTTCAGTATCACATTATACGATCCAGTATCTACAGAGTCTATCTCGATGTCCGTCATCCCCTCACATATGTCATACACGCTGAACAACCTATCAAATAAGCGCTTGTTGTAACTGTCTACTTCAAGACCGCAAGATTTTATCTCACTCACCGTCCTGGACATCAAATCCAGACACACGCTGAACAAACCCTTAAGGACTTTCTCCTTCTCATCAGAGGGAGCGTCCACGTAATCGCTTATCAGTTTGTCTAAATCTCTTCTGTTCATAATTCCAATAGTTTTGATTTCATACCGCAAATGTACGAATAATAATCGGAATACACAAACATCCCTATAATAATTTAGGAATGATTAACATTATGCGACTATAGTCGCAAACGTCTGCACTATAATTCAAATATCCGGATATAGAGATAAAGAATAAATCAACTCAGGACATCACACGTTCACAATCAGACGTCCGCTGTCAAGTTCATCCGCCCTCGACACTTTCTCAGAGCATTCATCGAAACGCTTCTTCGCAGATTTTAAGTCTTTACGGCACTTCTCCTTCACTGACTCAAAGAGACCGTCAATCTTTCCCTTGACGAACTCATCGCAAAGATAGTTCTTGTCTATTGTAAATAAACTATCATTAAGCGTCACGACAACATTCGACCGATTATCTTCTATTGAGTCCAAGACTAACTCGACGTCCGTTCTCCCATTGCACTTATTATAGACCATAAACAATGTGTCATAACGACGTTCAATGTCCTTACCTGTTTTAAGACCGCGGGACTTTATCTCACGTATAGAATCAGTCATCATATTCAGGCACTTCATGAAGACGTCCTTCAACATCTTCTCCCTCTCTTCGGTCGGGACGACCATATAATCACTTATCAATCTTTCTAATTCGTTTCTGTTCATAACTGTATATCTGTTTTAGTTTATATTTGATACATCAGACTCTGACGTCCTTAGGTCAGACGTCCCCAAGACTATCCCTCAACTCTAACTTGGTAAACACATCGTCCCTACCGAAGTCTATCAGCTTAATGTACGAGTTCATCTTTATGTCCCTGAACATTGTATGACTAGGACGACCATAGACTGGCATCAATGCGAGTCCACGACCGCGTTCGGAGTCACGCCATTCCCAATGACATGGGTTTGCAACTACACGCACTAACCTAGGTTTGCTGTCAAACAACCTGTACCCAGATTCATCAAGTGCTATGAAATATTCTCTTGCCATAGTTGTTTCATTATTCGAAAATTAAATTATATATTATCAAACCGATAAAAACCAAAAATATAATTACTATGATAATTGGCCAGAATATACTGAATATAATATCGATTATAAACGGATTTGTGGAATTTCTCCGCAAATATATCAAGAACCCGATTAGACCTATAGAATAAAGAAAGTATAACATAATTATATTTACTCTGTCATTTTAAATTTTATATGTTGACTATATCATTTTGTTTTATAATACCAATCTGCTAACTCAAACGCTTCGTTCTCATCAAATGCAGACCATTCTGCTAGATCGTCACTTACGAAAGCATTCCAATTACGCTCATATTCGCAATCAATGAATGTCTCTCCCGTTGATAGGTTTTTAATTGTAGACTCAATAACAAACTCGCCATCCCATCTATCGCCGCAATACTCATCTTCAATATCATACTTGTTATGAGCATCATATTTAGACTTAAACCAATCTTCCGGCTTGATTTCAACTTTTTCTATAACATAGTCAGGATTATTTTTATTATGATTCGGCTCATCGTCATCCAATACTAATAGATAGAACTTCTTATCAATTAGTTCATACTGTGGTGTAGAAATATCTTTAGTGAAATTGAAAAAAGTAGAACCAATCTCAACTTTTTCAAACGATTCGATGTTATTTAATCTAATCGTTCTGCCTGTATTAAACACTTTCATAATTACACTGCAACTATTTTGTAGCCAACAAATATATTTTCACCGAAATCTCTCTTATTCAATAAATCTCTGCCGGTTTCTGTAGTCTTGCTTTACACTCTCGTTCTGCTCTTCGTATTCTCCGACAGAACGCCACAACTCATCAGCAATCATCAACTTCTCATTGCTGTACCCGTAGTCACCCGACTCAGGCTTCCAGTCATTGACCATAACGAAATGCACGTAGATGTCATCGACACCCAATATTCGGTTGGATATACAGTAGTGATTATAGGATGTAGCATAATACCAACTGTCCGGATGCGCAGCCGTCAGTCTCCCGACATTTGTATTGTTGTCCAGGATGTTGCTCTCTATATGTTTCAGGACACCATCCTCATAGTTCTTGGAAATGATACGCATTATCTCGTGATCCTTCATCACATAAAGAGCGACGTCTTTCAGGGGATGAAACTCCAGTTCATAGTTCTTCACATACCCAAGTTTCTCCGGGAACAAACTCCTGATTTTCCGCATCTCTTCAGACACATCGAAAGATATACCCTCAAGACCCTCGTTTTGATGTCCCTCATTGACAAACGGACTTCCGAACTCCAGGCACTCTTCCCTGGTCGGAAAACACCCGCATCCGTAGGAAAAGTACAGATAAGGCTTGTACTCCAGTCTCTCACTGTTGAAGTATTTAACTATAGGCTCTATACCCTCAGCCAACACTTTGTATATCACACGCACCTTCGAGTCCTCCAGTGATATGTGTCTCTTCTTGATGCTCCACGGCGCAATACACGCTTCCTCAACGTCCAGCAGTCTCCAGACGTCCGGCTCACCTATACCGTACACATACACTTTCTTCACACTAAGAGCATCAGCAACTGCCCTATTGCTCAGAATCGTATCCAGTATTATCTGCTTGTCTATTTTCATATCGTTCTATAATTATAATAATGTTATTGTAATTCAATCTTTATAGAAGACGTCCCAAGATGCTTTTTAGGATGTTTAGTTATTCCATCTAATCTGCAACCTTCACCAGTATTGGTTGATATACCAGCGTGCAGCAGATTCTGCTTCAGCACGTGTATTCCACTTTTGGTTTCCGTCTTTATCTACAATATCTAGTTTTCCGATTTTTGCATAATAATGGACTCCGCCTTCCCATACGATGAAGCGGACATCTTTCATCTCCGGTTTGTCCTCATCCGGAAATGTCAGGACATTGCGTTCGGTCGTAGTCAAGATGTCTACAAATCTTGTATCTACAGTTACTACTTGAATGCTATGGGACAAGTAGATTTCACGTCCGCTTCTGAACATCCGCAGTCTGTTCTGAAACGCTTCGTTTTCAATCCGCACCATTGATACCATTAGACTGTCATTGGTAGAATTCATCCATACTTCTACTGCTTGTTCGAAATCATTAGTAAAATGACTTTTCGTTCCGCTGAATATCTTCTTCGTCAATTTCCGCGACCCGTCACTGATGACTGATTTCACATACTTATTCCAATGCTCCATCAACTGCTCTTCCGTCTGTGGACAAAAGAGCCAGTATCCATTTGCTTCTGTATTATCAGGCAGCGACTTTGACTGCACTTTGATGAACTTGTAATCCATAATGATGTCTGTTTATAAGTTACTCATCAAAGAAATAGGAACTGTAGAACCAGGTATCATTCTCGATTTCCTCCCGTATACGTCTCTCGTCCCAATTCCGGCTTGCGCAGAACTGCCGTGTCCGACGCTTCATCTTCTGTAGTATCGGTTCCTTATATCCCGGTGGGATTATCTGCATAACCCGTGCGAGTATTTCCTGATGTTGCTTGTTACGTAATTTGTGCATAATTGTATTTCGTTATCAATTCAGATGAATCTTGTCATTCAAATCGCAGAGCTGCATATAAACTGTCAACATTGTCTTAGTCTTTCTCATTTATCGTATAGTTCTCCAGACTAAACGTCTTCGTTAATACGTCCAGCAATTCTCTCCAACTATCGTTAGCAAGTTTCTTGAGATTCTTTTGTTCTCCGAAAGTGTACTTGGAGTTGACATTGGATGCCGTCAGTTCACGGACGATGAGCCGAATAGCCACAACCAGTTCCTCAACTTTTGATGCGTATATAGTAGATGATACGTTCAGTTCCGATGCGAGTCTTTTGATTTCGAATCTGAGATTATCAGTGACGACTTCGACAGTCATACATCT
>ODAI011351510.1_pt1 | contig 12608 bp, 8 predicted proteins | sample 1539321 | NCBI WGS metagenome assembly ODAI01 (sample SAMN02144231, study PRJEB22623) | gut metagenome | biome: sheep rumen | host: Ovis aries | place: New Zealand
ACAATACTGATTAATAAAATATGTTGTAACTCCAGAATGAGCAGCGAACGTTTGAGAATTCTTCTATTGGGAAGCTCAATTAAGAGATGGAGATATTGATAAGAAGAAACTAGAAGAATATAAACATTGGTAAAGTACTATAGTATAGTCTTAATTGCTTTTATTAAGACATGTTTAAGTCATATTCTAGAAGAGGTATTTACTCCTTTTTCTATAGTATATTGTTTTGAATATTTTCTTTGTTTTTCTCAACAGACGATCTCAGCTTCTTTTACTTTTTCTCAAGATCATATACAATAAGAATCTTTACATAATTCTTCATTTAAACATTGTTCCATATTAAACGAGAATTTTTCATCATCTGTAATAAAGTACAAAAAGAACAATAAGACAAATACCAATAAAATAAATATTTTTTTCATGTAATTACATTTATAAGAACATAAAACTTTCAACTATTATTTATATTCTTCAAGAATTTCTGTTAACTGAATTATATTATGGAACTGCATTTCAGTCATTTTAAGAAATAAAGTACTATCTATTTCTATTAAATTATCGAATTTTTCTTTAACCAACGCATCAATTCAATCCTCATAATATAACTTTCAGTCTTCATATGATAAGTATCTACAATTCTGCAACGCAAAGTTCAATAAATTATCATGTGCATCTATCCATTCGAAACGAAGGTCTCTTAATTTTAAGATATTTTCTTGCACTTCTCATCAATTTATTCAAAAAATTTTTCAAACATAGCTATTTTTATCTCATTTATTATAATAATCATCCAACAAGTTATATAATTTTGAATACAACAATCTATATTCCGTTAATTTATTTTTTTCACTTAAAATTTTTTGTTCATTATCTATATTATAATAATTTAGCCCCACATCACCTATATCACTATTTAATAAATCGTCTAATCATTTTAGTACCTTATATTCTTCGGAAGAAGGATTTTGCTTTTTTAACATAGAATTTAAAATTTCAAAATTGTTTTCATTTGCATCGTAAATAGCATCAATTTCTTCATCATCAAGTTCTGAGATATCATATGAATCTAAATTATATGAATTTAAATTATAATTGAGAAACAACGCTCATATAATTATAATAAACTGAAATAATGTATAACATCAGACAAATATTCATATCGAAATAAATAATCATTTAAGCTCTTCTTTACTGGCTATTTTTCAATAATCAAAATTTCAAAAAGCCAATATATAAGTACAAAATGGAGCAAACAATAGCCCAATAACTGATAAAAATTTATTCCATCAGAATTTTCTAAAAAACAAATATACTGCTGACAACAAAAAGAATAAAGAAAATTGGCTTGTTAATAATGAGATTAACTTATAACATAAATTTAAGGTATTTGAACTTTCTGGGAGAAAATATCAAAAAAAAGAAAAAATTGGAAGGAAAATGGTCCATCACCACTTTTTTAATCAAACTTCTTCAAAAAGTATCAATGAATTGTAAAATGGTATAAACCCCTTCCACCAGCTAATTCATATTTTATTAAATACCAAAGAAAGTCAAACGGAACAAAATAAATAAATTGATAGAATTATTAAATAAGTCATTTTTAGATTTATTTATCCAAAATAAAATTTTAAAAAACATATACGTACCTTAATTGATCCTTTGATGAATATGTACAAACTCAATTAATATTAGAAGCGCGATCTCATTCTTTAAAAGAAGTACAGAGTTTTTCAATATTAGAGTTACTCTTTCAATTATAGACAAAATTAGATCATCATACTGTTTCTGTATTAGCCATTAATGCATATTTTTTTCAGCCATTTAATACCATATATCAATATTGACCATTTTCTATTGTCTCTCCATTAAACACAAATGAATTATTTCTATTTGGATCTGAAGGCAAATATGACATTTCTACAACCCTAAATAATTCATCTTTAATCTTAGATATAGGGATCATTATTGTAGCACTACTTGCTCAGGGATATTTCCCTTCATTATTATAATACGATAAAATAGCTGATCATAATTGATTAAGATCTGCTCTTCTTGCCGCATCCCTTGCTGCTCATTGTGATCATTGTAATGTTGGTAATAAAGCTGCAGACATTATTCAAAGAATAAAGATAAATAGAGGTATAATACATATATAAAATGCAAAATTTGATACTCAAATATTTGACAATTGAACGTTATCATTAAAAACTCATTCTTTATTATCTCGAGCCTCTTTGTTTGCAACAAGATTATTTTTCATATTTGGTGATTCCCCATTATAACACAAATCTTTCCAGTATATAATCACAATAATTCTAAGGATTAATTGTAAAGGCCATATCAAACCTGCTAAAAACATTCAAATTCGAATCCAATATTGTCTCGCATAAAGAAGGAATATTCATGGGAAGAAGAATATTAAAATATGAGAAACGACTCAAATAGGAAAATTCTTTTCAAGGACTTTTTTTTGTCATTCAGTAAGATCTTTCCATTTTTTTGCTAATTTAGCAGTTCTACCATTAAAACTCCATTCCACGAATTCAGGTGCTTCATTTTTTGTCATTTTAGATAATATAATATATAAAAGTATTGTTATTTGATTAACAATTCCTTGCTTTCCTTCGTCATGCTAATTTAGCTTCTTCCTCTGTACAGAACCATCTTTCTCATTTTGAGGTTGAAATAATAGTATCATTATAATTTTCACATCAAGGAACATGATATATTTTTTCTCCGTTGTAATTTATATTTCATTTTATATTACAATCAGATTTATTTATTGGTTTTTCCTGTGTTAAATCATCTATTACGTATTCACTAAAATGCTCCGCTTCACTGTTTTTTGAAACTTCATTAATAAAATCATCATCTATTATCATTTTTTGATCTTCCAATACCTCATTATCTTCTATCACAACAGGACATTTATATATTCATTCTCAATTTTTCATAGCTTGATTTGCTATGTCCTGATATTTATCTCTTAATCAGAAATCATATTTTGAATATTCTCTACTATATCATTCTTCAAGCATAGTCTCATTAACTGATTTTCAACTTTCCAAGTAAATATAACGAAGTTTTCTTCAATATTTATCTATGTCATCTGATATTGAATCCTTAATAAGACAAACTCTTTTATTTGATACCATTTTTTTCAACCTTTCTGATGCTTCTTTTCAGAAGCACTCTACTGGCTTATCCGGGTATACTGTCTCTGGTGTATTTATTCATATAAGTCTTATAGTTTCTCAATTTACTACAATTGTGTCTCAATCTTTAATTCTATCAACGACTCATCGTTCGCAATTATCTTCAGAGAATACTAACGGATTATTTTTATCTTCATTACTAATACCAAATTCATTACTCATTATAGTTGAAAACCATCACTTATCTTTAATTTCAATATTATTTTTATAGGAATCTTCCGAACTTTTGTTTTCGTTATCATGCTTTGCTTCATCTATATTTTTCTTTAGCTCAACATCATTTTTTTCTAATTTACTAGTTTTATTTCAGGCTAAAGGAATAAATGCTAAAATAAATCAAAATAGTATTAATAGTTCAAGAATTCATAGAAAAATATATGCCACTGTATATTTTTTTCTTATCGGTTTTATTGCTATATTATTATGGTAATATATGAGGAAAACATATACTAAAAGTATTATTGATAATACTGAAATAAATATTCGATATATAACCATTTTAATATTCTATAATAATATTAAATTATTTAATATAATTATCGGGTTCTAAAACATAAAATTTTTCTATTTCTTCAATAATATTTTTTGATTCATTAAGAGCTATTTTTAAATTATTTTTTATTTTTTCCAATTCTTCAGTTTCAGTCATTTTTTCTTCAGTATTAGCAATAACCTTTGTACTAATTTTATTAGTACTATTACTTTTATCCACTGCAGAAACAGATAAATATCAATATTTATCAATATTAAAATATACATCAGCACTAGCTTCTCCTTTTAATTTTTTAGGCAATCATTTTAGAGTAACTTCTCATAATTTTTTATTCATCATAGTGTATTTTCATTCTCATTGATATATTTTGAATGTTAATTCTGTTTGATAATCATCCATTGTTGAATAAGAATTTATTCAATTTGATGGCAACAATACTCATTTTCTTATAATAGTGTCAAATAATCAACAAATATATCATGGATAACTGCTATCATCACATCAATTTTTTCTATCTTCATAAGAACAATATTCATTTCATACTTTTTCAGAACATGTACCAACTCATAAGCTATTTGTTAAATACTTATCCGAAACAGTAAGTTGAACACTATTTGCATCAAGTGAATTAGATAAGAAATTAAGATAATCATTTAAACTATTTTTTATTGTAACTCAGAATCATTCAGAGATTCATAATTCATTATATAATTTTTCAATTTTATCAGCAGCATCTCATAGTTTTCATTTATTCTTTTCTATAAATAATATAGTTGATTTTATATTGTTCGGTGTAACATTCTCATTTAAAGAAACCAAATTTTCATAAATTTTGTTTATAACATCATGTATATCATATAAGTATTCATAAAAACGATTATTTTCATTCTCTATTCATAAAAGTTTAGGCATTTTTAAGATAGATACTTCTCATTTTTTTACCGAATTCTTTTCTATTAATCCAATAATATCATTTTCTCATGTTAATGAATTTCATAAAGATTTATATCATCAGATTACTCAAGCTAAATGAGGTGCAGACATACTTGTTCAATTCATAAACACATTTTCACCATTTATTCAATATGAATAAATACATTCTCCTGGCATTTCAATATCTGCTCAATAGTTTGTGAAATCTGATTTTCATTCAATTCAAAATGAAGCAACACTTAATGTTCATTCATAACTTGCAGGATAATATACTTTAACATCGTCTGTTTCATTTCATGCTGCTGCAACAACTATTATTCATTTTGAAATTGCTTCTTTGATTAATTCTTCCATAACAATATTCATTCACTTTCATCAAAAACTCATATTTATTATATTTGCATTATGATCAATTGCATATCTTAATCACATTATAATTGAAAGGTCTTTAAAATATTCACCATTATTTCAATTAACTTTAATTGGTAATATTTTTGCATTAGGGAATGTTTGTAATATGATTCAAGCAATATGAGATCAATGTCATACATTATCTGATATGTCTCAGTTTCAAGCTTCAATATTTACTCAATTTACATCATCAATATATCAATTATTATCACTATCTGTTAAATCTATAATTTCTTTTTCGTTATTATATAGGTGAGATTTTATCTTTTTATTATTTCAATCAACACCTGAATCTAATATTGCAACAATTATATCACTTGTTTTTTTTGAATTCAAATATTCATAAATAAATCAGTTATAATCCAATCAATTGACTCACGCTAAATTCCAATATGTGTCATCTTTATTACAAGGACTTACTCATCTGATTGGACCTGGTATTGGATAATCTGATACAATAATAGCTCACGATAAATGGCTTTCATTCTTTGTAATTAGTTCATAATATCATGTTGTGATAGGAATAATTCTTATATTTTTAGCTCAGCTTAATTGATTTTTCTGATTTTCATCAATAATTCATCTGTAATCTCTATCTACTATTTGTTCCTTTATTGTCTGTTTTATATCATCTTTAAATTCTTGAAACGTATCTTCATCTGAGAATAGCTTACTAATCAAATATAGCAACAATAATAAAAATAATAGAATTAATAATATATATAATATTCGCTTCAACCAGTTAGGGAATATATTATTATCATATCATCAATAAAATGATCATAACTGTTTTTTACTTTTGTTTCATCATTTTTTTCATCATTTAGATAATCAATTATAATGTCCCTTAATGGCATAAATACTCTGATTAATATTAACCATAATTAATTTTTACTATAATATTCTAAAATTCACTCTTTAATTTTGCTACGTGCATTTTTTAAGTCTTCTTCATCTTTTCATAATTCCACAGAAATTCAGTTTATTACATTTTGAATATTATCTATTTTATTATTTTCAATAATTTCAGCATCATTTAAGTCTCTCTTCATAGCATTATTAAATACATGAAGATTTTTTTGAAGATTGCTTGTCATTTTATCAAAAACCGTTATTGTTCAATTTAAACCCTTTACAATATTTTTACAATGTGTTTTTATATCACATATTTTTTCATAAATAGAGTTTACATTTCAAGAAAGAAGATGCACATGCTCTATTGATTTTTCTAAATCATTTTTTGGCATTCATGAAAATCTTAATCAAAATCATGATAAGCTAACAAAAACTCTTTTATCAATTGGCGAAAGAAGTTTTTTAATCAGTCTAAACAATCGTGTAATTGGTGAAAATAAAGTCTTTATCAATGTTTTTAATCCATAATATATATTTCAAAGATATATTTTTAAATGTTCTCGCGAAATATATTTGTATATTAAAATTATTACAACAGGTATTAGAATGAAATATATTAAAAATCTTCATCACACAACAAAAATTTCTCACCTTAATCAACTTGCTGTTAAACTGCCAGTCGATAATTTAATAAGAGTTGGTCAAACAAGTAATATTAATGAAAAAAGGAACAATACTGAGGTAATAATCCACTTTATCACTTTCGATGTTAAAACCTTTTGAGTTATAGATTCCGTTAGTATTATTCAAGCTGAAAACAAAAATGGCAAAATATATTTAAACATAAGAACAGTTTGCCGATCTGCCAAGATTCAATATCATCATCCTGCTTTTCATACATCAGAAGATATTAATAAATAATCAAAAAATACTATTAGTATAGAAAAAAGTATGATTAGTGTTATTTTAGTAAATATTCATTGCTGTTTCATTTCATTAAATGTCTTCATACTATCTTCTCAAAAATATGCCGCTCTTGGTTGCAGTGTTGCCTTCTCCTTTAGTTCTTTTTCAATATTTTCCTTTTGTTGTTCATAATAAGCTCTTAATTCTGTTGAAAGTTGTTTTTTTTCTTTTTCAACAGATTTACTTAAATCATTCTTAAATTTAGATATACAATCTCAAGCATCTTTACCAATATTTGTTGATATCTTATTTAAATCAGAAATATAAGTATTGATTTTTCACATATTATCCTGCAAAAGGACCTGTAACTGTGGAATTGTTTCCACAAGAGTTGAAGTTCAAGTAATCAATGACATTGTATTTGCTTTTTGATCGCTAATATATTTTATTTGTTCATGTATATTATTCATATATACAGATTTTATTCTGTCTGTTTCAGATTTTAAATTATCGGCAATTTCTTCTTGTTTTCTATATAATTTTTTAATCTCTTGTTCTGCATGCTCTTTCTTAATATTATATTCTTGAATATCCTTATCTAATAATTCTTTCTCTACTATAGATATAATCGATTCTATTGATTTTTTTCATCATTTATGATGTTCTGCATAGCTTTTTGCTAGTTCTTTGATATTTTCATAAATCATTTTGATATATTGTTAATTAAATTACTTATAAAATATTTTACAATTTTTTAAAAGATAGTTTTCATAAAAATCTTTAATTTTATCTTGAATAGAAATTCATGCAATTCAATCAATTCATAATAAGTATACTTTCATTTTTTCTCAATTTTCACCTTTAGGACACAAATTATTCAAAGATGGAAGCTGCTCAAATATATAATTTGTAAAAAGTGATTTAAAGAAATATTTATCTTTATAACTCTTTGAAATATTATCTATACTAAATTCATAAATAGCATCATTACAAAAGCTACTTCATTTTGTGCAATATTTTGACTTTAGAGCTTTTATGTCCTCAGGAGATATTTGAAATAAAAAATCTGATAATATAAGTGTTATATAATTATCCTTATAAATAGTTGGCATATTTCACAATAAATGATCAAGCATATATGTTCATTCACTCATTTTTCAATATCTATCATAAAACTCACTTTCTATTTTTTTCATTAAATCGTCTAGATTTTCAAAAGATACAGCTTTATCTCAATCAGATTTTTCTTCATCTCACAAAATATAGAAATAATCAATTTCTCACAACATATCATTAATTTCTCACAAGTCCTCTTCAACTATATAATTAGTTTTTTCACTAAGACAGGGTTGTCAGAGATATAATTCTGTAATATCAGCTAATTTTGTTCCTACTCATCAGTGCTTTAACAATCCTATAAACCTTAATATAATTCTATCTCAGTTTTCTAGCACTAATCATTCATCATTATTACCCTTTAAAAAGTCCTTAAGTCTTTCTATTCTATTTTTCATCAAATATTTATTTATTTCTCATGATGCTGCTGTTGCTCGATCAAAATATGTTAAATCAAGTGAAATATCATAAGTTCTACAACTAGATTCAGTTTTACTAACAGATACTTCTCTTCAATTAATTTCCATTAATCATTTATTTCATAGATCAATATCCTTTCATAAAATTGCTTTCTGCGTTTCCTTACGCAAATTTTGTATTTTAAAATCGCCTAATTCTTCTTCTGTAAAATTTATATTTTTTACTTTCCCTTGTAATTCCCGATCTGTTTTACCACATTCAGAAATTTTATTTTTACTGCATTTATATACGTTAACATTATATACCGTTTCTCAACCAATTTCACTTATAGTAAAACCACATCAAGTTAGGAATAATGCTCACATAATAAGCATAATGAAAATAAAATTTTTTTTCATTTTAATAACAATAAAAACTAAAAAATATAAAAAAAGACGATTAACCCCTGTTAGTCGCCAAACTAAGATTCTTGATATCAATGTACGATATGAAAAGAAGCAGAAGCTAACCGTCTTCTTTTGTACATTGAGATTATTAATCTCAAGAATCATTAATTTGGCAAATTCATATTAGTATTTCTTTATAAAAAATCAATAGAATCAGGTAAAAGAAAGATATTAAAATACGGATCTTTTTATTTGTAAATAAAAATTAGCAGATAAAGTTAATTATCTACTATTTTTTTCTATTTTCCCATATATCTTGTAATTAAGTCAACTTTTTAATCTTTTACAAAAAAAACCCGATTACTCGGGCTTTTTCATTATATTTAAAGGTATTAGTAACCATGCATATTTCTATAGTTTTCTCCAACAGGAAGTAATCTACCGATAATTACATTAGACTTAAGGTCTGATAAGTAATCAACAGCACCTCTTAGAGAAGCACCAACCATCACTCTGATCATTTCCTGGAATGATGCAGCTGACATCCATGAGTCAGTTTCTTTAGCAATAGTTGTAAGTCATAGAGCAACTCTTTGTCATTGAGCTGGTCTCTTTCACTGTGCTTGAAGTTCTGCATTAACTTTAATAAACTCTTCGTATTTCACATATGTTCATGGAATAAAGCTTGAATCTCATCCATCTTCAATAAATACTTTAGAGAATAATTGTTTAACAACAACTTCGATATGCTTGTCATTAAGATCTTGTCCTTGTGCAGCATATACTTTCTTAGATTCTGAGATGATATATCTTTGTGCTTGAATATCTCAAACAATCTTTTTATATTCCATAACATCAAGTGCTCAAGTAGTAAGGATTTCTCCCTTATATACTCTTTCTCCAGCTCTTGTTTTCTTTGGAGCTAATCCAACTAGAGATTTAGAGAATACTTCTTCAACACCCAATACTATGTAATCTTCATTAACTTCAAGAACTTTACCTCATTCCTTTACCTTAAGTTTAGAAGCTCATCTTTGAGCATAAACTGCTCATTTAGCAAGTTCTGTTCCTTCTTTAACAACAACTTCATAATCAGATTTTACAAGATATGTTTTCTTTTGAATATCTGATGTTACTTTTAACTTACCAAATTTACCTCCTTCTGGAGTTTCTTCAAATGATAATACTCAATCAAATGGAGATACAACAGCTGGATTCTTAGGAGCTCTTACTTCAAATAATTGTTTTACTCTATCAATACCTGAAGCTTCTGATGAACCGGCAACTCATCCTTCATGGAAAGTATCAAGTGTAAGCTGTGTAGATGGTTCTCAGATTGATTGAGCAGCTATTACTCAGATAGGTACTCAAATCTCTACTAGATTTCTTGTAGCAAGATCCATTCCGTAACATTTCTGACATACTCATGATACACAATGACATGTTAATGGACTTCTAACTCTTACCATAGATACATTAGATGATTCAAGAAGGCTAAGTGCAGATTTAGTAATCATTTCACCTGCCTTAAGTACAACATTATGATTTTCATCTTCAGCATCTTCAGCTAAGATTCTTCAGTATATTAAGCTTGAGAATTTTTCTCACTTAATTTCTGCTTCATCTCTTGAGTAAATTACAGATTCTTCAGTACCACAATCCTCTTCTCTTACAATCATTTCTTGTGAAGCATCACAAAGCTTTCTTGTAAGATATCCAGATTCAGCAGTTCTAAGAGCTGTATCGGCTTTACCCTTTCTTCAAGAGTGAGCTGAAATAAAGTATTCAATTGGTTTAAGTCATTCAACGAATGATGATTTAATAGGAAGTTCGATAATTTCTCCTTGTGGATTAACAACGAGTCCCTTCATACCTGAAATCTGTGTAAGGTGGGTTTGTGATCATCTCGCTCATGAGTCGATCATGGTATAGAGATCATTACCTGCACCAATAATTGATTTCAAATCCTTTTCTACATCTTTCTTAACTTCTGTCCAAATCTTAACAACAAGTCTATGTTTCTCTTCTTCAGATAAGAATCCTTTGTAGAAATATTTTAATACTTCATTAGCTTTAGTATCTCATGTCTTCAATAGATCTTCCTTTTCTTTAGGAACCTTCATGTCTAAGACATTAATTGAAGTAGCAGCAATTGTTGAGTATTTAAATCAGTAATCTTTAATAGCATCGGCAACTTTTACAGTTGTTTCCATATCATACTTATCAAAGATTTCAGATAGTAATCTCTTCAAATCTTTGTTACCTAATTTTCTATTAACAAATGGATAATCCTTAGGCATAATTGTATTGAAGATTACTCTACCCATTGTTGTTTCTAATACTTCACCATTATGTATAACAACGATTTTATCTTTAAGTGTTACTTGCTTATTATTGAATGCATGTATAGCATCTTCACAAGAAGCGAATCTAGCAACTGGAAGAACTTTTTCTTTCCACTCCTCTTCTGTATTATAATCTGGATACTTTGTATTAAAGAAATCTGTTAGATAGTAGATTCCTAATACCATATCCTGAGAGTGAGTAATTGTAGGCTCTCATGAACCTGGTTTGATAATGTTCTTATCAGCAGCAATTAATTCTCTTGATTCTTTTTGTGCTTCATCTGAAATTGGAAGATGAACGGCCATCTGATCTCAGTCGAAATCGGCATTGAAGGCTGGACAAACCAATGGATGAAGTCTGATTGTTTTACCAGGCATCAACTTAATTCTGAATGCTTCAATTGAAAGTCTGTGAAGTGTTGGAGCACGGTTAAGCAATACATATTTATCTTTAATTACTTCTTCTAGGAACTTCAAAGCGATTGGATTTTCTTCTTTAATAAGTTTTTCTGCTTGCTTTGGAGTATATACGATTTTCTTTTCGATTAACTTTCCAATAATAAATGGTGTAAACATTTTTACAGCTATATAGATTGGAAGTCCACATTCAGAAAGTCTTAAATCTGGTCCTACAGTAATAATAGATCTTCATGAGTAATCAACTCTCTTTCCAAGCAAGTTCTTTCTAAATACTCATTCTTTTCCAGAAAGCATATCTGAAATTGATTTGAAGACTTTAATACCTGCACCAGCTTTACCTGCTGAATTCTTTTCTCATACTAGAAGGTTATTAACTGATTCTTGAAGAAGTCTAATTTCATTCTTTTTAACGATATCAGGCATTCCTACTTGAATCATCTTCTTAAGTCTGATGTTTCTCATCAATACTCTTCTATAGAAAAGGTTAACATCAGATGAAGCGAATCTACCTCAATCTAGTTGAACTACTGGTCTAATGTCAGGTGGGATAACAGGAAGCTTTCTAATGATCATATTTTCTGGTTTTACACCTGATACATATAAGTTGATTAATAACTTAATCAAGCTCATAGCCTTTTTCTTTTGATCAGCAGATTTAATTGTAGGGAATTCTTTAACTCTTCTCTTAATTTCTTTTTCAACATCGATTGCTTGAAGCATCTTCAAGATTCCTTCAGGACCTGATGCAAATGATACTTGTTTAGAAAATTGAGAGAAAATATTTCTATAATCTGATTCTAATATAGTAGCTCAGAATTTAAGGTCTGCAACTAATCCTCTAATTCTTTGGATTTCGTCTTCCAAAGATTTTTTATTATCATCATATAATTTTTTAGCATCTGCTAACTTTTTCTTATCAGTTTCTCACTTGATTTCATTAGCATATAACTCATCAAGTTCTTTCATTGTTGAGTCGAAATCTGTGAGGATTTTATTTTTAATCTCTTCTTTTGTTTCATCATCTACTTCTTTAACAACAACATATTTTACAAAAGTTAAGATTTTATCAATTTCATTAGTAGAAAGTTGAAGGAGTTGGTGAATACCT
>ODAI013102502.1_pt1 | contig 12608 bp, 11 predicted proteins | sample 1539321 | NCBI WGS metagenome assembly ODAI01 (sample SAMN02144231, study PRJEB22623) | gut metagenome | biome: sheep rumen | host: Ovis aries | place: New Zealand
CGGTGAGGCGGGTACGGGTTCCGGGACAGAAAATGGTGCATCAGATTCTGGAAAGTGACCGTGTGGTGGGACGTGAGGCTCAGAACACGGAAAAAGGCCCGGAACGAGCGGTACTGATGGGAGTGGAAAGTGAAGAATCCCTTGCGGAGCTCGGACGGCTTGCCGAAACCGCGGGTGCACAGGTGGTCGCTGCATTTCTGCAAAAGCGGGATAAACCGGACAGTGCACTGATGATCGGTAAAGGCCGGGCGGAAGAACTGATGCGTCAATGTCAGGCTCTGGAAGCGGATGTCTGTATCTTTGATGATGAACTGACCGGCATACAGGCGCGGAATCTGGAAGATATTCTGCGTGTGAAAGTCATTGACCGGACAACACTGATCCTGGACATTTTTGCGCAGCGCGCATCCAGTGCGGAGGGCAAGCTTCAGGTGGAGCTTGCACAGCTGAACTATCAGTCAACACGCCTGATTGGTCAGGGACTGGTGCTTTCAAGACTGGCTGGTGGGATTGGTACGCGGGGACCTGGTGAAACCAAACTGGAAATGAACCGGCGCAGGATCCGCGCAAGAATGAATGAACTTGAAAACCGGCTTGCCGAACTGGAAAAACAGCGGGGCATCCGCAGGAAGAACCGGATTCGCAATGAGATCCCGGTTGTGGCACTTGTGGGGTATACCAATGCGGGTAAATCCACACTGCTCAACCGCATGACCGGCGCGGATGTCTATGTGGAAGACCAGTTGTTCGCGACACTGGATGCAGTGGGACGACGGGTGGAAGATACGGGTGCGGTGACATTCATCCTGGTAGATACGGTCGGTTTTATACGCAAGCTTCCACATACGCTGGTCAATGCTTTCCGCTCAACTCTGGAAGAAGCAGTGCTTGCCGACATACTGGTTCTGGTGCACGATGGCAGTTCGCCGGACATGCTCCGGCAGCGGGATACCGTGCTGAGCGTACTGGATGAGCTGGGTGCAGTCCATCAGCCCCGTATTGAGGTAATCAGCAAGTGTGATCTTGGGGCGCCTGCGGAAACGGTCCGGGATGCAGTTCTGATTTCTGGCAAGACAGGGGAAGGCCTGGATGCGCTTAAACAGCGGATTCAGAACTGCCTGCATGAACAGGTGGTCAGTATTCGGGTTTTTCTGCCTTTTGAGCGGTATCATCTGAATCACACGCTCAGACAGATGGGAAAGATCCAGGACGAACAGCATACGGATGAAGGGACCTGGCTTACGATGGAAGTGGTTCCTTCGGACGTGGAAACCATAGAAAAAAAACTCAGCCTCAGGGTTGAGCTGAAATAGAAGGGAGTCGAAATTATGCGTCTGATTATACCGAAAGATTATAATCCTGTTCTGAACCTGCGTGATACTGAGATCGCAATCAAGCTCGTGAAAGACTTTTTTGAGACTGAGCTGGCAAAGGCACTGAACCTGACCCGTGTATCGGCTCCGATTATGGTCAGTCCGGAATCCGGCCTGAATGATAACCTGAATGGTGTGGAAAGACCGGTAGCTTTTGATGTTCTGGAAACGGGCAAGAATGTTGAGATTGTACATTCTCTGGCCAAGTGGAAGCGTCAGGCTCTGAAAAACTATGGGTTTCATGAGGGTGAAGGCCTGTATACGGATATGAACGCAATCCGGCGGGATGAAATCACAGATAATATTCATTCGATTTTTGTAGACCAGTGGGACTGGGAACGCATTCTGGGGCCCGACGAACGGAATGTGGAAACACTGAAAAAAATCGTGAGAATGATTTATCTGACGCTCCGGAAAACAGAAGGGTTTGTCTGTGCGCACTATCCGTTTATCAAGCCGGAACTGCCGGATGATATCACGTTTGTCAGTACCCAGGAACTGGAGGACGCATACCCGACACTGAGTCCGAAGGAACGGGAGTATCGTGCGGTCCGGCGCTATGGTGCCGTTTTCATCATGGGCATTGGCGGAAAGCTGCGCAGCGGTATCATGCATGACGGGCGTGCACCGGACTATGATGACTGGGCTCTCAATGGCGATATTCTTTTGTATGATCCGCTGCTGGATATTGCTCTTGAAGTCAGTTCCATGGGCATCCGAGTGAATCCTGAGGTGCTGCTGCGCCAGCTTAAGGAACGCGGCTGTGAGGAACGGGCAGAGCTGCCGTTCCAGAAAGCTCTGCTGAATGGTGAACTGCCGCAGACAATCGGCGGCGGGATCGGTCAGAGCCGCATGTGCGTTTATCTGCTGCGCAAGGCACACGTTGGTGAAGTACAGGCATCCATGTGGCCCGATGATGTTGTGGAAGCGTGCAAAAAAGCGAATATTCATCTGCTGTGACAGAAAAACGGTGCCTGCATTCGTGGAAGAATGCAGGCACCGTTTTATTTCCCGGGCTCAGAACCGGCCGGGTCGGTTTCTGTTTTCTTTGACGAGGGCATCCAGCGCGCATGCAGATAGCGTGTCAGGATATATATGTTCCGTTTGATGGTCCGGCGATAATTGCCTTCCCACAGAGTAACAGCGACGGTTGCCACCATGGGCCCGGCCATCATGCCAAGTATGCCGCCGAACTTAAGCCCGGCAAACATGCCCATGAGCCCGAGGAGCGGTGCGACACCCGTGCTGTGTGCAAGCAGCTTGGGTTCGGTCAGGCGGCGGATCAGGAGCAGTCCGTAAAAAAGTCCGAGTGCCTGAAAGCCTGAATCCGGATGCCCGGAAAGAAAGGCAATGATCCCCCATGGAATATAAATCGTTCCATTTCCGACCACGGGCAGGAATTCAAGGATGGCTGCGGCTATGGAAATCAGTATGGCATACTTGTAGCCGAAGAGACTCCAGTAGATGGACCCGACCACAAGCGAGAGCAGTGCATAGACCAGTTGCATATGCAGCCATCCCATCAATCCGGTCATGGCAGAACTCGTGAGCTGGCCGGTGGATGTTTCCGGGTCTCCGATCATGCCCTGATGGAATCGCCTGAGGAGTGAATCATAATCCTTGGCAATGAAATACACGCCAAAAATCAGGAAGTTTGCATACAGGAAAATGTAGGGGATACTGGATGCCCAGTTGACGGTCCGGCTGAGCATGACTCCGGCCCATGAAGTGACCTGGGTGGAGATCCAGGTAAGGGCAGAGTCAGAGATGGACGGTACATGGAATACGTCGGCCTGTGAGAAATTCCTGAAGTGTGAGAGCAGTGTGGAAATAGCTTCCGTGACCAGTGTGGAAGCCTGCCGGAGCAGTTCGGGTGAGTGATTGAGCAGATCAAGAATCTGATTTATGCCAAAGGAGGCGAACCACACGACCAGTACAGCCAGGAACAGAAGCAGGAGTACGACCGGCACCAGGACAGCCAGTGCGTGTTTCAGGTGCAGTCTGCGTTCCAGCCAGCGTGTCACCGGCTGGAGCATGGCGGCCAGAGGAAAGGATATAATAAACGGTGAAAGATAGTTCCATATTGCAGGAAGAAAAAGCCACATCAGCAGGACCACGAACAGTCCGCCGATCAGATAAGCGCTTAACTGTTCGAAAGCCTTACGCTCTTCCGAAATTCTGGGCGTCATGAATCTCACCGCCTTCTGTAATGGGTGTATCAGAAAAAGGTCCGAACAGGTCTGAAGGAAGGTCTGCCCGGTTCGGCATCTGCCAGAGTGTAGGATTGATCGGTCCGGGAAGACTGGTTTTCTGATAGATACCGAAATGGATCGGTTTGCCTTCAGCCATGAACCGCGCTTCGTGCTCGGTTATATAGTTGGGTGTGTACCCGGATGCATGCAGGTCGTCTGTACGGAACAGAGGACGGAAACCGCATACATGAAAGTATACCTGAGAATCAAGCCAGAGTTCCGGGTCGTCCGTTTTAAAGTGAATCTCAGCATGATCGGCCATGAACTCACGGTACTGCATCAGTTCCCGCGGGTGTGTCAGCCGCCTTTTTTCATGCCTGCGTTTCGGCCAGGGATTGCTGAATGAGAGGATGATTCGCTCGAGCTGATCTTCCGGGCCAAAAAACATGTTCGCTCGTGCGAGGTCGCAGCGGCTTAGCAGTGCATTCCGGATCGGTTCACCCTGAAACGCAGCTTCAAGATTCCGCCGGGCATCTCCGAGTACATCCGGTGAAATGTCCATGGCAATAAAATTGAACTCCGGATGATTCCGGATCATCTGAGCTGTGGAGACGCCCTTTCCGCATCCGAATTCAGCACACAGCGGGCGGGCAACCGGGAACTGTTCCTGCCAGTGGTTGCGCACGGTCTGCGGGTCAGCAATAAAATACGGACAGGCGTCAAGCTCAGGACGTGCCCATTTTTTCTTCCGCATGTGCATGATGCGAGCCTCCTCTTTATGACATAACAAGGAGTGTACTGTCTGCGCGCAGGTGTGTCAAGCGACGGGAGAAAAGGTACACCGTACACGGGAGAAAAGGTACACCGTACAAAATTCTTATTCTGTTCATATTCAGCTTGCATTTACCTGCTAATTTGTGAGATGGGAAGGAGGATGAACATGATTGAATTTCAGCATGTTTCAAAACACTTTGGGCATGTGCAGGCTGTGAATGACGTATCCTTCTCTGCGTCAGGCGGCCAGATAATCGGACTTCTGGGTGTTAATGGTGCAGGAAAAAGCACGATTCTGAATATGATGACAGGCTGCATGCCACCGTCGTCCGGCTGCGTCCGGATTGATGGTATGGACATGTTCCGTTCCGGGAGTGCGTGCCGGCGTAAACTCGGATACCTGCCGGAACAGTCACCGCTGTACCCTGAAATGACAGTACAGGAATACCTGACTTTCGTATGCAGGCTCAGGGAAGTCCAGAAGACGGCAATCCCGGGGCATGTGCAGGAGATCATGCATTTATGTGGTCTTGAGGATGTACGGAACCGGTTGCTGGGCCAGCTTTCCAGAGGCTACGGACAGCGCGCGGGGATTGCACAGGCACTGTGCGGAACACCGGAGGTACTGGTCCTGGATGAGCCCACGGTGGGGCTGGACCCCAGACAGGTCGTCGAGATCCGTCAGCTGATTCATGCACTTGGCAGTACGCATACGGTGATTTTTTCGACACATGTGCTTTCTGAAGCCCAGGCGTTATGTTCCCGGGTCCTGATTGTGCATCATGGCAGGCTTGTCAGCGATGTTTCACTGACCGGGGAAACCGGCAGGAAGACTGTGCATGTGTTTTCTGCCTGCATTGCAGGCAACCGGGAACAGGTTTTACCGGCAGTACGCAGTCTTCCGTCCGTTATACGGGTGTCTGAAGAACCGGGCAGCCGGGATGGGCAGGTGCTGATCAGCCTTGAAACCAGTGACGAAGATGAAGGTATGAATCTGCGCAAGGCATTGTTCCGTCTGCTCGGAGCGATGGATACACCACTGCTGCTCCTGGAAAAGAAGCGGCATCTGCTGGAAGATCTGTTTCTAAAGGCAACAAAGGAGGACATGGAAGAATGACAGCGATTTTCCGACGTGAGCTGCAGGGATATTTCCATACAGCTGTCGGTTATGTTTTCGTGGGTGTTTTCCTGACCATGTCCGGTGTATTGTTTGCGCTTAATAATCTGATCCCGAGGTCCGGGGATATTCCGACACTGATCGGTCAGATGAGCTATCTCTGGATGCTGCTGTGCCCGGTTCTGACCATGCGTCTTATGCCTGGCACAGGTGATCAGGGAACAGAAAAACTGCTTTTGTCCAGTCCTGTGTCCCTTATGGGTATTCTGGCAGGCAAGTATCTTGCAGCGCTCCTCGTCCTGCTCCAGACTGTGCTGCTGACACTGATCTTCCCGGGCATTGTGGCAATCTATGGGACTGTCTATCCTGAAGAACTTCTGGTCGGGTATGTCGGGCTGACTCTGGAAGGAAGCGCATTCCTGGCCATGGACCTGTTCGTGGCTTCACTGTGCAGGGGGCCGGTGCTTGCATACCTGGCGGCGTTTTTCGTGAATTTCTCAGCATGGCTTCTGGACCTGTGGGCACTCTCGGTGAATGGGCGGCTGGCAGGCATACTGGACTTTGTAAGTCTGTATACCCGGAATGAACCGTTTCTGATGGGCCAGCTGTCGGTTGCCAGTATGTTCTTTGATGTGTCGTTTGCAGTCTTCTTTCTGTTACTGACCCTGTATCGTCTGGACCTGAAGCGGAGAAGAGGCATATGAACATGAAAAAGAATCAACGTGCCAGAATGGCATTCCGCCAGCGTTTCAGTGCAATTCCGGTGCTGGTGCTTGTGATGGCCTGCCTGCTGACAGCTGCCTGCTGCCTGCTGGATGAACTGGAGACTCGGAACGGTTGGCGGCAGGATTATTCCTTCAATCATATAACAACCTGGAGCGATGCAACACGGGAAGCCGTGAGCCAGCTGCCATACCCGGTTCATATATACGTGCTTGCATCCGGGAGTGAAGAGGATGCACCGCTCATGGAACTGCTGGCGCGGTATACTGCAGCGTCGGACCTGATTCAGGTGGAGAGCGTCGATCCTTCACTGAACCCGGGACTGCTGACCAGATTCAGTACAGAAGGGACCGGGATCGCGTCGGACTCAGTGATTGTATCCTGTGAGACGACGGACCGGTACCGGGTTCTTTCTGCGGAGGACTTTGTGAACTATGGGTTTGATATGGATCAGGGGATCTATCAGATTGAAGGGCTGAGCTATGAGAATGCTCTGACGAATGCCATAGTGGATGTTACCCGTGATGATATTCCGCGGATTGTGATCATTCAGGGGCATGGAGAACTCGACGAAGCCGGGACTGCGGTGCTGGCAGATCTTCTGAGCCGGAATCACTATGAGGTGGTATACAGCTCTCTGCAGAGCAGTCAGCTTACACTCGAAGCGGATGATGTGGTTTTTCTGCTCTCTCCTGTGCTTGACCTGCTGGATCAGGAAGCGGAAACACTCAGACAGTTCCTGAATGCAGGCGGGCGAATACTGTTTACATGTGACTATACCGATCCGATCCATGACATGCCGCATGTGCAGGAACTGATGCGCTACTTCGGGTTCCATCCGATGGACGGGATCGTGATTGCCTCTGCGGAGGAACCGGACAGCTGTTATGATGGCAGGCAGCTGTTCCTGATCCCGAATATGTATACATCCGCGCTCACGGAGTCCATGGTGGAAGCCCGGGAAACAACACTGATCCTGGCCGGCGCACGGGCGTTTGAAATGCCGGAGGAGAATGACCGAGACCTGAGTGTGGAACTGGTTCTATCATCCACGGCACGCGCTTACCTGCGCAGTCTGGACGGAGATCTGTCCACACTTGATCAGCTGGAAGGGGACCAGATGGGTCCGTTTGCCCTGTGCCTGACAGGGGAGCGGATGACAGAAGCCGGGGAACTGACCAAGGGCATGATCCTTGGTTGCTCGACGGTCCTCACCAGTGCTGAACTGTATGCAATGACGGATGCTCAGTCTCTGATTCTCAATGCCTGCAGGTATCTGTCAGGCCGTGAAGTCAGCGCTGTGGCAATACCGGCCCGCAATGCCATGCGGCCCATGCTTTCCGCACGTGGACATCTGCTGGGATGGCTGATTCTTGCCGCTGTCCCGCTGACTGTAACCGTGACCGCACTTCTGGTTCTGGTACCCCGGAACAGAAGAGTGCAGGAATCGCAGCGGCAGAGGACATCCGGTACAACTCGCGATACATGAATTTCTTGCTACTCAAAAACATTTGTGGTACAATGATAATAGAAAAACCGGCACTGACCGGACGTGACAGTCGCAAAGGAGGCACTTATATGGCAAAGACAGGCATGGTCATCACCATCGGAAGACAGTATGGTTCTGGTGGACGGGAAATCGGAAGAAAACTGGCAAGTAAGCTTGAAATTCCGTATTATGACAAGGAACTGCTGTCGGAGGCTGCAAAGGATAGCGGAATTTGCGAAGAACTGTTTGAGAATCATGATGAGAAGCCGACCCGTTCCTATCTGTTCTCACTGGTGACCGGAATTCAGCCACACGGTACAGTAGCCACATCCCCGTTGGATATGCCTCTGAACCACCGCATTTTCCTGGCGCAGTTTGATACGATCCGCAGGATCGCAGGGGAAGGCCCCTGCGTCGTAGTTGGCCGCTGTGCGGACTATGTGCTGCGGGATCAGAAGAATGTACTGCGTGTTTTCCTGAAGGCTGATATGGAACACAGGAAAGCGCGTGCTCTGGAACGCGGTGCAGACCCTATGAAAGTTGAGGACTTTGTCCGCAAGCAGGACAAGCAGCGCGCAGCATACTATAATTATTATGCCACAACGAACTGGGGCGACATTAATAATTATGATCTGTCGGTGGATACCGGCCTGCTGGGATACGACGGCACGGTGGAACTGCTGATGTCCTATATCAAAATTCGGGAAGCGGCTCTGGGAGCGAATAAGGCATGAGAGGGCGTCGTTTGCTGACGTTGTGCTGTCTGTGCATGTTCCTGTGCTGCCCGGGCAGGGCTGAACTCGTCTGGCCGGAAAGCGTCATTCAGACAACTCCGGCTCTCGTGGAGTATATTGAACAGGTGAACCTTGCACTGAGACGTGCCGGATCCCGGGAGATCAACTCATACTTTGAATGCTATGAGAGTTTTGCAACCCTGGGGATTACACAGATGGATATGGCGGACAGTGCAGAAGATGTGGAAATCATACTTCAGATGCATGACGGCATTCTGGATCAGGCGGAGATCCGGACCTGCAATCTCGATGAAATGCCGCTGCTGGTTGCAGCCATGGCGGCGATTGCTTCCGGTGAACCATGGGATACGGACCTGAAGCCGTACCTTGGGTATCCGCAGGCACTGCTGAAACAGATCCGGGATAATCCAACGACCACAATCACTCCGGAAACGGTTCCGGACAAGGGTGACCAGCTCAGGATTTATGGCTTTTATGAACCGAATGCCTTGGGTGATGGCACGAACTGGGCCGGAGCGGTACTGGTCTTCCCGCGCAAGGATGACTACCAGCCGGGAATTATGGTTACACCGCCGCCGGAAACCTCGCATGAGACGGTACATGACGGCAGTGATGATGATGCGGACTATACACCGTACGATGATGGTACACACCTGGAAGTGTTTGTAACTGCGACACCGGAACCGGACTCGGCTGCGGCTGAGAGTTTCTGAAATGAACCATGAAGGGCGGGGAAACCTGCCTTTTTTCAATGCTTGACGCTGGCTCTGAAAACGCATATAATCGACGCTAGTTGTGCCTGCAGAAAGAACGGAGTGATCAGTATGCGACGATATTAGCATGCCCTGTTTGCGTTCCTGTGCGTTACACTGATGCTCCTTATGGGGCGCTCACTGGTCCAGGGCCCGGAAGTCGTGGAAAAACACGGGGACGGTCAGACCATGCTGACGCATACTGCGATCCTGTGCATGGAACGGACAGCAGATACCGGTAACCTGCAGACTCAGACAACGGAACTGGGAACACGACATGTTCTGTTTTCGAGGTTGCAGTCCACCGGCCTGAATCAGAGAGTTCTGACAGACCGGAACGGGTATCCGATCCGTGGAAAAACCTGGCATGAAGCAGTCTATCTGGTCTGCAGGCAGGAAGTTGTTCCTGGATAGCCGGACAGTGGTCCCATCATGACTGTGTAGAATAAAACATGGAGGATGAATGCGATATGACCAAAAGAAATCGCCGTCCCAGCAAGACCAAAGCTGCGATCGTGCTTTGCATTCTGCTGGTACTGACTGTATGCGGAAGCGTACTTGGTGCTTCCGGTATGAAACTGGATGGCCGTGGGCTGTATAAACTGCTCCCGTGGCTGCCTTCAACCCAGGCAGAAAAGTGGCCGGACAGCCTGAGCCTGGGTCTGGACCTGCGTGGTGGCGTATATGTGGAGTATTCTGCTGAAAAGCCTGAGGACATCGAAGGCAGTTTTGATGCTCTGATGGATGGCACTATTGGCGTGATTCAGCAGCGTCTGACCGACAAGGGATACCCGGAAAGCACGGTCCAGAAGATCAATAACGGAACCGGCATCCGTGTGGAAATCCCGGATGTCACAGACCCGCAGGCAGTGCTGGATCTGATCGGCACGCCGGCTGAACTCTCTTTCCGGGATCCTTCCGGGAATGAATTCATGACCGGTAAGATGGTGCAGACCGCTACTTATCTGTATGCCGATGGCGATCACCAGGTGGCGTTCACACTGAACAAGGAAGGTGCTGCACTGTTCGCTGATATGACGGCCAAGCATATTGGTGAGACACTGTCCATTTATCTGGACGATGAGCTCCTGATTGCTCCGCGCGTACAGTCTGCTATCCCCAACGGCAGTGGTGTGATTAATGGTATGGGTACGGAAGAACGTGCAAAGACGATTGCTGCACAGATTCAGTCCGGTGCTCTGCCGCTTGTCCTGACTCAGCAGAAGGTGGACACTGTGTCCGCAACCCTGGGCGATGAAGCACTCTCTACCTCAATTCGTGCAGCCATAATCGGTATTCTGCTGGTCATGCTGTTCATGATTATCCGGTATCGTGTCAATGGCATTGTGGCTTCCTGGGCACTGCTGATTTATATTGTGCTTCTGTTCTTCTTCATTGCTGTGATTCCGGGTATCCAGCTGACTCTGCCTGGTCTGGCCGGTGTTGTCCTTGGTATTGGTATGGCAGTGGATGCCAATGTCATTATCTATGAACGCTTTAATGAAGAAATGCGTGCCGGTCGTCCCGCACGCGCTGCGGTACGTGCAGGCTTCAAGAATGCCATGAGTGCAATTCTTGACTCGAACATCACCACACTGATTGCAGCTGTCGTGCTGCTGATCTATGGCACGGGTTCTGTCCAGGGCTTTGCGAAGACACTGCTTCTGGGCGTCATCGTTTCCATGTTCACAGCAGTTGTGATCACACGTCTACTGATGACGAACTTTGTTGGCCTGGGCCTGAATGATATCAAGCTGTATTGCTCAGCCAAGGCAAAGGAGGAGCAGAAATGAAGATTAAGAATCGTTCCAGGATTTGCCTGACCGTTTCCGTATGTATCTTCGTCCTTGCTTTGATTCTGACGCTGTTTGGCCATGGAATCAATCAGGGAATTGATTTTGCAGGCGGCCTTTCCATGCAGTATGACCTGGGTAAGTCTGTGACCCAGACTGAAGTTGAAGCCGTGCTGGCTGAGATGGGCGTAGAGTCCAACGTGTCTGTACAGGGTGCGGAACATAATGAAGTGAATATCCGTATCAAGGATATCAATACAGAAGATGTTCAGGCGATCCAGCAGAAGTTTGAAGAAAAGATCAAGGAACTGTATCCTGATACCGTGCAGAGCGGCGAAGTCAACTATGTTGGCCCCGTGGCCGGCAAGACATTGCTGAGCAATGCATTCTGGTCTGTTCTGATCGCCAGTGCTCTGATGCTGGTGTATATTGCCATCCGCTTTGACCTCTCCAGTGGTCTGGCGGCTGTGCTCGGCCTGATCCATGATGTGTTCATGATGCTGGCTTTCATGGTTCTCCTGCGCTCGATCATTCAGATGAATTCCACCTTTATCGCAGCCATGCTGACGATCGTCGGATATTCCATCAATAATACCATCGTGATTTTTGACCGCATCCGTGAGAACATGAAGAAAACACCGGGCGAGAACCGTGTGGAGATTGTCAACCGTTCAGTCAAGGAATGCCTTGGCCGTACGCTGAATACAACCATTACCACACTGATCACGATTGTTGCTCTGTATATTCTGGGTGTGTCTTCCATCAAGGAGTTTGCACTGCCGATCATTATCGGTATCCTTTCCGGCGTATACTCTGCCAACATGATCAATGGTTATGTCTGGGCATTCCTGGATGAAAAAATCCGTGCACGGAAAAAAGTCGCAAAGAAGGCTTAAGCAGTAGATGAATTGGGAGGCATCTGCCTTAGGGCGGTGCCTCCCTTTTTGTGGCACGAAGGAGTATGTATGGTTCGCTTTGTACAGCGGGGGAAACCGCACTATGAACCCATTGCCGGGCTCCCGGGATGGATGTCTTCCATTCTGCGGAACCGCGGGATTGATTCGGATGAAAAAGCCAGAAACTTTCTGAACCCGGAGATCAGCCAGCTCTGGGATCCGTATGCCATGCAGGATATGGAAAAGGCAGTCAGGTTGATTCAGGAGGTAAAGGAGCAGGGCGGTAGCATTGTGGTCTATGGCGACTATGACGTGGATGGAGTCAGCGCCACTGCCATTATGCTGGAAACTCTGGAAGAATACGGGGTACATGCGGACTATTATATACCTTCCAGGCATACGGAAGGCTATGGGCTGAACCTGAATGCAGTACAGGCGCTGTCATCCGGTCACAGCCTGCTGATCACGGTAGACTGCGGGATCAGCAGTGTGGAAGAGGTCCGGCATGCACGGGAACTGGGTATGCGCGTGATTGTGACAGACCATCATCAGCCGCCGGAAACACTGCCGGATGCGGATGCACTGCTGAATCCTCTGCTGGGCGAGTATCCGTTCCGCCGGCTGTGCGGTGCAGGGGTTGCATTGAAGGTGACGCATGCACTGCTGGGGCTGGATGCAGTCATGCGCAGGATTGACATTGCTGCGCTGGCGACGGTTGCCGATGTGGTCCCGCTGGTGGATGAG
>ODAI013249321.1_pt1 | contig 12608 bp, 12 predicted proteins | sample 1539321 | NCBI WGS metagenome assembly ODAI01 (sample SAMN02144231, study PRJEB22623) | gut metagenome | biome: sheep rumen | host: Ovis aries | place: New Zealand
CGTTCGGTCTGCACCACATCTTCTACATGCCTTTCTGGCAGACAGGTGTCGGCGGATCCGTTACGATCGACGGCGAGCTGGTGCAGGGCGCACAGAACATCTTCTTCAGGATGCTCGGCGATCCCCATACAGGAGTATTTGATGAGTCTGCGAAATTCCTCGCAGGTAAGTATCCTTTCATGATGGGTGGTCTTCCGGGTGCTGCTCTGGCTATGTACAGCTGCGCAAGACCTGAGAAGAAGAAAGAAGCGGGATCCCTGCTCTTCTCCGTCGCTCTGACCTCTTTCCTTACCGGTGTTACAGAGCCGATCGAGTTCACATTCCTCTTCCTTGCACCCGTATTGTTCGGAATCCACGTTGTTTTCGCAGGATTTGCATTCCTGCTCTGCGACCTGTTTGATGTCCTGGTAGGAACGACCTTCTCCGACGGTCTCATCGACCTGATCCTGTACGGTGTTCTTCCCGGAAATACCAAGACACATTGGATCCGCCTGCTTCCTCTGATCGCGATCTACTTCGTGCTGTACTTCTTCGTATTCCGTACATTCATCCTCGCCAAGGATCTCAAGACTCCCGGACGTGAAGCGGATGACGAAGAGATGAAGCTGATCACCAAAGACGAGTACCGCAAGGCGACAGGTGTCGGCGTTGCCGGCGGCAAAGCAGCTCTTGCAAATGTTGATCCCAAGTCCGCAGCCATCCTCAAGGGAATCGGCGGTCTTGACAATCTCACCGGCGATATCGACTGCTGCGCTACGAGACTTCGTCTCACCCTCAAGGATGCTTCCAAGGTTGACCAGCCTCTGCTCAAAGCGACCGGCGCCGGCGGCGTAGTCGTAAAGGGCAACGGAATCCAGGTCATCTACGGACCTTCCGTCACGATCGTGAAGTCCAACTTCGAAGAGCTCGTCGAGAAACTCCGCAACGGCACAATCCCGCTGTCTGCAGTTCAGGATGAAGAGCCCGCTCCTGCAGCCGCTCCCGCAGCTGCTCCCGCAGGTCCCAAGATGGAGGATGAGATCCTCGGCGCATGCCTGACCGGCAAGATGCTCCTCATGAACGAAGTTGAAGACGAAGCGTTTGCAAGCCGCATGCTCGGCGACGGTGTCGCAATTGAGCCTGCAGTCGGCGAGCTGGTCGCTCCTGCTGACGGCGAGATCACAATGGTATTCGATACCAAACACGCTGTCTCCATGACGACTACCGGCGGCGCTGAGATCCTGATGCACATCGGTATCGACACCGTCAAGCTCGAAGGCAAGCACTTCGAGACCCATGTCAAGGACGGCGACCAGGTCAAGAAGGGCCAGAAACTGATCACCTTCGATATCCCTGCGATCACCGCAGCCGGATACAAGTGCACCACTCCCTGCATCATCACCAACTGGGAGGATTACAGTGCTCTTCGTCCTCTTAAGACCGGTTCTGTCAAGATCAATGATGACTTCATCGAGCTGCTCGGCTGATGAGTATTCTGGTCTGATCGATATTGACAAATCAATTAAAACGGGGGGCCGCAATGCGGCACCCCGTTTTTGATCTTTTCACTTATAACAGCGTTCCTTCAGGATTTAAGATCCGGATTTATAGTCTGAATTTAAGATTAGTATTCAAAATTCAGAATTTCAGTTTTCTAACGACCCGGATCCCGTCGTCCACTCTTCTCTCGAACTCATCTGCATCAGAAGGTTTGCCGACAATGGAGCCATAGTGTGTGGGAATGACCACGGTCGGATTTAAGGCATTGACAAAGTCCGCAGCTTCTTTCGCGTTCATAGTGTAGGTTCCGCCGATCGGCACCATTGCTATATCGCAGTCGATCGACGTATTCTCTTTGAGCGCATCCGTATCCCCCGCTGCATAGATCCTCACTCCGTCAATCTGCATGACATAGCCGAGCCAGCCGTTCCTTCTGGGGTGAAAGGGCTTTAATCTGTTGTAAGCCGGAACGGCTTCCACATAGATGCCGGCAATACTGACCCTGTCTTCCACCTCCATGGACAGAATATGGCACATATCTATACCGTTCTTCTCCATGTCGTCTTTCATTGAGGAAGGGCAGACAAAATACGTGGATTCCTTTCGTATTTTGGCAATATCGTCCGGAGAGAAATGATCGTAATGGGAATGTGTGATCAGGATCACATCCGCATCCGCGGGTTCTCCCTCAATGCCGAGCGGATCCAGATAGATCACGGTCCCCTCCTCATTCACAATGCGTATGCTGTTCTGTGTGTTCACGGTGATGTGATCGGTCCCTGTAAGGCTCATATTCTGTTTCTCCTTTCATCCTAAGTCATCTGTTGTGGTCGACTGCTTCCAAACTGTATTCACCTGTCATCTGTTTCCCAGCTGCCAGAATGCAACCGCGCTTGCTGCTGCAACATTGAGTGAATCGACACCGTGATGCATGGGGATCATGACGGTATGATCACAGCTTGCGATCGTATCCGCCGCGAGTCCGTCTCCCTCTGTTCCCAGTACGACGGCGAGCTTGGACGCATTGCAAAGCGCGGGATCCGTGATCGAAACAGAGTCCTCTCTCAGTGCCATTGCAGCAGTCTTAAATCCCATCTGCGCCAGAATTTCCAATCCCGGATGGGGCCATCCCGGCTCCTTCCTGTCTCCGATGAATGTCCATGGGATCTGAAAGACCGTTCCCATACTGACGCGGATCGCCCTGCGGTAGAGAGGATCGCTGCATCCATGTGTCAAGAGCACCGCATCCATGCCCAGAGCGGCCGCTGAGCGGAAGATCGCACCCACATTGGTGGGATTGACCACTTGCTCTAAAACGACGATTCTCGAAGCATTTTGGATGGTTTCTCTGATGGTCGGCAGGGCACGCCGCTCCATTGCACACAGGCATCCCCTTGTAAGAGGAAACCCGGTGAGTTCTCTCAGCACAGGCTCCGGGGCCGTGTAGACCGGGATCGGTTTCCCGACCATATCCCCGATCCTTTTGAAGATTCCCGCTGCCTCTTTCCGGATCTCTCTTGTCTCTGCCAACATGGAGACCGGCTTATAGCCGGCATCCAGCGCCCGCTCGATCACTTTGGGACTCTCGGCGATAAAAAGGCCCCTTTCCGGCTCCCTGAAGTGATAGAGCTGATTCTCGGAGAGATTCATATAGATTTCAAGAGAGGGCTCATGCAGGCTGTCGATCTCTATAATATTCAGCATAAAGCATTTCCTTTTACAGTATTTTGAATATAGTATTACACAGCTTATTCCTTCATCCGGTCTCTTTGGTACACCTGTGCACGCTGCCTGATGGCCGCCTCCCGGATCGTCTCCTCATATCCCGTGAGCGCCGCAAAAGGTGCGAACTGCGCCGCTCTCATGTCGGCATCCATGCGCGGATGCCTGCGCGAAGTATGGTGCTCAAGATCGATGATATCGCTGTAATCGTCGTCCCCGTCCTTTATATATGACATATCTCCTCCCGTCTAAGCGCCTTGAGCTCGGGATCAGGCTTTATGTCCCCCGATCTGGCTGTTGCGGTCGATCGCGGTCGCCCCCTCTTCGAGATTCATTCCCCTGACGATCGCATTTTTTCCAAAGCGCCTCTTGATCTCCAGGATCGCTTTCTGCATCCTTTTCTCTTTGTCCTCCTGAGCCTTCTGTGCAGCGCGCTCCTTTTCAAGGGCTTCATAATCCGTGAACAGGTCCATCTGTTCATATACGCCCTGATCCTTTCGGATCTCAGACTCTGGGACCAGCCTCGCCAGCGTCACATTCATTCTCCTGACAAGAAGGATGGGATCCACGATCCTGTCATAGAGATCCGAGACCGCATCGAGGATGGCCTTGGAGGAGGAAGTCGGATGATCCAATGTGACCGATCCGTGTGCATGTTTAGGTGCAAGTCTTCCGTACCAGTCCTTTGTGATCTCCCCTTTATAGTTGTCCCGGATCTGCGGGATCTCCAGATTCTCTATGTCGTAGTTTACCGTGAGGACGACCAGATCCGTGACCAGCGCTTTCTCCACAAGTTCAAGGGCCAGTTTGTCGGCCATTTCTCTCACGATCAGCCGCCCTTTCTCCGCTGTATAGGGACAATGCAGCACCTGACCCTCGCCGATACTGTTGGACGCCGGTTTGTAAGCCTTGATCTGCGCGATCGTACAGGGCTCCCATCCCCAGGCATGATCGATCAAAAGCTCCGCATTCACTCCAAACAGCTTGTAGAGGACATCCTCGTCCCGGATCGAGCACCGCGCCACATCTCCCATTGTCAAAATACCGATCTTTTTTAATTTGGCCGCATACCCGCGGCCGACTCTCCAGAAGTCCGTGATCGGCTGATGACTCCACAGCTTTTCTCTGTAGCTTAGCTCGCTAAGTTCTGCGATCCTGACGCCGTCCTCATCTGCCTCGATATGTTTGGCTTCCACATCCATGGCCACCTTGGCCAGATACAGGTTCGTGCCGATCCCGGCAGTGGCCGTGATCCTCGTCTCCCTGAGCACATCCCGGATCATTGTTCGGGCCAGTTCCCTGGCTGTCATGCCGTATGTATCCAGATATTCCGTTACATCCATGAACACTTCGTCTATAGAGTAGACATGAATATCCTCCTCAGAGACATAACGGAGATAGATACTGTAGATCCTGGCACTGTAGTCCATGTAGTATGCCATCCGCGGCCTGGCGGCAATATAGTCCAGCGAGAACTCCGGATGCGCTGCAAGCTCCGTGCTGTCACAGGAGCTTCCTTCAAAATCTGCTGTGCCCGTCCGTTTCAGTTTGTGAAGCCTCTGCGCATTGTAGAGCTTCACCTTTTCTTCCACCTCGAACAGCCTCGCGCGGCCCGGGATCCCGATCGATTTGAGGGATGGCGAGACGGCCAGACAGATCGTCTTTTCCGTCCGCTCTCTGTCCGCAACGACCAGATTCGTCGTCAGCGGATTCAATCCCCGCTCATTACACTCGACCGACGCGTAGAAGGACTTGAGGTCGATCGCTATATAGATCCGTTCCCTTTTTTTATTCACTGCATTCCTCTGTTTTTGGAAGGGCCGCCCGGTTCCCCTGCTCTCATTTTGGGGTGCTCCTGCTCCTCGATGACACAAGACCGCAGGATCTGTTCGATCCTCTCCGCCTTCCCTTTGAGGTCATAATAGTGACGCATGTTCCCTTCTTCGTCCCACCAGCGGGAAAAGGCCTCCCTGGAAGTAGTGCTGTGACGTCGTTCCATTTCAACAAGGATACTGGTCATTTCTTCCCGGAGGCCTTCAAGTTCATCCCTATATAACTTTGCATCATACTGCGAAATTGTTCTCATTTTGATCCGTACCGCCTTGTCCGCGGCTTACTTTAAATAAAACGGTGGACACGCCTCAAGTTCCTTCTGTGCCAAAGCCTTCTGCCTCTGGCCATGCGCAGAAGCTGCTGACGCATTCTCCTGGCTGTGATCGGCATTCTCAGGTGCTCCGGTCCCAGTTTCCATTTTCTGGGGCCTGCGCGCAGTATCCTTTTCTTTTTCACCGGAGAAGGTTCCGCCTGGACTTCTTCTGCCTCAGGTACGAGCTCCTCTGCTTCATCCGTGGGAAAGGGCTCTTCTGCTTCATCCGTGGGAAAGGGCTCTTCTGCTTCATCTGCAGGATCGGGCTCCTCTGCTTTCTCCGGCTCTGACTCCGGCTCGATCAGGTCGATCATGATCCTGCCGAACGCTTCTTCCTGCGTGATCCTGATCTTCTGGTACTTCATGAGTTCCAGGATCACGAGGAAAGTGACAATGATCTCTTCCTTGCTGTCTTCCCGCTCCAGCATCTGCCTGAAATCAGCGTGGGGATGTGCGGTCAGATAAGCCTTGACATACAGCTCCTTGTCGGCGACGTTAATCTCTTCTCTTCGAATCTTTCCGAAGCCGCTCCGAACCGGGTCAAGCCGGTTCTTCTTGCGCTTTAAGACATCTTTGAAAATATCCTGCAGGCTTTTTGCCGTCCTGTCTCCGATCAGTTCTTCATAATTGAGAGGAGGTACATAAGAACGTACCTCCTCCGGAAGATCCTGCGGCTTAAAATAGCTCAGACCTGCATGACGGCTCTTTTCTCTGAGTTCCTCCGACATGTACTTGTACATCTTGTATTCCAGAAGCCTTCTGACCAGCTCATCTCTGGGATCCTCTTCTTCTCCCTCCTCGTTTTCCTCTCTGGGAAGGAGCATTCGGCTCTTGATGTCCAGAAGCGTCGCCGCCATGACCAGAAACTCGCTGGTCACATTCATGTCGTCGCGGTCCATTTGTCTGACATATTCCAGATACTGATCTGTGATCGTCACGATCGGAATGTCATAGATATCAATTTTGTTCTTTTCGATCAGATGCATGAGAAGGTCCATCGGACCCTCAAATACCTGAAGCTTTAACGGGATCGGCATTAGTCTTCACTCTCTCCTTCAGTGGTCTCTTCTGCCTCATTCACAGAGCTGCCGGCTTCTGCAGATTCCTCATCGCTGATCCCCTCATCCGCATATTCGTAAGCGCCGGACGTAGTGCCGGCAGCGGAAGACTCCTGAACGGAAGATTCCTCCGCTTCAGCCTCCTGAGCTGTCTGCGCCGTGTCGGTTTCCTGTACTGCTTCCGGCTGCGGGCGATTTTCCACAAGGTCCGTGACGAGCCATTTTCCGTCGATCTTTTCAAGGGAGAGGATTGTCTTCTCTTCCGCAGGAGAAGCCTCTTCGAGTCTCTTCTGCATATCGCCGATGATGATGGGGATCAGGTCGCTGTAGAGCTTCTTGTTCATCTCCTTCTCGCCCTGCTCAGCGTAGATTTCAAGCAGCTCGTCGTAGTGATCCGATTGATACTGTTTGATCACTTCATTCGTCTCGTCCGTGATCGTGATCGGTGAGTCGGGGTCATAGCCCAGCGTGATCTTCGCAGTGACCGAAGCGGTAGTTCCCTGGATCTTTATATCCTGAATCTCGTAATCCTTATATGCTTTTTCAATGACAAGCGCCATGTATTCGTCGACGACTTTCGCGGATTCTTCCGAGATGTCTTCCCGCGCGATGCCGATCGCTTCGAAGAATTCGTCTGCGAGGATCCCGGCATCCGTGATCTTCATCGCGTCGCTGTTCATAAAATCTTCTGTCGCATACTGCGCAGCCGTCTCCATATCGTTGTTCACGATCGCGTTAAGAAATCCTTCCGTCGCTTCCGTGATATCCTTTTGGTCCGAATTACACCCGGTCAGCAATAAAACCGTCATCAGAGTCAGCAATGCCGTTATCCATTTCCTGCCCATATCATCCTCCTAAATACGGCGAAACCGTCATATATTCTAGAATAACAGTAATACTCCGTTTCGTCAAAAACAGTCTTGGATTTCTCTGCTCACCATGCCGCCTCTTTGATAAAACAAATCTTATCCCTGTAGGGGAGCAGCCGCTCGTCGTCAAGGTACTCCGCCGCTTCTGCCGACTTGTTCCAATAGTGCATCGGGAACAGGTGCCTGCATCCCACGATCCTCATATAATCGTCGATCGCCCGCGGAGCATCTTCCCCCAGTCCGGGATCGAGCGGAAGCATGGCCGCATCGATATCCCAGCTGCTGATCTTCTCCAGCTGTCTTCGGTAGATCCTTTCCGAATACGCATTTTCGTCATCCGTCGCATCGGTTTTGTGCAGAACATTCAGGTCTCCAGCGTGGAAGAAATTATGTCCGTCCGCACTCACCACATAGGCGACGCCGTTCTCATTGGTGCGGATCGCGTAGATCAATAACCTGCCGAACTCGTAGTGGCGTCCCGGCTGCACATGCAGTATATTGTCGCCTTTTCTCTCCGGCGCCGTGCAGCAGTCCAGAACATACAGGATCCTGCTGTGTTTTTCGTTCAGTTCCCAGATTCTGGGCGAATAATGATCCGGACATCCGTGTGTCACGAAGACAACAACGGTTTTGCGCGGATCAAAGTCCGGAAGTTTTCCGTCGTACCAGTCGAAGATCAGAACGGTGCGATCCAGTTCAATGACAAAGCCGCTGTGATATATATGTGTTATCTTAACCATGATCGCCTCCCGGATCTACCCGGCTTCCGAGCCATTGGGCCGCAGCTTCCAGTCCTTCTGATGAGAACTCGAACTCTTCGCTTATCATCTGCGAAGGATCGGCTGCCGCATAGGAATAAGGTTCCGGCCATACGGTGACCAGAATGACGGCCGGATCCCGCTGGTCCGGCGGCGTGTAATGAACATTTTTCAGCGGTTCTCTGGCAACCCTGAATCTCTGGCCGCCGCAGCTTCCGAATAAGGCTTCGCCATATTCATAGAAAGTGATGGAATATAGTTCCCTGGGGTCGAATCTCATGGATGCTGTCCCTTCTAAAGTCATATGCACGCCGAAATTTATCTGCTGCGCGGGTGATCGCCTTAACGCATCATTTTCTTCCGTGGCATTTCTTGTATTTTTTGCCGGATCCGCACGGACAGGGATCATTGGGAAGGATCTTCTTTCCGCTCCTCTTATAAGTCACGCTGCCCTCGCTGAGGTATACGGGCTCTTTCTTACGCAGAAGCGCTTTCTGGTATGCCTCCTCCATGCCGGCTTCGAGAGCCGCGCGCGGAACCTTGATCTCGTCAAATGTCTCAAGCTTATCCAGGATCGCATTTCTCATCCCTTCCGGTCCCAGGACCTGCAGCTGCTCCAGGAAGGTGACGATCCTCACATATGTGTGGGGATACTTCTCGGCCACATAGAGCATTTCCTCTCCGCGGCCCTCCAGATATCTGGTCATATACCACTCATAAGACAAGGCAGTCAGCTTAATGCTCCGCTCATCCTCTGCATCCGCTTCAGGCGACATCGGTGCCCGGCTCTCTGAGGAGAGGAAGCTCTCCATCATGGAGCTGACGGCGGGATCTTCGTGATACTCGTATGACTCCAGGGACCTGTAAGCATTCTCGATGATATAGTAGTGTTCGCTGTCCAGAAGGTATCCCTGCTCCTCGACCTCTTTGATCAGGGATCTGAAAGGAGCCCGGAATGTGCGCACAGTCATCGCTGTACTCAAAAAGGAGATATTCTGTGCCAGTCTTCGCTGCATTGCGGCGTCCATACCGGAAAGGGACAGGAATCTTTTATAGATTCCCAGATCCACGGTGAGCATAGGATCGTTGAGGATGGCATCGAGATAGATCAGGCGCACGAAACAGCCGTCAAGGATCTCATAGGAGCGGACCTGTCTGGTCTCTTCCCACCTGGTGACCTCCTTCTTGTACATATCCCTGGCCTTCTCCCTCTGGCCAAGTTTTTCCAGGCTGTCTCCGCAGACAGAATAATAAAACGGATGCTCGTTTTTCACGGGATCGACTTTGAGGAACTCCTGTACCGCCCGTTTGTACTGTCCCTGTGCATGGAAGGCCTGTCCGAGGCTGATCACCGTATTGGGGTCCTCCGATCCCGCTTCGATGGCCTGTTCCAGATACTTCTGTGCCTCCTGGGCACGCCCCTGTGACAGCAGGCACCTTCCCAGAAGAGACAGCACCTCCTCGTTTCCGGGAGCAGTCTCCAGCATCTCTCTGCACAGCTGTTCCTGGCGCTCGTAACTGCCTTCATATTCGCTGTAGAGTGCCTGCCTCATCTGCTCACGGATCGGGAGCGGGAGCTGCGCCGCATACTGGTCGATCTGTTCCATATAATCCTGTATATCACTGCGGACTGTCACCAGCCCATCTCTTTGCTCTGCCATATCCAAACCTCAATCCTCTGCTTTATCTTCCGCTTTCGTGTCCTCTGCAGATCCCTCATCCTTAACGGGTCCTTTTTCCGGTGCGGCGTCATCTTTTGGGTCCGCCTGATCCGTCTCCCCGTCCGGGAGCTCGAGGACCGGCGTGTCCGCCTCTTTGGCCGCCTCTTCCATCTTCTCGATCTCTTTGCTGTCTGTATTGTCGAACATATCCTCGGAGAGATCCATGAGCGTGATCTTCATCATGTCATCATGGGTCGGATTCTCCATGGCCGCGACACGGCGCGCCTGATTTGTGATGATATCCTCAAACATGTTGCGGACTTCACGCGCATTGGCAAAATTCTCCTGCCTCTGCATCTTCCTTGAAACGATGCGGGCACGGATCTGCTTCTTGGCGTCTTCTTCCACCACATAGTCGTACTTCTCGCAGTTGAGGTAGAAGATCTGCTCCAGCTCGTCGATGGTATAGTCCGGGAATTCTATATACTTGTTGAAGCGTGACTTCAAACCGGGGTTGCTCTCGATGAATTTTTCCATAGGCTTGGTATAGCCGGCGACAATGACCACCAGATCGTCTCTGTGATCTTCCATCGCCTTGAGCACCGTGTCGATCGCTTCCTGCCCGAAAGCGTCATCCTTCTGTGCCAGTGCGTAGGCCTCATCGATAAAGAGGACGCCTCCCATAGCCTTTTTGATCTGGTCCTGCGTCTTGAGCGCCGTCTGACCGACATAGCCGGCCACAAGACCCGAGCGGTCCACTTCGATGAGCTGACCTTTGGACAGGACGCCGATCTGTTTGTAGAGCCTTCCGATGATGCGGGCCACAGTCGTCTTGCCGGTGCCCGGATTTCCCGTGAATACAAGGTGCAGGGAGACCGGTACAGACTTAAGGCCTGCGTCCTGGCGCATCTTCTGGATCTTGACAAAAGCCATCAGTTCTTTGACGTCGTGCTTGATCGTCGTTAGTCCCACCAGGGCATCCAGTTCCTCCATGGGGTCTTTTTCAGGTTCTTTGGGAGCCTGCTCCGTTGCTGCCGGATCCGGGGCGGGACCGCCGGAAGCAGTCTGTACGGGCTGCTGTCCTGCTCCTGTCTGTGACGAAAGCGGTACGCCTCCCGGCGTGATCGTTCCGGTATTGCCTGTCAGATTGGCCAGATTCTCTATCCCCTTTCGGTTGGAATCCATCATTTCCTGCGTGAACTCATCTGTCTTCGACATCAGGTCCTGCGCCTCTTTGAGCGCCTTTTTGGCATCCAGAAGCGGATCTTTGTGATTCTTATAAGCCTGATCGAGAAGGTCCGCGGCTGTAGGCTCTTTGTCGGCAAACCTCTGCTTCACAGTTTCTCTTCTCTGGTTTTCTCTTCTCTGAGCGGCTTCCTTTCTCGAATCGGAGTTCTTGTGAGAGGAAGAGGATTGACCGAACATATCCCCATACAAGCCTTTCAGCAGATCTCTCTCCACACCGGCAATATTAGAAAGCCTTTCCAGCTCCTTTTTGGTCCTCTTATCCACTGTCTTCTCCTTTCCCGCGATTGCACGCAGTCAGAATGTCTTTATAGTCCGGTAAACGGCCGTATTCACATCAGGATTTCTTCTATAGCGTCCGTATCCGGCACAAACAGGAACCTGCTCCTGCTCTCTTCGTCCAAAAATCCCTCTTCGACCATCAGGTCCAGCATATGTCTGAGCGGTTCATAATAGCCGTCCAGATTCATGACGATACATGGTTTATCGTTGTGTCCCAGTCTCACCTGCGACATCACTTCTGAAATCTCTTCCAGCGTTCCGGTCCCTCCGGGAAAGGCAATATAGGCATCTCCCCGGGCGATCATCTCCGCCTTTCTCTCAGCCATCGTTTCTGTGACGATCAGCTCATGGATCCCGTCGTGCTGCAGACAGCTGCTCACAAAGAATTGAGGCTCCACACCGATCACTTCACCGCCCGCCTGAAGGACCGCTTCCGCCAGTTCTCCCATCAGGCCGACGCGGCTCCCGCCGTAGATCAGCCTGTGACCGCCTTTGCCGATCCAGGTTCCCAGCCGGATGACTTCATGCAGGTATTTGGGATCCTTTCCCTCTGCAGAGCCAAGATACACTGTAATATTCATAAATCGATCTCTTTGCAAAAGCCCGTCCATATGTCCGGGAGCTGTGCTTACCGCATTGCGGCAGCGCGGCTCCCAAGGATATACAGACGGGTATTCCTGTTTTTAGTGCAGTTTTACTTGATCATGCCTTCGAGTACCGCAGGAGCTGCTTTCAGTGCGTTGTCAATGCCTGCGGGATTCTTGCCGCCTGCCTGTGCCATTGTAGGACGGCCGCCTCCGCCGCCGCCGACTTCCTTGGCGATCGCCTTGATGAGGTTGCCCGCGTGAGCGCCTTTCTTTACGACATCATCGGTCGCCATTGTCATCAGGTTAACCTTTCCGCCCTTCTCGGAGATGAGAAGGATCACGCCGCCGCCAAGCTTCTCCTTGAGCTGGTCGCCCAGGTCGCGCAGACCGTTCATATCGACGTCCTTTACGGAGGAAGCGAGGAATTTCACACCCTTGATATCAACGACTTTGTCCATGACGTCGCCGAGAGCATTCTGTGCTTCCTTGGCCTTGAGGGCCTCGTTTTCGCTCCTGACAGCCTTGAGCTCGTCCTGAAGTTTCTTGATGTGGTCAGCCAGAGTGTCGGGAGTTGCCTTGACCATAGCGGCTGCCTCATGCATCTTCTTCTCGAGATCCTCATAGTAAGCGCGCACATTGTCGCCTGTCAGGGCTTCAATTCTGCGGACGCCTGCCGCGACGCCGTTCTCGGACAGGATCTTGAACTGGCCGATCTGGCTTGTGTTCTTAACATGTGTGCCGCCGCAGAGCTCGGTGGAGAATTCACCCATCTTGACTACGCGGACTTCGTCGCCGTACTTC
>ODAI010079768.1_pt1 | contig 12606 bp, 7 predicted proteins | sample 1539321 | NCBI WGS metagenome assembly ODAI01 (sample SAMN02144231, study PRJEB22623) | gut metagenome | biome: sheep rumen | host: Ovis aries | place: New Zealand
AACTGCTGAAGCCCAACGACGCGGCCGGAGACATCGGCACTCAGGGTGTCGCGCCAAAGGCCTGGATTCGGGAGAACGGGACATTCTATCTCCTGAAGAACGGCGATGAGCGCGACGTGAAGGCCGAGCTGCTGGCCTCGAAGATCGCGCGCTGTTTCCGGGCCGAGAGTGTGGCCTATGAGCCGTCCACCTTTGAGGGCAAGCCGGTTTCCCGGAGCCGCATCATCACTTCCGAAGACGCGAGCCTCGTCTCCATGGAGGCGGTGGACGTGTACTGCGTCAACCATGAGCTGGATCGGGACGCTTTCGTGCTGAAGAAGGACGCCTACGCCTATCACATGATGAACCTGCTCGATTATCTGGTGGGCAACACCGACCGGCATTGGGGCAACTGGGGCTTTCTGGTCAGCAACGATACGAACAGGCTGGAAAAGCTCTACCCGCTGATGGACTTCAACAAGTCTTTCCTGGCCTATGACACGATCGACGGAGCCCGCTGCCAGACGAGCAGCCGGAAGCTTTCCCAGCGAGAGGCGGCCATCGAGGCCGTTCGCGCCGTGGGTCTCAATCAGATCGCTGAGGTCAAACCGGAGTGGTTTGAGAATGAGGCAACGCGAGAAATGTTCTTCCGGCGGCTGGAGATCATAAGGAGAGCCGATACGGCAAGGTAACAATACAGGTGATTCGATGCAGATCCAGTTGCCACGTAATCGGTTCTGATGCCATGGCCAGGCGTGTCTTTTCCAGGTAATTCAATTTCACAGGTTCTGCGGCGAAAAAACGGAGCAATTCCTGTATTCCTCTTGCTTCAAAAAAACCGGAATCGCTTCATTCTGTATTCTGACAATTCACAGGATGCTCGTCAATCCATTCAATTCTATTTCACATGTGCTTCGGTAATCTTTCATTTTCAAATTCACATCCTTGGCGCCGTTCTTCGTGACGCTGATTCACAGGATTCGCCTTGCTCAGATTTTTAAAAAGCCAGTAAATACAGGCGATTCCTGCGTGATGGAACGCGCGATGGAATGCACAAAGAATCTATGGAAAATACATAAAAAATGGAGCCGAATTTGTTCCGAAATCGTTCCATTATTTCCTGATTTTCCTATCATTACTTGTGTTTTATAAAAGCATAAAGAATGGCATTCAAGAGGTCAGCGGTTCGATCCCGCTTATCTCCACCACTGATAGTCTGCTGAGTGCGGTTGTTTTTCACATACATTTTTATATAGATCGCATTTCCCTTTCCTTATTTGGGGGTATAGCTCAGCTGGGAGAGCGCTTGAATGGCATTCAAGAGGTCAGCGGTTCGATCCCGCTTATCTCCACCAAAGGGTGTGATTAAAGGCTTGTTTTCGTATGAAAACAAGCCTTTCCCTTTTCTAAAACTACATATTGGGATGATGTTGGCATGATCCACCGCCATTTAAGCATCTCCCCTATCAGGGCCGTTTTCCATTTCGTGAAAACAGCCCTTTTTTTGTTGTCCAAATGCGTTTCACCGTGAAACGGATTATTGATTTAGATTAACAGGTTTTGAAAGAAAACGTAATTGAAAACTTCTGTGGTCAAAATCATATTCAATTACCTTGCACTCTATTATATCACCTTCTTTAATTTGTTCATACTGTTCGGGAGAAAGGCCATACTTATCAAACTCGTATGCGGAAACAAAGCCTTTGCTACTGCTCTCTCCATTGTTGATAGCACATACAAACGACATGTTCTCTTTTTTAACCACTTCTGCACGGACTTCTTTTCCTGAAACTAAAGACTGCATGGTTAAAAAAGTATTTTTTATATATTGGTCTTGCTCTATGCAATTTAATATAGCTCCTTTGCAGGTTTCCAAATCAAACATTTGAGGTTTATTCTCATCATCCAAAAACGATTCAGGCCTAATAAAGTACTCTGTTTTATACTTTTCAAGATATGTAATTAAATCATTTGCAGTGAGGACAGATGAGAGTTTTGATAAGTAATGAGGTGATGCAATTCTTCTTGAAATGGCCGTCATGATTGTAGCATTTTTGAATTGTACATCTTCAGCGCATGCAGCTAAATAGGTAACATTTGATAACAATGTCAAATGTAGCTGCCCCGGCAAAGTAATTTTGATAAGATCGTTTTCCTCTGCAGTAATCTGAAGTGATTCACAAATAATAAGACCACGTTTTAATAAATAATTGATTTCACGCTTAACAATATGTGAGCTGTGGCCAAGCAATTGCAGTTCTTTCTGCAATCTCTTAACAGGAAACATCCCTTTTGTTTTAGATGGACCTTCTATATAATTGTGATTATTCAGCCACAACAAAATATCAATCCTGACAAATGGATCTGGGAAATCATCAGTTGGATTTGAATAGAAGAGATTAACAAAATTGGATTCTTCCCCATTGTAGTATTTTCTATTTCTGCGAAGCAAAGCATTTAGGAACTTATAATGCGGAAGTGAATCGTTACCAACAGTCCGAATCATCAAAATATCTTCAGACTGAATATGACCACTTTTACAAAAATCCTCAAATAACTGTATTCCGTTACGTGTATTCCTATCTGATAACCTGTAAAAAACTAACGAAGCCATACGGTCATTTCGTATTGCAAGCATTATGCATTTGAAGTATTCAATTAACTCTTCTTTTTTTATTACAACACTAAGACCATTTTGAAGAACGTATGTTGTATCCGTTTGTTTCGTAATCCTTGTAATATAGTCGAGACGCGCCTGTATTACCTTAAGCAGATCCGGTGGGTCGATGCGGAATACAAGATCCTTAACTACGGTATCAAGAGGGGGCTCATCTCTGTACTGATCATATGTGCTATCACGCATTGGGAGAATAACAAGGCATCTAAATGTTGTTCGTAGCCATTGCGCGACTTGAAACATTAGTAATTGTGCATCTTTATCTCTTTTATCGCAGTTATCTAACACAATAATTGGTAGATATCCACCGTTCCCTTTGAGAAAGGTGATGAGAGATTCCAGATAAGCAGTTGAGTCTTCTTGCTTTTTCAAGAGAAGGCTATACAATTCTTTGCTATATGCTACCTTATCATCTGCCAAAAGAGCACCAATACCAGACTCAAATTCCTTAATTTCCTTTCTAAACACTTTTTTTATTATTTCAATCGATGAGAAATCTATTTCCTCATGATTCTGCTTAAGATGCGTAATGATTTGTTGTTTCAACCACGGGTATATTTCTTTAGGTGAGACTGGGGCTCCGTTCATATTTACAAAAACCCAGTCGCAAAGACGTGAAAGATCAGGATGATTCTTCTGAAGAAACACGTTTTGAAAATACCTAACAAATGTAGTCTTACCGCTGCCAACATTACCAACTATTAAGAACAAAGAATATGCCTCATTCTTCTGTTCAACTCGCATGGAAAGCTTTTGGACTAATTCAGTCGGAGTTTCTGTTGCCAGCGGGGTTGTTTCACCAACATTTGGTATTTCAAATTTCCTAATCTCTTTATACATCGGTTCTATGTGTTGCTCACGCTTTGCCGATGTAATATATGCGTTTTCAACTACGAGTTTTCTAGCTTCCTCTGTTTCCGGATCAAAAATAGTGCGATTCTCAAAGATGAACGTCCGTCCGAATGAGTTCTCTTCCAGCTCACTGTTCTGTACGCGTTTTCCGCCTAAAAGAGATACTGGGGTATTAAACTTTGCTTTTCCTCGTGCCTCAACATAAGGCAAGTTTGCAAATGACTCAAGTTTATCCCTTGCGCAGAAATCAAGAAGATTTGCAAAATTAATGTTCTCAGGCTCAAACTCAGAGAAAACAATCTTGATCTCGGGTTCAGCAGTGTCAGAGAAGCCAGCCCATGTCTCGCTTCCATTACACACCATAATGAAATTACAAGCATTTACTTTGTGTGGAAAAGCAGCATTTACTTCCGAAGCATAAAGACGTGCTTCTGAATAAGCGTCTTCCATCGATTCGCCGGGTTTTTTTGCTTCTACGACTAAAAGAGGAATGCCTCGAATGGATATAAGATAATCTGGGTAATAGTACTTTTTAGATTGTCCTTTTCCGATTTGATGTTGCCTTAAGAGCGATTTAGTCAATATCTGAGAGTCATCAAGACCAAGTCCAAGCGGTCTTGCGCTAGTTAAAAAAGGATATATAAACTTTTGTTCAACATCACTTTCAGTAACAAGATCCTTCAACTCACAAAATAACGGCATTTTTCTCCCCCTCACAATATCTGACATCTCTTTCGCAAAAAGCTATGAGAAGAGACACATCGTAATTAATTGTAGTATAGTCCTTCTTCGACTCGTTCGCAATGTATTTTCGATATATTTAGGTCCTAAACAAGTACTATTTTCAAAATCCGTTTCACCATGAAACGGATTTTTTCTATATATACCGCAAGCCCTAATCCACACCGAAAGGAGGTATGCCATGTATTTTATGTAGATCCTTTGTATCCCTTATCATTGCGCATAGAATATCTACAACTTCTGACGGCTTAAAGATTGATTTATCTATATAATTGAGATATAATTGCCGTAGTATGATTTTGAGGTGATTTCAGTGGCATTGACTGAGGCGAAACAGAAAGCCGCGGCAAAAGCTTTTGCGAAGTATTGGGAAGACAAAGGCTATGAAAAGGGAGAAAGCCAGAAGTTTTGGCTCTCTCTGCTTCGTGATGTCTTCGGTGTGGCCGAGCCGGAGAAGTTCATCACGTTTGAAGATCAGGTAAAGCTGGACAGCTCCACCGGCTTTATCGACGGATATATTGCCGAGACAAAGGTCATGATCGAGCAGAAAGGCAGCGGGAAGGATCTGAACAAGCCGATCCGGCAGTCGGACGGCTCGATGCTCAATCCCTTTCAGCAGGCCAAGAAGTACATTACGGAGCTCCCCCTCTCCCAGCATCCGCGCTGGGTCGTTACCTGCAACTTCCAGGAGTTCTATGTTTACGATATGGAGAAGCCGCACGGCGATCCGGAGAAAATCAAACTGGCCGATCTGGAAAAGGAATACTATCGTCTGTCCTTCCTTGTGGACAAGGGAAATGTGCATCTGCAGCGGGAGATGGAGATCTCCATCAAAGCTGGCGAGGTCGTTGGGCTGCTGTATGACGGGCTGCTGAAACAGTACCACGACCCAGAAAACCCGGAGACACTGAAACACCTGAACAAGCTCTGTGTGCGCCTGGTGTTCTGCCTGTATGCCGAGGACGCGGGCATCTTTGGCAAGCACCTGATGTTCCATGACTACATGGCGCAGTTTGCCGTGAAGGACATGCGCAAGGGGCTGACGCAGCTCTTTAAGGTGCTCAATCAAAAGAGTGATGAGCGCGACCCCTATTTGAAAGACGATGATCCTCTGCTGGCGGCCTTTCCCTATGTCAACGGCGGCCTGTTTGCCGACGAGGCGGTCATCATCCCGCCCTTTACGGAGGAACTGCGCGATCTGCTGCTCCGCCGCGCCTCGGCGGACTTTGACTGGTCGGAGATCAGTCCGACGATCTTCGGCGCCGTGTTCGAATCCACCCTGAACCCGGAGACGCGCCGCAGCGGCGGCATGCACTACACCAGTATCGAGAATATCCATAAGGTCATCGACCCGCTGTTTCTGAATGATCTGGTAGCTGAGCTGGAAGCGATCAAAGCGATTCCCGTCTGGAAGACAAAAGAAAAGAGTCTTCTGACCTTCCAGAAGAAGCTCGCTTCTCTGGAATTCCTCGACCCCGCGGCGGGCAGCGGCAACTTCCTGACCGAAAGCTATCTGAGCCTGCGGCGGCTGGAAAACGAAGTAATCTCCGAGCTGTACCGCGGTCAGATCAGCATGGACGCAGTCACCGATCCCATTCAGGTCAGTATCGCCCAATTCCACGGCATTGAGATCAACGACTTTGCCGTGACTGTTGCGAAAACAGCCCTGTGGATCGCGGAAAGTCAGATGATGAAGGAGACGGAGGAAATTGTGCAGCTGGACATGGATTTCCTACCGCTGAAAACCAACGCCAACATCGTCGAGGGCAATGCCCTGCGCCTGGATTGGGAGAGCGTGGTGGACAAGACCAAGCTGAACTACATCATGGGGAATCCCCCGTTTGTGGGGTACAGTCTTCAGAGCAGAGAACAGAAAGAAGATATTCTTGCTCTTTATGTCGATGAAAAGGGAAAGCCTTACAAAACAGCTGGAAAAATCGACTATGTTTCTGGTTGGTATTGGAAAGCGTCTGCTTTGATGAAGGGGACGAGCATACGCACTGCGTTGGTGTCTACAAACAGTATTACCCAGGGCGAACAGGTTGCAGGCGTCTGGAAGCCCCTTTATGATCGCTTTGATATTCACATTGATTTTGCTCACAGAACATTCCGCTGGGATAGTGAGGCAAGTATTAAAGCTCATGTTCACTGCGTGATAGTAGGCTTTAGTTGTGCATCAAATTCAACTACGAGGCAAATATATGACAGCGAAAGGCGCCAGAATGCCGATAACATCAATGCATATCTAATTGATGCTCCAAATGTGTTCATTGACAGTCGCAAAGTACCGCTTTGTGATGTGCCTGAAATGGTATATGGAAATAAGCCTACGGATGGTGGATTCCTATTCATAAGCCAAGAAGAACGAGACGAACTGTTGAAAAAAGAACCCGAAATTGGGCCCTTTATCCGAAAAATATATGGAGCAACTGAGTACATTAACAACAAGGAGCGTTATTGCCTATGGCTTGTCGGCGCGTCCCCTGCAGTTATCCGAAAATCAAGTTTTATCGCAGATAGAGTAGAAAAGGTCAGACAGTTCCGCCTCAACAGCACAAAAGAGGCGACGCAGCGCAGTGCTGAAACGCCATCTTTATTCCAGGAAATACGACATCCTGATGAAGAATACATCATTGTTCCAAGACATTCTTCGGAGAGCAGGCGATACATACCGTTTGGTTTTGTGACGCCCGATGTTGTCGTAAACGATGCAGTTCAGATTATTCCGAAAGCAGATAAATACCACTTTGGCATCCTCGAATCTAATGTACATATGGCTTGGACACGTGCTGTTTGTGGACGGATTAAGAGCGACTATCGTTATTCTAAAGATATCGTCTACAACAACTTCCCCTGGCCTACCCCCACCGACGAACAGAAGGCAAAGATCGAGCAGACGGCACAGGCCATTCTGGATGCCCGTGCGCTCTATCCTGATGCCAGTCTGGCGGATCTCTACGATGAACTGACCATGCCGCCGGAGCTGCGCAAGGCTCATCAGGCCAACGACCGCGCTGTCATGGCTGCCTACGGTTTCCCGATCAAGAACTTCACCGAATCGGACTGCGTAGCCGCCCTGATGAAGATGTATCAGGAACTCACCGCAAAGGAGGGCAGCTGATATGGCCAGAGCGAAAAAAGACGGCGAGAAGATCAGCTTCTATGTGGATCGCCAGGTCATGGAAGATCTCCGCGCCTACGCCGCAGAAAAGGGCCAGACGGTAACAATGGCCATGGAACGGATTCTGCGGACACACCTGGATGAAGAAAAGGCAAGACTCAACCGGAGTGAGCGTAAGGAAAACCTTGTGTAAACAGCAAATCCGCGCTACAATACACACGAAGGGTGGCGGACGCATGACAAGAGAATATATATTGATGAACCGGGATCTGCCCATGCTCCGCTTTGCCTGCGAGCGCAATGCGTTTGATGAGCCGGAGTTCATGGAACACGAATGGCTGACAGAACTGCGGCCGATCGGCTATGACAAGCTCGGCGATTTCCTCGCGCGTCGGCAGGCCCCCAAGCACCGCAAACACATCAAAGAGCTGTTGGAGCGTTACGGCTGCGACGATCTGGAGGGCTTTCTCCGCGTTACCCACGCCCTGTCTCTGAATGACACCTTCTGGGTGAAAGAGGCGGACAGCGATCTGTGCTGGGACAGCGTTTCCCTGTATCAAAACGAGTTTGACCAGCTTGTGAGCGAGGCTGCCTTTGACGGCGTGATCAGCGAGACCGATCTCTCTTCGACCTCGCCGGAGTTCGGAACGGACGGCTATTACGCCAAGTACTGGGTACGTGATTCAGACGGGATCTGGCTTTATAAAAGCGGCAGCGGCCTGCATGTGATCGAACCGGTATCCGAGTTCCTGGTATCGCAGCTGGCGCAGCGCATTTGCCCGAACGCGGTGCAATATGATCTGGAGCTGTATCACGATAAACTGGTGAGTAAATGCCCGCTGTTCACGACGGAGGCGACAGGCTTAGCCAAGGCCAGCGCTGTGTTCCATGGAGAGCAGACGATCCCGCGCCTGCTGGACTTTTGCCAGGCTCTCGGCAGCGATGGTGACTTCCGCCGGATGTGTGTTCTGGATGCGATTACCTTGAACCCGGATCGCCACTATGGAAACTTTGGCTTCCTGTTTGATAACCAAACTATGGCGATCATCGGCATGGCGCCGGTCTTTGATAACAACCGCGCCTTGTTCCCGGAGCTGGACGAGGATGCCTTGGCCGTGCCGAATTGGTATATCGACCATTGCCGTCCGAAGCTGGGACGCGATTTCATCATCACTGCGCGCGGTCTGATGACAGATGAAATCCGCGCCGACCTGGAAAAGCTGAAGGATTTTCAGTTTGAAAACCATCCGAAAATCCCGATCAGTGAAAACAGGCTCGAATTGCTTAGTTCTATTGTTCAGTGCCAGGTCAACTTGATTCTAAAATAAGAAAATGTGCCGGAAGGAGCCAAGGCTTCTTCCGGCTTGTTCTTGCAAGGATTGTATCACGCATTCGTGTTTGCCACACTTCTGGAGAGAGGCACGAGCTTGCGACCTGATCTGTGGTATAGCGTTGCGGGAAATTTACAATTTCAAGCGTGATTTTGCAATACCTTGGCCGGAGAAGAGTTTATGATAGCAAGCAAAGAATCCATCATCAGGAGGAAGATCATGAGCTTTTCGCAGGATTTTCTTTGGGGTGCGGCCAGCGCGGCCTATCAGATTGAAGGCGCATACGACGAAGACGGCAAGGGTCCGAGCATCTGGGACGCCCTCTCGGACGGACATATCGCCCATGGAGACAACGGCAGAATTGCTTGCGACCACTACCACCGTTTCCGGGAGGATGTGGCGCTGATGAAGAAGATCGGCCTCAAGGCCTACCGCTTCTCCGTCAGCTGGCCTCGGGTAATGCCGGAGGAAGGCAAGGTCAACGAGAAGGGCCTGGACTTCTACCGCAAGCTGGTGGATGATCTTCTCTCCGCGGGGATCACGCCGCTAGTCACGCTCTATCACTGGGATCTGCCGCTGTGGATTCACGAGAAGGGCGGCTGGCTCGCAGGCTCCATCAGCGAGGAATTTGCGGCTTTCGCTGCCGTGGTGGTGGAAGCCCTGTCGGATAAGGTGTCGTACTGGATGACCTTCAACGAGGGCACGTCCTTCATCGGTGAGGGCTACCTGCACGGCACTCACGCGCCTTTCGAGAGTGTCCCGGCGGGGAGCGAGGAAGAGGCCGAGAAGGTGCTGCGGTTGACGAAAAACCTGCTGCTGGCCCATGCCAAGGCGGCCCGCGTGATTCGGGAAAAAGCGATCCTGCCGCCGCAGATCGGCATCGCCACGGACAGCACGCTCTTTATGCCGGAGTCCGAGAGCGCGGCCGACATCGAAGCGGCGCGGGCAAAGACCTTTGCCGGCAAGCTCAATCACTACTATCTCAACTGGTGGCTCGATCCCATCCAGAAGGGCGAGGCGCACCCTCGCCTGCGGGACATGCTTTCGGATGTGGAGATGGCGCTGATCCATCAGCCGCTGGATTTCCTGGGCTGGAACTGCTATCTGGCCAGCAACTATAACGACGGCCCCGACGGAAAGCCCTGGCCGGGCATGCCCAGGACCAATATGGGCTGGGCCGTCACGCCGGACGCTCTCTACTGGGGCGTGCGCTTCATCCACGAGCGCTATGGGCTGCCGGTCATCATCTCGGAAAACGGCGTGGCGATCATCGACTTCAAAATGGACGACGGCCGCGTCCACGATCCCCAGCGCATCCAGTTCATGAAGTGGTACCTGCGCGGCCTGAGGCGGGCGGCGGACGAGGGCTATCCCGTCAAGGGCTACATGGCCTGGTCGATCCTGGACAACCTGGAATGGGCCCACGGCTTTGACAGGCGCTTCGGCCTGATCTACGTGGACTTCCGCACTCAGGAGCGGACCTTGAAGGATTCCGCCTACTGGTATGCGGAGCTCATCCGAACAAACGGCGAGAGCCTGTAAAAGCAGCAGCACCCCGGTCGGCTTGACCGGGGTGCTTTGCTGTCAATTTGCTTTTCGGTTTTGCTTCCGGTACTGCATCGGCGTCAGGCCGAATTGCTTTTTGAACACGTTCTGAAAATAGGACTGGCTGGAATAGCCGAGATACGCGCTGATTTCCGCGAGACTCCGCTCGCCGTAAAGGAGCAGATCGCAGGCCTCCTGCAGCTTGCATTTGGTGATATAGTCGCCCACGCTGAGCCCTAACTCCGCCTTGAAGCGCCGCATCAGATACGAGCTGCTGCGGTGGATCTCCTCAGCCACGTCCTCCACGCCGATGGGCATGTTGGTGTGGCTCTGGATGTAGGTCATGCAGCGGTAGATCTCCGCCGATACGCCCTTGGGGAGCTTGGCCGCGCCGCAGCGAGCGCAGAAATCCATCAGCATCACATACTGCAGCCGGTGCACCTCCTCGATGGTCTGCGTCTGCTCGCACTCCAGCGTGTAGAGATCCGAGAGCTGATAGGCGCGTTCCGCGTCGATCCCGCCGGGGATCGCGGCCAGCACGCAGACCTTGGACGCCAGGCCGATCAGCGTGTTCTTGGCCTGCCGCAGCGGAGTGTGGGCGAGCTTCCCCTCCGAGGGAAACTCCTGCGTCCGCTCCAGGAAGCGCTGCAGCCGCTTCGCGTCTCCCTGCTGAATGTGGTGATACAATTCCTTTTCAAAGGCATAGGAGCTGCGGCTTTCTTCATTCTCCTTGGCGTCAATGGCAGCGTCCAGAATCTTCGTCTCCCGCCTGGCCGTCTCTCCCTGCTCCTCGGCGTAGAAATCCTCGATCCGCCCCTCCTTGCCGTTGAGGCACAGATGCAGAAAGAGCAGCGTGCGTACCAGTTGCGCATGGCTGATAATGGGGATGGCGTACAGCAGCTCCGTGACCGTCTCCCGGTATTCGGGAGGCGTTTTGGCTTCTTCAAAGAATTCCAGGATCAACTGCTCGCTGACCGGTGATGTGAAAACCGGGCCGAGAAACAGATCATATCCTGCCCCTTCGATCTGCACATGCCCGTATTCCAGATCCGGGTTGATGGCGGCAAATTCCGGGTTGCGGGTCGGCGGATACATGGGCCAGACCTCTTCGGGTGCTTCCAGCGAAGCCTGCTCTCCCAGGGAGGAATAGACAGGCCGCCCTCCGCAGAGCAGATTGACCGGGATCCCGGTGGCGGCGAAGAATTTCTTGGAAAAGGCGATATAATCCATCTTGTTCACCTCGTTTTCCAGTATAAAACTCGACACAAAGAAAAACAAGGCAGGAATTTACAATTCCGGACGCTATTTTGCAATAAGAAAGCCGCCGCTTTTGCTACAGTAAGCTCAGGAAAAAACCAACTGACAATAGGAGGCGCAAGATGAAGCAAAACATCCGTATTTCCCCCGTCGAGCCGAACCGCGGCGCGCTGGACTTCTCCCATCTGCTGGACGCCCCGGCGGGCTGCCACGGCTTTGTGCGCGTGAAGAAGGGCCATTTCTATTTTGAGGACGGCAAGCGTGCCAGGTTCCTGGGCTTCAACATTGCCACCCGCTCCAACACTCCGACCCACGAGGACGCGGAGAAGCTGGCCGCGCGCCTTGCCAGCATGGGCGTGAACGTGATCCGCCTCCACGCGGCCGACGCCCCCATCGGAGAGGGAGCCGGCAACTGGTCCAGCTGCAGGGAGGCCCCGCTGCTGGATTATGACAAGGGCACCACCCGCGTCTTCAACCCCGAGGGTCTGGATCGCTTCGACTATCTCTTTGCCAAGCTCAAGGAAAAGGGCATCTATCTGCACATCGACCTGATCGTGGCCCGGGCCTTTCTCGAGGGCGACGGTCTGGAGTACCCCGGCTCCATCCCCGCCTGCATGAAGCGCTACCCCATGTACAACGCACGGCTCATCGAGCTGCAGAAGGAATACGCCCGGGAGCTGCTCTGCCATGTGAACCCCTACACCGGCCTTGCCCTCAAGGACGATCCGGCGGTCATGACCGTGCAGATGAACAACGAGGAGAGCGCCATCAAGGGGAACACCGGCGCGGACACGGGCGAGGAGATGAAGCCCTATCGGGACGAGGTTTCCCGCCGCTTCGGGGACTTTCTGCTGATGAAGTACCATAGCCGCGAGGAGGTGAAAAAGGCCTGGACCCACGAGGGCGTCTGCTCTCTGGGCGAGGACGAGGATCCCGCACAGGGGACCGTGCGCGGCATCGAGGGCGGCTTCTATCAGTCCGTGGGCGAACCCATGGGCGACTGGAACGCAGCCGAAGGCCCGGCCCGCTACGCGGACTGGATGGAGTTCGGCGCGAGGATGAACCGTGCCTTCTACCAGGACATGAAGGACTATCTCATTTCA
>ODAI012893257.1_pt1 | contig 12606 bp, 9 predicted proteins | sample 1539321 | NCBI WGS metagenome assembly ODAI01 (sample SAMN02144231, study PRJEB22623) | gut metagenome | biome: sheep rumen | host: Ovis aries | place: New Zealand
GCGAAGCAGGCAATGGCAAATGAGACGGGAGCGCGTGCGTTAAGAGCGATAATCGAAAAATATATGCTTGACATAATGTATGAAATTCCTAAGGATCCGATGATAGGATCGGTAACGATCACAGGCGACTACATAAGAGGCATCGGATCGCCGATAATCGGGATGAGAGAGTGAGGTAAGACAATGATTTCGGAAAATGTAAAAAAACTTGTTGAAAACGGATCTGCGATCAGGGCCATGTTTGAAGAAGGCGCAAAAATGGCAGCCGAATTCGGCAGGGAAAACGTATATGATTACAGCCTCGGAAATCCAAGCGTTCCGGCTCCGGATGCTGTTAATGAAGCGATAATAAAAATTACAAAGGAGACCGATCCCGTTGCGCTGCACGGTTATATGAACAATGCCGGTTATCCGTCGACGAGACAGGTGGTTGCCGATCATTTAAATAAACTTTTCGGGACCGCATTTTCAAACAGGAATATTCTGATGACGGTAGGCGCCGCAGGCGGACTTAATGTTATTTTAAAGACTCTGCTTAATCCGGGGGATGAGGTGCTTGCTTTTGCACCGTATTTTGTGGAATATAACAATTATGTCGCAAATTTCGGCGGCAGGGTGGTTCCCGTAAATACCGAAGCCAACGGCTTCATGCCGGATCCGGGGCTTCTTGAAGCTTCAATCAACAAAAACACCAAGGCACTTATTATAAACAATCCCAACAATCCTACCGGTGTTGTTTATCCCGAAAGCGTTATCAAAGAGATAGCCGAGGTTCTTGTAAAGAAGGAAAAGGAGCTCGGAATTTCTATATACATGATAGCCGACGAGCCCTACAGGGAGCTTGCCTATGACGGCGTTACGGTCCCTTATCTTACAAAGTATTATCATAACACGATAGTAGGCTATTCCTATTCCAAATCGCTTTCGCTTCCGGGCGAGCGTATCGGTTATCTCGTAATGCCGGACGAGCTTGATGACGCGGATATGATAATTAACGGTGCTGCCGTTGCAAACCGCGTACTCGGTTTCGTAAACGCTCCTTCGCTTCAGCAGAGAGTGATCGAGGCATGCATTGACTGTACGACGGATGTTGCGGTATATGACAAGAACAGGAAGTTTTTGTATGAATCGCTTACAAAGCTCGGATTTGAGTGCGTAAAGCCTCAGGGAGCATTCTATCTTTGGGTAAAGGCACCCGACGGCGATGATGCCGCATTCTCTCAGGCGGCAAAGAAGTACCATCTGCTTATTGTTGCGGGCAAGGGCTTTGCAGGTCCGGGTTATGTAAGGCTTGCATATTGCGTTGATTATGACATGATAGTACGCTCGATACCTGCCTTTGAAGCTCTGGCAAAGGAATACGGATTAAAATAATTCAGGAAAGAAGTGACAAAAATGGGAGACTGGAGAGACAATTTAAGAAGAGTCAGGGCATATACTCCCGGAGAGCAGCCCAAGCTTGATGATATAGTAAAACTGAATACAAACGAAAATCCATACCCGCCGGCACCGGCGGTACGTGAGATGCTTGCATGGTTCGACACGGACGTGCTTCGCAAATATCCCGCGCCCGATGCCTACAAGCTTGTAAAGGCGCTTTCGGATGAATATGAAGTGCCGGAAAACATGATATTTCCCGGTGTGGGCTCCGACGATGTACTCGGTATGGCGTTTCTTGCATGCTTTAATTCGGATAAGCCCGTGTTTTTCCCGGACATCACATATTCCTTCTACGATGTATGGTGCGAGCTTTTCAATATCAAATATGAAACCAAGAAGCTCGATCCTTCGTTTATGATCGTTAAAGAGGATTATATGACCGAAAACGGCGGAATTGTGATTGCAAATCCCAATGCACCGACATCGATCGAAATGGATCCTTCTGAGCTTGAGGAGATTATTGCCGCAAACAAAGACAGCGTGGTGATAGTTGACGAGGCTTATGTTGATTTTGCGGAGCATACGGTTCTTCCGCTGGTAAAGAAATATGACAATCTGCTTGTTGTGCGGACTTTTTCGAAATCACGTTCAATGGCAGGCGTAAGAATAGGATTTGCCGTCGGTTCACCCGAGCTTATCGCTGCGATTAATAATGTTAAGAACTCCTACAATTCCTATACAATGAACACACTGTCCATAGAGGCGGGTGTTGCTTCGCTGTCGGATAAGGCTTATTTCGAGGAGACAAAACAGAAGATATTAAGAACAAGAAGGCATATGGCTAACAGGCTTCGCGAGCTTGGCTTTTATTATCCTAAGAGCTCGGCGAATTTCCTTTTTGTGACGCACAACCGTATACCTGCCAAGATCATTTTCCAGGAATTACGAAACCGCAGGATATACGTAAGGTATTTTGACAAGCCGCTCATCGACAATTATCTCAGGATTACGGTCGGAACGGAAGAGGAGCTTGACAAGCTGGTCGCTGCTCTTGAGAGGATAGTTTCAAAATATGTCTGAAAACAGAAATTACAGCAAAGAGCTTGATAAGATCATAGAAAATCTGCTTAAAAGCGGGGAAAGGCCAAGGCTTTTGCTGCATGCCTGCTGTGCTCCGTGTTCGAGCTATTGTCTTGAATACTTAAGCAGATATTTTGACATTACGGTTTATTATCATAATCCAAATATCTCTCCGGAATCGGAGTTTGATTACCGCGTAAGCGAATTAAGGCGTCTGATTGACGAAATGCCGCTTTCATATCCTGTAAAGCTTGTGGTGGCAGCCTATGATGCGTCAGAATTTGAAAATGCGGTGAAGGGACTGGAAAATGAGCCCGAGCGGGGAAGCCGCTGCACCGTTTGTTACCGCCTGAGGCTTGAGAAAAGTGCGGAATATGCATCGGATAACGGATTCGATTATTTTACCACTACCTTGTCTATAAGCCCGTATAAAGATGCTGCAAGGCTTAACGGGATAGGGGAGGAGCTTGCCGGGAAATACTCCGTAAAATTCCTTCCGAGTGATTTCAAGAAAAAAAACGGATACAAACGGTCCGTGGAGCTGTCCGGAGAATACGGCCTTTACAGGCAGGATTACTGCGGATGCGTATATTCAAAAAGAAAACAATGACAATAAAAAAAACACGGCCAAACCGTGTTTTTTTATTGTATATAATTCGGTGGTAAGTCCTTTACGGAGCCTGCGTTACACTCGGGGTTACCCCGGGCTCTTCGACCGGCATTGCATATTCGGGTACGCAGAGCGCTTTAAGCATTGTGGCACAGATACCGCCGGGGATAGCCACACCGTAGCCGGCGCGTTCAACGAAGCATACGAAGGCGAAAGGATATTCAGGTTCGTCAACGAAGCCCACAAACCAGCCGTTGTAGCCGGTATCTGCACGGTTTACGGTACCTGTTTTTGCACCGATGCGTACATTGAATCGGCCCGTAGCATAGTGGCTGGGATGGTTAACGGTGTTGTTTACCATTATTTCCTTCATTTTGTTTGCGGTGGCGGGATTTATCACCTGCTTGTTCATAACGGTTTCGGTAGTCTTTATCACATTGCCTTCGGTATCGGTAACGCTGAGAAGGTTTGTGGGTATTGCAGCCTGTCCTCCGTTTGCAATGGAGCCGACATACATAAGCATCGAGCAGGGATTCATCAGGTCATGGTGAAGTCCGATACAGGTCCATGCAAACTCGAAATCTGTGGATTTCATTATGTCGAAGGAACCCTTTGCGGTCTTTATCGATCCGTCAATAAGAGTTGAGGAGGTAAGTATACCGTTGTTTACGTTGTTCTGCATCATGCTTCGTTTGATAAGACTTGAAATCTCGGCGAAGGCACAGTTGCAGGAATTGGCATAAGCTGTTGCAAGATCCTGGTTTCCGTGAACACCGGTACAGCGAAGTACCTGCTTGTTGATTACCATTGAACCCTGACAGAGGAAACGGCGTTCGAAAACGTCGGGAATCGTATCGATTGCTGCTTCAAGCGTTACAGTCTTCATTGTTGAACCGGGGGTGAACAATGACTGGTAAAGGCTGTTCATGTAACATCCGGAGTATATCGGGTTTTTGTTGATGTCCTCGGGGATGTTGTCGGGATCGTATACGGGAGTGGAAGCGTTGCAGAGCAGCTGTCCCGTCTTGTAATTATATACAGCGATAAGTCCCGTATATTTTCCGAGAGCGGCTATTGCCTGCTTGTTTATTTCGGAATCGATCGTAATCGCAACCTGGTTGCCGCTGTTCTCGGCGGTGTATTTCTTGTTCTCGGTTACATATCTTGAAAAATAGCCCGAAAAAGCGGTAAGGGTACCGGTGGAGATGTTGCGGTAACGGTCGCCGACGATCTTTACCATCGCTTTTCTGGTAGCTTCGTCTTCGGAAAACTTTATGCCGTTTTCGGTAAGCGTCGCAAGAGGCTTTCCTTTACGGTCTACAAGTGTGCCGCGTACATAAAGTTTTTCGGCGTTTGTATCGTCGGTATAGTATTCGCGTCTTGTTTTCCTTGTCTGATCCGAATTGCTCGCGATCTCATAGTTTGAAGGATCATAACCTATGGTCTTATTGTAATTGTCTACGGTCCAGTTGTTCCTGTTCCTGTAAAGCTTTAACAGAAAACCCAGAATACCGAGACCGAAGATCATGCAGATTATGATACAGAATTTAGTTCTGCTTTGTATCTTTTTCATCTTTCCCTCCGGATGGCGTTACAGGCTTTTGCGTCGTCGCCTTGGTCCTGGTCTTTAATGTCTGACGCTTAGCCTCTTTGTCTGTTCTGCTGTCTTCAATGGCTTTCAGTCTGCCATAGCTTGCATAATTTTCAATATCGTTGTTTGCATTCTTCTTGTGTTTTATTGTGGCTGCCTGTTCGCTTCGCTTAAGCCTTGCGGCAAAGCTTGCATTCGGTCTGGTATCCGTTGCCTTCAGAAAGGCCAGCGTGCCCCATGCCATGACCATGGAGGAACCGCCGTTAGATACGAAGGGGAAGGTTACGCCGGTGAGCGGAAGCATGTCAACTGCACCGAAAACGTTCAGTGCTGTCTGGAAGAGAAGCAGTGAAGTGGCGGCGCAGGCAGCTATCGTATAGTAGGTGGAACGTGAGTTGATACAGGAACGGATCGCAAATACAGCAAGCACAACGATGCAGAGTATCGCAAACAGCGCGATTATCATTCCCCATTCCTCACAGAGCATACCGAAAACAAGGTCGGTATCGGCTGCAGCCACATGCTTTGATGAAAGGATTCCCTTTCCGGGACCCACTCCGAACGCACCGCCGCGGTTGATCGCAACCTGTGTATTCATCTGCTGGTAGCCTGTCGATGCGGCATAGTCCCATGCATGGCCCCAGCTTCTGAAACGCCGGAAAATGTAGGGCCTGGCTGTTATGGCAAGCAAAGCGGCAACTGCGGCACCGCTCGCAGCAAAGGCGACAGTCGAAATACTTCCCGAACGCAGATATGCAAGAACGAGGAAGGTGATAAAGAATATCGCGGCCGTACCGAAGTCCGAACAGTATGCCAGCAGGCCGAGGCTTGCGAGAGTCAGTACGATGAATAACGCAATGTTTCTCTTTTTAAACAGTCGGTCAAGCGTTGCGGCACCGGCAAATATATAGGTCAGCTTTGCGATTTCCGAAAGCTGAAGCGAAACGCCTTTGATCTCAACCCAGTTGATGGCACCGTACTTCTTGGAACCGAAAACAACGGTCACGCCGAGAAGGCCGATGGTAGCCGCCGCCATTATCCAGCGGAAAGTCTGCACACGGTTGAGGTTTCTGAGGAACAGTCCGAAGGAGATGAGGAAAAAAACTCCGACGATGATCGAAATCGCCTGTTTCATCATTGAACCTGGCGCATAGGAACCTACAACCGCAAGCGAAAGGGTTGAAAGGTAAAAGCCTATGATCTCCATTTCAAAGCCCTGAACGCCCAAAATCCTAAGGTCGATGAAATAAAGCCACATTGTTACTGTCAGGATGAAAAACGAGGGGATGATGTAGATGGATGCAAGAGGACCGGCATCGATTACCAGCGAAAGAGCAGCCATTATCTGGATTATCGTGAGAAGTATAATGAAAGCCCAGGGAGAAATCGGTCTGACCCTGCTCCTTTTTTTCTCGCGCTGTTTCTTTTCTTCTACGGTAAGCGGTTCAAGCTTTACGTTGTAGCCGGAAAAGGAGATGGTATCCCCGAATTTTACCTTTGCTTCCTTGTCGATGATCTCTTCGCCGTTGACAAAGATACCGTGCGAATCGCCGGCGCCAAGGTCAAGCAGCTTCCAGCTTCCTTTATCGCTTCTTATCAGTGCGGCATGCTGGCGGGACACTCTCGGGTCCTTGATTATTATGTCGCTTGATTTGTGGCGTCCGATGATATTTTCCCAATGGGTGATATAATAGGCACGCCCATCCTTCTGGGATACAAGTTTACCCCAGATTTCGGGAATTTTCGGAATGGTCAGGAGCGAGAATACCGCTCCGGCAAGTATAAAAAGCGAAAGCATCGGAAAAAATGCTTCGGTGATTATTCTGAATTGATTTTCAAAAAAGCTGTTTCCCAGAGTGAATGATTGTATCCAGTCCAGGACACTGCGGAAAATTTGATCGAGCATAAGCTTCCTCCTAGTTCTTACCTATTATAACAGTAAAAAGTGTTTCTTGCAAGCAAACAAAGAAAAATTAAGAAAATCTTTACAAAAACCTTTACAAAATACCGTAAAAGCATTATAATTTGAAATTGGGTTTTTGTCGCCAATTATTTTCTGACTCGGAGATGCCATGGAAAACGAACTCAACATAAGAAAAATGTTTGAAAAAAGAGAGCATGAGATACTGAGCCCTTATGCGACTTTTTCCGATGAATCAAAGGGAAGAGAACGTATTGAGGAGCCCTGTGACATCAGGCCTGCGTTTCAGCGGGACCGTGACAGGATAATACATTGCAAGGCATTCAGAAGGCTTAAAGATAAGACCCAGGTTTTTTTGAACCCCGAGGGGGATCATTACAGGACAAGACTTACGCATACCCTGGAGGTTGCCCAGATCGCAAGATCGATCGCAAGGGCGCTGCTTCTTAATGAGGATCTGACCGAGGCGATAGCGTTAGGCCATGATCTCGGGCATACTCCCTTCGGACATGCGGGAGAACGGGCGCTTAACCGTGTCGCGGCTAAGGGCTTTAAGCATCACGAACAGTCCGTAAGGGTAGTCAGATATCTCGAAAAACACGGGAAGGGACTTAATCTTTCCTGGGAGGTGATTGACGGAATAGTGAATCACCAGACAGTCGGGAAACCCTCGACGCTTGAGGGAAGGATAGTCCAGATATCGGACAAGCTAGCCTATATAAATCATGATATTGACGATGCGATAAGGGGCGGGATAATCAAAGAGGAGGATATACCGAAGGACCTTGTCGACATTATGGGCCATAATCTCCGCGACAGGCTTAATTCGGCGATACATAACATAATAAGGAATTCGCAGGGTAAGCCGGAGGTGAATATGAGCGCCGAATATTTCGAAAAAATGAGCGGGCTCAGAAAATGGCTTTTCGAAAATGTATATACAAACCCGAATGCCAAGGGAGAAGAAGGCAAGGCCGAGAAGATGATAGAATATCTTTTCGAATACTATAAAGAAAACCCGTGGCAGATGCCCAAGGAATATGAGGTTTACCGCGAGACCAGGGGCGACGATCTTGAAACCTCGATCTGTGATTACATCGCGGGAATGACTGACAGATATTTTGTTGCAACATATACCGAGCTGATGATACCGAAGGCTTGGAAAGACTGAGCTTTGGAGGAGAGCAGTGTATTATTCCGATGAAATAATTGAGGATGTCAGAAGAAGGAATGACATAGTCGATGTGATCGGAAGCTATGTATCCCTGAAACGGGCAGGCTCGGGTTACAAGGGCCTTTGTCCCTTCCATAATGAAAAAACGCCGTCCTTTTCGGTGAGTCCTACAAGACAGACATTTAAATGCTTCGGCTGCGGCAAGGGCGGAAATGTTTTTACCTTCATAATGGAATATGAAAGCCTGAATTTCCCCGAAGCGCTTGCGCTTCTTGCCGAAAAGGGCGGAGTGGAGCTTCCGAAAGCCGAGCTTACAGGTGCTGAAAAAGGACTTGCCGTACGTAAGCAGATAATGAAGGAGATTTATAAAAAAGCCGCAACACTGTACTTCAGGAAGCTTAGGAGCGAAGAAGGCAGGGAAGGCTATGAATACTTAAGAAAACGCGGGCTTTCGGACGAAACGATAGTAAAATTCGGCCTTGGTTTCTGCCCACCGGCCGATTCGGGCCTTTACCGGAGCCTGAAGGAGGAAGGAATAAGCGAAGAAATGCTGAAGGAGAGCGCTCTGTTCAATTATTCCGAAGCTTACGGGGTAAGCGACAGGTTCTGGAACAGGGTGATGTTTCCGATCATGGATGTCAATTCCAAGGTGATAGCATTCGGAGGAAGAGTGATGGGCGATGCCCTCCCGAAATATATAAATTCCAACGAAACGATTATATACGAAAAGAGTAGAACCCTTTACGCACTGTATCTTGCAAAAAGGACAAAGCAAAATTATTTTCTTCTCTGCGAAGGCTATATGGATGCTGTTTCGCTTTATCAGGCAGGCTTTGACAATGCGGTCGCAAGCCTCGGAACCGCGCTTACGCCGTTTCAGGCAAAGACCATTTCAAGATATACGAGAAATGTCATAATAACATATGACAGCGACGGAGCAGGACGGCATGCTGCGCTCCGTGCCATCCCGATACTTAAAAATGCCGGGATAATTTCAAAAGTACTCAATATGCAGCCCTACAAGGATCCGGATGAGTTCATCAAGGCGCTTGGGCGTGAAGAATACGAAAAAAGGATAAAGGATGCAACACCGGGTATCTTTTTTGAGACAGACTGCATTAAAGAGGAATATGATATGGATAATCCGGAGGAAATCACGAAATTCCATAACCGGATCGCCACAAAAATGCTTGAATTCGAGGAGGAGCTTGAGCGTACGAACTACATGAAGGCGATTGCCAGACGTTACGCTGTCGATTACGAAGAATTCAAGAAGCTTGTCAACAATATTGCACTCGGGGTCACGAAGAAAGAGGATGACAGTACAGACAGGATCGCCGAACGTGTTCCAAAACGGGACAGGGTTATCAATGCGACAGCTTTTGAACGTGAAAAACTGCTTCTGACCTGGGCCTGCGAGAAAAAAGAATTTGCAATGATGCTGACAGACTACCTCACTCCCATGAGCTTTCAGGAGGGGGTTCCGAGACAGGTTGCCGAGCTTGCTTTTAAAAAGCTTGAAGACGGTGCCGATACACTGATGCCCGCGGCTCTTATAAGCAGCTTTGAAGATGCCGATGAACAGTCGCTTGCGTCAGATCTGTTTTCCTCGGGACTTTGGGAGGATATGTCCGGGGATAAGGCCAGGACAGACAAGGCATTTGCGGAGGCACTTGCCGTATGTATCAGGACTGACCTTGAAACAAAAATGAGTGAAGCCAAGAGCAGTAACGATATTCAACTTTATCAGAAGCTTATGACAGAAAAAAAGAATTCCGCAAAGCTTGATGGCGAACTGCTTGCGAAGCTTAACGGGCCGCGGGCCTGAAAAATGAAAGGAGATACCTGTAATATGGATATCAATTCGGTTGAATTTCAACAAAAACTTGCAGAATTGCTGGAGTTTGCACACACAAAGAAAAATGTGCTTGACTATAATGATGTAAATCATTTCTATGAAGGCATTGAGCTTAATGAAGAAGCAATGAATGCCATTTATAATTATCTTGAGGAGAAGGATGTTGATGTGCTCAAAGAGGACGGACCGATGATGAGCGACATGAACGACCAGGAAATCGAGGAAATGGCAAATCTCAGCGACGAAGCGCTTTTTGCCGATCTTCGCAAGATCGAAAGCCTTGACCGCATGGATATCAATGCCGATCTTGACGATTTTGACGAATTTGACGTGATGGACGATCTTGCGGATCTTGACGACAACGGTTCCGTGCCCATCGACCTTACCGTTCCCGACGGTATCAGCATTGACGATCCCGTAAGAATGTATCTTAAGGAAATCGGTAAAGTGCCTTTGCTTACGGCAGATGAAGAGGTGATACTTGCAAAGAGGATACAGGACGGCGACAACGATGCAAAGAAGCGTCTTGAGGAAGCGAACCTCCGTCTTGTCGTAAGTATAGCAAAAAGGTATGTAGGCCGCGGCATGCAGTTCCTCGATCTCATTCAGGAAGGCAACCTCGGACTTATAAAGGCAGCCGAGAAATTCGACTATGAAAAAGGCTTTAAATTTTCAACCTATGCGACATGGTGGATCAGACAGGCAATAACAAGGGCGATAGCCGATCAGGCAAGGACCATCCGCGTTCCCGTTCATATGGTTGAAAATATCAACAAGCTTGTAAGGGCAAAGAGAGAACTCGTTCAGAAATACGGAAGAGAGCCGAGCCCCGAGGAGCTTGCGGATTATATGGAAATTTCGGTAGAGCGTGTAATGGAAATACAGAAGATTTCACAGGAGCCGGTTTCTCTTGAAACACCGGTAGGCGAGGAGGATGATTCACATCTCTGTGATTTCGTTCAGGACGATCATATGCCTGTTCCCGAGGAGGTAGCTACCCAGACTGCGCTTAAAGGTCAGATCGCAGAGGCACTGAGCACTCTGTCCGAGAGGGAAAGAAAGGTACTGCAGCTTCGTTTCGGCCTTATTGACGGAAAGACGAGGACTCTTGAAGAAGTAGGCGCCGAGTTCAGGGTTACGAGGGAGAGAATCAGGCAGATCGAGGCCAAGGCATTAAGAAAACTCCGTCAGCCCAGCCGAAGCAAAAAACTTAGAGATTATCTCGAGGATTAAGATGCAGCTGAGCGAAAGAATGAAAATGATCGCGGATATGCTTAAGGCATGTGATGTGCTTGCTGATGTCGGCTGCGATCATGCATATATAACCATAGACGCCGTAAAAAGCGGCAGGGCGAAACGTGCCTGTGCAATGGATGTAAGGCAGGGGCCGTTAGATAATGCGGCGGCCAATATAAAGGCCGCGGGCCTTGGCGGAAAAATAAGCACGGTACTCTCTGACGGACTGAATGAACTTCCCGGGACGGCGGATGAGATAATGATCACCGGTATGGGCGGCGGACTCACCTGCAGCATACTTGAACGGGGCAGGGAAAAACTTGAGCGATGTAAAAGGCTCATAGTTTCACCGCATTCCGACAGGGCAATGGTAAGAAAAAAGATTCATGAACTTGGTTTTATCATTGTATCGGAAAGCGACTGTATCGAGGACGGCAAATACTATCAATGCATAGCTGCCGAGCACGGACGGGAAAAATACGAACCGGAGATCTTTTATGAATACGGAGTTTTTCTTCTTGAGAACAGAAGTGAGAACCTGATCAGGTATCTGAGGGATAAAAAAGAAAAATCTACAGTTGTAGAAAGAGATTTCCGAGAAAAAAACGGCATTGCTGCAAAGCTTCCGCCGGAATTCATGAAACAGAAATCGATGATTGAAAGTGCTCTCAGATTTATGGGAATCGGAGAGTGAGAAGGAGGGGTTATGGACGAGAAGGTAAAAGTCTATATAAATAACAATGAGACACTTGTAGAAAAAGATACGAGGCTCAAAAGTCTTGCAAAGGAATACTGTCCAAGCGAGTGCATTATGCTTGCCAGGGTTAACGGAAGGCTCAGAGAGCTTTTCAATACCGTAGAAGAGGATTCGGTTATTGAATTTGTCGGGCTTAACGATAACAGCGGCATGAAAACCTATGAGCGCGGTCTTCAGATGGTATTCATGAAGGCCTTGTACAAGGTTGTAGGCAAGAAAAATATCAAAAGAGCCAGCTTCGAATACGGCCTGGGAAGAACGGTTTACTGTGATGTAGAAGGCTTTGAGGTGACGGACGGGCTGATCCTGGCTTTAAAGCAGGAAATGCAATCGATAGTCGATGCAAATATTCCGATAAAGAAAAAGAGCGTAGCCACATCTAAGGCAAGGGAGAAATTCGGCAAGGTCGGCATGAAGGATAAAGAGAAGCTTCTCAGATTCAGGATTGCTTCCTATACAAATCTGTACAACCTCGAAGAATTTGTAGATTATTTCTACGGATACATGCCGGCGGAAACGGGCTGCCTGAAGGTATTTGACGTAAAGAAGTACATGAGCGGCATACTTTTGTATCTGCCGGATATAAAGGATCCTTCGGTTGTCGGACAGGGAGATGAAAGAGTCAAGCTGTTTGAAACACTCGATGAGTCAAATAAGCGTGCGGAAGCCATGGGAATTTCCACTGTCGGCGATCTTAATGAATATGTAAGCACCAATAATGCTTCCGACCTGATCTTGCTTGCTGAAGCGCTGCAGGAGAAGAAGCTTTCGGAGATCGCTTCGATGATCAAGGCCAGAAGCGGCATGAAATTTGTTATGATCGCAGGTCCATCTTCATCGGGCAAAACCACTTTTTCACACCGTCTTTCGATCCATTTGAGGCTTGAAGGCTTTAAGCCCCATCCGATAGGTCTTGACAATTACTATAAGGACAGACAGTTCTGTCCCAAAAATGAAGACGGAAGCTATGATTTTGAGTGCCTTGAGGCTCTTGACATA
>ODAI013257895.1_pt1 | contig 12606 bp, 9 predicted proteins | sample 1539321 | NCBI WGS metagenome assembly ODAI01 (sample SAMN02144231, study PRJEB22623) | gut metagenome | biome: sheep rumen | host: Ovis aries | place: New Zealand
AACCTTTGACTGATCCAAATATCTTTATCTTGATTGATGAAGCCCATCGTAGCCAGTATAAGGAAATGGCCATACAGATGAATCGTGTGTTGCCCAATGCTTGTAAGATTGCCTTTACGGGTACGCCTTTGATGAAAAAAGGCAAAAATACAGCTCGCACTTTCGGAGGCATCATCAAACCCGTCTATACAGTGAAGCAGGCAGTAGAAGACCATGCTGTGGTACCTCTGTTATACGAGGGAAGAATTGTACCTCAGTTCGTCACAGAAGGACCTATTGACAGTTTCTTTGATCGTGTGTGTGAGGACTTGACAGAAGAACAGTCTGTGGATTTAAAAAAGAAATTCTCTCGAACGGATATCCTGAATCAGACAGAGCAACGCATCTATTCTATTGCTACGGATATTTCTGAGCATTATGCAGATAATTGGAAGAGTACAGGCTTTAAGGCCATGCTGGTAACTCCGAAGAAAAAGGTTGCTATTCTCTACAAGAAATATCTTGATGAGATAGGGAAAGTAACATCAGAAGTTTTGATTACAGCACCTGACGATCGTGAGGGTGAAGAAACAGCTTACGAAGGTACACCTGAGGAGGTTAAGGCTTTCTGGAAAAAGATGATGGATGAGCATGGAGCCCCACATAAATATCAGGAGAATCTGATTGCCAGATTCAAAGGACAAGAAGATCCTGAGATTATGATTGTCGTAGATAAACTGTTGACTGGATTTGACGAACCCAAAGTGACAGTCATGTATATTGACCGTCATTTGACAGGACATACGCTGTTGCAGGCAGTTGCCCGTGTCAATCGTAATTGTGACGGGAAAGACTATGGCTATATCATCGACTACTACGGTGTATTAGCAGAATTGGATGATGCGCTAAGCGTTTATTCAGAATACGACGAGGAAGACAAAGAAGTATTCCGTGAGACACTGGCCCCTGTTAGTGACAAGATTGCAGAACTTCCTCAAAAGAATGCTGACCTATGGGATTTGTTTAAGACAATCCCAAACAAACGTGACTTGGAGGCATACGCCCAGTCATTACGATTGGAGGACAGACGCCATGAGTTCTATGACCGTCTGACAGCTTTCTCATCAGTGCTTCAACTGGCTCTTTCGACTAAGGAGTTTCATGAGAATACGGATGAAAAGACGATTGAACGATACAAAGAAGATTTACGTATGTTTGCCAAACTGCGCACTTCTGTTCAATTGCGCTATTCCGATGCCATTGACTATAAGAAGTACGAGGCAAGGATTGAAAAACTCATTAATCGTCATGTGGAGAGCGATGAGGTAAAGGTCATCACAAAGTTGGTTAACATCTTCGATACAGAGAATTTCCAGAAGGAGGTTGACAGTATTGTTGGAACGGCAGCCAAAGCAGATACCATTGCTTCGCGTACCTCTAAATATATTAAAGAGAACATGGATTCTGATCCAGCCTTCTACAAAAAGTTCTCTCAACTGATTCGTGAGGCTATTGAAGCATATGAGCAGGGACGACTTAGCGATAATGAGTATCTGGAAAAGATGTTGAAGTTCAAGGAAGATGTACTGAACCATACGGACAGTGAATTGCCTGCAGAGTTAGAGCATAACAATGCTGGTAAAGCCTATTACGGTATCGCGTTGGAGAATTATAAACGGCTCTTCCCAGATCAGTCCATCAGAGAAATGGCTCTTGCTACGACCAAGGCTTTCGATGAGATTATTCGCAAAGCTGTTGTTGTTGACAATGCAATCTTAGTGGATTGGCAATCAAAGAGTGATATCATCGGAAGAATGAAGATTGATATGGAAGACGAGTTGATTGATAATATCAAGCGGAAATACGGACTTGAATTCTCATTTGACGATATGGATGTGATTATTGACGGTTGTGTAGACGTGGCAAAGATATGGCTCAAATAACAAGAGACCATATACAATATGGAGCGACTATCATTGATTATGATATAGAGTTCGCCCAGAGAAAGACGCTGAGCATTTGTGTCAATCCAGATAGTAGTGTCTGTCTGAGGGCGCCTATAGACGCAACCTTGGAACAGATTCAACAGAAAGTGCACAAAAGAGCCAGTTGGATTCTCAAACAAAAACGGTTCTTTGAGTCGTTTGGCACATCTACAACAAAGCGCCAGTATATTAGTGGAGAATCGCATCTGTATTTGGGACGTCAGTATATGCTTAGAGTGAAAGAAAGCAATGTAAATGCGGTCCATTATCAGAACAACATCATTGAGATAGAATGTCGTTATAAGAAAGATGCTGGCATTCTGCTACAGACTTGGTATCGCCAACGAGCCAACGTCAAATTTCAAGAGTATGCCCAACCTATCATTGAACAGTTTTCTATCTATGGCGTAAAGCCCCAAAGTCTTTCTATTAAGAAGATGGATAAACGATGGGGGTATTGTACCATTGATGGACATATCACACTAAACCCTCGGTTGATATGTGCTCCAAGATGCTGCATCGAGTACGTCATCACCCACGAATTATGCCACCTCATCTATCGCAGCCATAATAAGGAGTTTTATGCGCTTCTTACTAAGGAAATGCCACACTGGGAGAAATGGAAGAATAAATTAGAAAGAATATTGATGTAAAAAGAATAAAAAAACCAATCAACATATGGATAACGAGAAGTATTCAAACTATCCTTTATCTATCAGTGCCATTCTTGGACTGATAGAGGCAAACGATATTGCCATTCCTGAAATACAAAGACCGTTTGTATGGAAGAAGACGCAAGTCAGAGACCTTATCGACTCTTTATATAAAGGTTATCCAACTGGCTATATCATTTTGTGGAAAAATCCGAATGTTAAGTTGAAGGATGGTACCATTTCTTCAGGGAAAAAGGGGTACCCCAAAAGGTGCCCCGAAAAATTCTATGTGTATAAGTTGAATTTACTTGCAAAATGGCAGATTTAAGCCGATTATTAGTAATTTTGTGGCGAATTTCAACTACATAAGGAATGATTCAGCAAGTAGAGATCACACTAAGCCCCAAGACACGCGGCTTCCATTTGGTGACGAGCGAGGTCATGCGACAGTTGTCCAAGTTGCCAGAGACGGGTATCGTCAATATCTTCTGCAAGCATACGAGTTGCGGACTGAGCATCAACGAGAATGCAGATCCGGACGTTCGTGTGGATATGGAAACGATCTTTAACCGGCTTGTTCCGGAGAACCGTCCTGAATACGAACATACGTTGGAAGGTGCCGACGACATGCCTGCCCACGCCAAGTCTACGCTGAGCGGTGTCAGCCTGACCATCCCTGTCACCGATGGGCGTCTGAATCTTGGAACCTGGCAGGGCATCTACTTCTGCGAGTACCGCAACTATGGCGGGGCACGCAGACTGGTGGTCACGATAATAGGGGAGTGACAGCGGTCGGGGTATACATATAGGAAACCCGACTTTACCCGCATGGGCAGTTTTACAGATATATCAACAATTGGTTATGGAATACAGAAAGATAGGTGAAACATACTATGTCCGGATGGATCGGGATGATGAGGTAATCGCAAATATCCTTGAAGTCTGCCGACAAGAATCCATCTCGTCAGCCATATTCTCCGGTATCGGTGGCTGTAAGAGTGCTGAGTTGCAGGTGTTCATACCGGCGGAGCGGGATAGCGTGGGCACGGGTGGCAGTTTTGAGACTGAGAGGTTGGAAGGCATGTTGGAGTTGGTATCGCTCAATGGCAATGTGGTGTCCGGGGATAATGGCGAGCTCTATCATCATACCCATGCCTTGTTCACCTTCAAGAAGGACGGCCGGCATGGAATCGCCGGAGGTCACTTGAAATCCACGACAGTACTCTATACGGCTGAGATAGAATTGCGCCCAACGGTGGGAGGGGGCATTGGCAGAAAGTATGACCCTGAGACAGGAACCGGCTTCTGGCATTTCGAGTGAAAAAGATATACTATACCTCGTTATATTGCATCACACTGAATACTTTTGCTATCTTTACAAAATCTGTTTTGAAAACGTAAAGTGCCGTTTTTGGTGCAGAAGGGGCGTTATATCGTCAAAAGCGTATATACGATATACGCTACGGCAAGGGGGTAAGTGAAAACACTGATAGCCTGCAGGATGCAGGCTATCAGTGGATAGATGAGCGGTTCTTTTTTCGTTGTTGTCAGGCAAAACCTATTAGAAACAATAGTACTTGGTCAGGAAATAGGTTCTCTCCCAGTCAACAATTTTTAGTCCGGATTCCTTCTCTGGATGGATGTCAGACTCATCGAGCACCATCACTTGCTTGTTCTCCGAGTCGTAGAGCGGCCACTCCTTTGGTTTGCCGTCAGGAGAGGCGTCCGCGCTGAGCGACGGATTGCCTGTCTTGGCGAACTGTACCCACAGCCGGCGCATGGTCTTTGAGAAGGTCTCGTCGAATGGTTCGTCGTTCATCTCCGGATGATTGAACACGACAGGAAGCTCTATTCCGTGTTGGGTTCTCGTCAGGAAATAGGTGTATGACTTGCCACCGCCTTTTGTCTGATTCTCCGACATCGTCAAAACAGGAACGTTGAACCATATCTGTTCCATCAGAAGGCTGTAGGGCTTGTAGCTTTCGCCCTTCACGTCATTGCAGAAGCTGTCGACAAGTATTTTCTCTTCTTTCGTCAGTGGGGCGAGATTCTTCGCTAAGCGGTCTTCCGCCCACGCCTTGAAGTCATCCTTTCCGAAGACAGCCACGAACCAATCGAACTCAGACTTGTTGCAGCCTTGAAGGAAGGCAATGTCCTTTGCCGCACCGTTGGCGTATGCTTCGTATGGGTCCAGAGGCAGGTGGAGTCCGTCTCTTTCAGGAACGATGCGCAGCCGGAGTGCACCGGAAGCTTCCGCAACCTTCTTGGCATCAACCTTCTGCAGGTCGGCAACGGTCTTGCAGCCAAGAATCTCCAGCAACTCATTCGTGCATGCTATGGCTTGTTCCTTAGACCTCGAAAGGGTGGGGGAGCCACTCTGGGCTATGACCCGCTTAAAATAAGCCTGGGAGCCCTTGATCAGCGGTAGCATGGTCACGCTGCCGGCACCCGCTGATTCGCCCCAGATGGTCACGTTGTCGGGATCGCCGCCGAAGCTGGCAATGTTGTCATGAATCCACTTCAGGCCCTTTATCTGATCCAGGAGTCCCAAGTTCTGTGCGTCAGGGTAGTCCTTGCCGTCAGGCAGGTGTGACAGGTGGAGGAAGCCGAAGAGGGCAAGTCTGTATGAGACGGTAACGACGATGACATCCGGGTTCTCCTTCACGAAATTGTGGCAGTCGAAGAGCGAGAACCCCGATGCTCCTGTTTCAAATGCTCCGCCGTGAATCCATACCATGACCGGCTTCTTCCCGGCAGACGCATCGTCGGCTTTCCATAGGTTCAGATACAGGCAGTCTTCACCCTGATTGTCGAGGGTAGCCTCTATTCCGGTGAAGTCTTCATGCATGCAGGGGCTCTTCCCAAAGTAGTAGGCTTCGTAGACACCGTCATCGGGAACACAGTCTGCCGGTGTTTTCCAGCGTAACTCTCCGACAGGCTGCTTGCCGACAAACGGGATGCCCTTGTAGGCAATGACGTTCTCCGTCTTCTTGCCTACGAAGGTTCCGTTGATACACTTTACAGCCAATGACAGGTCGTAGTTGCCGTCTGTTATCTGTTTGTTGGCTTTGCACTGATTGCTCAGTTGTCCTTGTATTTCACTCATAGTATTTTCTTTTTAGATATTGGTCATTTAAACCTCTATTGTTTGGCCTTATACGCTGCGATACGCTTTACCACGTTGTCCTTGACGTTGTTGAAGAAGATGGAGTAGTCGTCCTGGTGGTAGTTCTGCGGTCCGGCGAAGTCAACCATTTCATTCGGTATGGCATCGGCGTTGGTCACGACGGTTCCGCGTGCTATATTCACCTGTGCGTCAGCACCGATGTCCCTGATCTGGGTGGCACCGGTATTCAAGTCCATGACGAGCGAACCGAGGTTCTCGCTGGCAGGCGCATACGTCTCGTCGAGCTTCCAGTTCAGCGGGTTGATGCTTATCGCACCAGGCTTCATCACAATGGTCTGGGTGTTCGCCTCCACATTCTTGGGACCTTCGGTATTCCAGCTGATGATGACCCCCGTGTCGGTCTCGCCGGTCGCAAACTTCAAGTGCGGGCTGGCATCGAGGTCATCCTTCGTGATGCTGAAGCCTATGGCGTATGCTGCCACCATGCGTTCGTATCGGTCGGGATGCTCCCTGAAGTAGTTCATCAGTACGAGCCGGAGGATGGCTGCCCCCTGGCTGTGTCCTGCAATGATGAAGGGACGGCCTTCGTTGTAGTGCTCAAAATAGTAGTCGAGTGCGGTGGTAATGTCGTCGTAGGGCATACCGGAGAACGCCGGGCACACATCCCCGGTCTTCATCCATGTTTCACCCGCGAACTTCATGCCGCACTGCCGGTAGAATGGGATGAACACGTTCGTGGCATCTTCGAAAACTTTTGTCTTGATAGCATACTCAATATCTATGCCTGCCAGCATCTCAGCGTTGTCAAGCGTCGCGTAGTCGGGGTCTCCCTCACCAGCTCCGAAATATACAGTAGAGTAAATATAGAACGTGTCAACATCCTTGGTAATCTCAGGAACCATATACCAATTGGTCTTCTGAGAGTAGTCAATCATCGTATTTTTCATTACTGTTGTCTTTTTGAATTGAAATTATCAATATGGTGTCCTTACGCTTTGAAGACTTCTTCGCCATCGACGATGGTGGCTACAATGTTAGCCTGTGCCACCTTCTCGATGTCATCGTGGAGGAAGTCGCAGTCGAAGACGGTCATGTTGGCAATCTTGCCATACTCGATGGAACCCATGCGGTGCTCCTGATGCCACAGGCGTGCCACGTTGATGGTCATGGCTTTCAGCGACTGTTCGCGGGTGATGGCTTCCTTCGTGTTGCGCGGTGAGGTCTGTCCGTTGAGTACGTCCTTCGGATAGGCACGCTTCTCGGCTGTATAGATGCTGTATTTGACGTTCATCATCGGTGATACAGGATAGTCGGAGTGGAAGACAACGTTGGCACCTGCATCAAAGAAGGACTTGATGGGGTAGGCCTGGTCAGCCAGTTCCTTGCCCATGTAGGCAACTTCTTGCTCATACATGCCTGGTGCTGCTATAGACCATAGTGGTGCCACGGCAGGTATGGAGCCCGTGTCTGCCATGCGGCGGATGTCTTCGTCGGTGACGAAGTGGAGGTGTGCCAGTATGTTATGCTGGTGAAGGTTGTGGGTAATCTTCTCAGCGTCTTCAATACACCCGAGCATGAAGTGGGTGGCACCACCGCCCTCGGAGTGTGCGTGTACGGACATGCCCTCCTTGTCGGCCTCGACGATGAGCTCTACCATCTTGTCGTGGTCGTTGAACCGCTCCAGACCGTGATAACCCGGCTCGTCAAGATAGTCCTGGTTCTGCCAGCCGGTATGTGCCTCGGTCACACCGTCGAGGAACACCTTGGGACCGATAATCTGGAAGTGTTCACCGCCAATCTCGGCACGCGCTTTAGCAATCTTGGCTACGGCAGCCTTCGGACTGTCGATGTTGTCGGTGATATACATGTGGGCAAAGGTGCGCAGCTTCAACTTGCCTTCCTTCTCCAGTTCGTAGAAAGCCTGGGGAGCGTCGCGGTGGACAACGTCGGCACCGGCATCGCCGACAGCGGTAAAGCCGCTGCTGAAGGCTATGTCCTGCCATGCGAGGAGGTATTCCTTGATGTCGTCTACAGAGGTGGGGAGTTTCGGCACAATCTCGAACACGGGACCTTCACAGATATATCCGTCTGGTTCGCCATTGGCATCAACATGTACCAGTTCCTTGCCGTATTTCTTGGCATACTGGGCATCAATGCCAGCCCACTGGAGCGCCTTGGAGTTGAGCAGCATGGAGTGTCCGCCGCCGGTTTGCATGATGAGCGGCTTGTCCGGGCATATCTCGTCGAGATACGCCTTGGTGACGTATTCTTCGTTTTCCACCCATCCGGCAGCAAGATAGAACTGGCGTTGCGGGTTCTTGGCAATGAAGTCCTTGATGATCTCGCGGTACACGGGGTAGTTGGTGAAGCCAGCCTGTATCAGGTCTGCCTGTCCGATGGCGCGGTAGCCAGCCAGATGGCCGTGACAGTGGGACTCGATGAAGCCTGGGTAGATGAAGTTCTCACCATAGTCTAATACTTGTGCGTCGGCACCGGCGAGTTTTTTCGTTTCCTCTGCGCTACCGATATATGCAAAAACGCCGTTCTTTACTAATGCAGCCTTGGCAAAGGGACGCTTCTCGTCCATGGTGATGATGTTGCCTAAAATAACAGTTTGTTTCATCATATGTATTAAGAATTTAGATTTAACAATTAATGGTTAATAGTTATTGCCTGTGGCAAGTAGGAATTCAGAATTTAGATTTAAGAGTTATCGCCTGTGGCGAGTAAGAATACTGAATTATGAATTAAGAGTTTAGAATGAAGTTGTATGCTCACTACAGTCGATGACTTTTCATTCTTAACTCTTAATTCTTAATTCTTAATTCGCACAGTTTAGAGGTTTACCAGGAAGGAGAGACCCAGCGTCACGTAGTTCATGTGCTTGCGGGTCGTGTACTCTCTGGGCTGCAAGCCGATGCCGTCGGGTTGTGTCAGCGAGAGTGCAGAGTCCATCAGGAGGTTGGCTCCAGAGGTCGTACCCTTCTGTATGAAGTGGAAGGGGTCGTACTTGGCTGTGAAGTCCTTGCGAGTGTAGTCGTAGTCGACGAAGATACGCCACGAGAAGTTGGACTTGTAACGATAGGTCAGCGAGAGACCGGTGCCGAACGAGGTGGACGACTTGGCTCCCACGGTGAGGTATTCCCATTCGTCGGTCCATTTCTCACCTGTATTCGTGGGATACATCAGGTTATTGACAGATACAGAGGGGTCGCCGTCAGCATCTTTCATGCCCGGACGGTTGTCGATGTTCACGGTGTAGCTGATGTCCTTCATGTTACCCTCGGCATGTCCGTCGATGTCGAGCTCCTGTGTGATGGAGCGGCCGATAAGTGCCTTGGTGCCCAGAGAGAACCGCTTGCTGAGCGGAAGGTTGAAATAGAGACCGACACTGCCCGTGAACTCCGTGATGTGGTCGCTCTTTACGATGCCGTAGCTGTCGGTGACGGGAGCGTTTTCGTTCCATGCACTCTCCGAATCTGTCTGATAGCCCACCTTGGTCAGATAGGTGTTTTCGTTCTGCTCAATCACAGCCTCGCTGGTGGCTGGCAGATTATAGTCGCCGGGATAGGCATTCTGATAGAACGGCATCAGCCCCTTCCATGCGTCATAGTCCTCGACGGTGACATACTTGGCGAAGTCGCCGAAGTCCTTGGCTGACTGTGCCCTGACCCTGAGACGACCACCGACACCGATGTACTTATTGAAGAAGTAGGCACCTTCAGCATCGACAACGGTAGCAGCACGGAACTTGAGTCCCACCTTCTCGCCTTGGCTCTCGAACTCCAGGTCTTTGTTGCCCAGGCCGACACCCATGGAAATGCTGAAGAAAGAAGGCTTGTTGCTATCCATGATGAGGTCGTTGCGCAACAGTCCCTTCTGCTTGAATATCAAGTCGCAGAGGGCATAGCCCAACTCACCGGAGAGGATACCGATACCAGCACCTGACATCACGTCGCTAATCCAGTGGCGGTTGTTAAGAACACGCATCACACCTGTTGCCGTGGCTACACCGTAACCGGCTACAGACCACCAGGGTGAGCGGGTGAGACCATACTCCTTGTGGAGCAACGTGGCACCAACGAAAGCTGTGGCGGTGTGTCCTGATGGCCATGAGTTGGCGGTGCTACCATCTGGACGCATTTCCTTGGCAGAATACTTGATACCATTGACAAGGGCTGCCATGATAGCGTAGGACATACCGGCACTTGCCAACAGACGAGGCCAGTCGCTACGACCTTCATAGCCGCCAAGTTTCAGACCCACTACCATGGCAGGACCAAAGAACTGTGTATAGTCGTCAATACCTGTCTTGAAGTCGGTCAGCAACTGGGTGTTCTTCTTGCCGCCGTCTTGAGCTTTCTGGTTGACGCGGAACATCGCTTTGTCACCCTTGACAGCTAAGCCGGCAAAGAAGAGGGGTACACCGACAAAGGTCATGTCATCCATGAACTTGTAGGCCTTGACGCCTGGATTGGTCTTCGACTTGAAAAAGTCGAAGTCCATCTTGTGCCGGGTCGCCGGGACTTTCATGTCGAGTGTCGAGGGAGAGGTGATGAATGAAGAGTGAGGGGTGTTGAGTGATAAGTTGGAAGACTCCGTTTCCGGAACATCCAGTCTGAGAGACTTAATCTTGGCTAATTCCATTTTGTAAGACTCTGTTTCTGGTGCTTCATGGTTGAAAGCAGTGTTCTGCGAGTTGAGAGACTCCGCTTCTGTTGCATCCTGGGAGAGTGATTCCGCTTCAGTTGCATCCTGAGAGAGCGGTTCCACTTCCGGATAGGTGTTAGCATTTGCCTGAACGGTTAAGGCAATAGCTACTGTGGTTAAGATTTGTCTGATATTCATAAGGCTTTATTTGTTAGTTAATAATTATATGTGTTTAGTGATGTAGGGGAATCATTGCTTTTCTTGTTCCATCATCTTATCACGTGCAGAGAGGTTGTCGGTGAAGTTCTGTGTCAATTCCTTGCTGTGTTTCATATTATATATTTAAATGACTATTTCGAGCCGCCACCGAGTGCAATGTATAGTGCTATGACAGCCTCGGCAGCATCGTACATATTCATGGTTTGGTTGAGTTGTGCATCGAGCAGCGTCTCCTGAGCCTTCAGCACTTCGAGGTAGCTCGCCTTGCCGTTGTCCATCAGTTCGTGAGTTCCCATATAGGCTTCGTGCAACACCTTCACCTGACGGCTGTAATACTGGTGCTTCTCGCGGGCAGCCTGACAGTCTGCCATGGCTTCATTGACCTGATTGCCTGCGTTGATGACAGTCTGTACGTACTTCTTCTGCAGGTCTTCCTCGGTGAGTTCGGCAATCCGCTTGTTGGCTTTCAGCTTGCCACGGGCAAAGATGGGCTGGGTGAGCGAACCGATGGCAGAGAGCAGAATCTTACCTGGGTCAACGATGAGTCCGCCGGCTGAATTGGTCCATCCTGCTGAGCCGTTGAGCGTGAGGCTGGGGTAGAAAGCGGCACGGGCAGCAGCCGTGTTGTAGAAAGCTTCCTCCATAGCGTGGTTAGCCATACGGATATCAGGACGGTTCTCCAACAACATGGCGGGTACACCAAGATTCAGGTACTTGGTGTCGAACATACGCTGTTCAGCATCTCCCGTTGCCTCTGCATGATGCAAGATAGACGTGCCCCACTTCTGGCGGCTGATGTGCTGCGGAGTGACACCCACCAACTTACAGATGGCATTTTCAACGGCGCGGATGCTACGACGGGTATCGACTATCTGTGTCTTGACGTCCAGATAGGAAGCTTCCATCTGGTTGACGGCTGTACTATACGCCTTTCCGTATGTCCAAAGCGCCTGCTCGGTTTCAAGAGAGGCATTCCAGAGGCTGTCGGTCATCATGAGCACTTCCAACTGACGGTCGAGCACCTGTAGCAAGAAGTACTGTTGGGCTGTGACAGAGACAAGGTTGGCACGTACAGCCTCCTCTTGCATCTGAGTCTGCAGGAGCACAGCCTTTGCAGCCCGTTTCTTGTTGGTGATAGAACCGAACAAGTCGATGTCCATCGAAATCTGCAATGGCAGGTCGTAAGTCTTCGAGGCAGGACTCTTTCCGAACGTTGAAATCGATGCCTGCGGTGAAAAGGCTACCGACGGCAGGTATGCCAACTTGGAAGCCTTCAGCGCGGCCTGAGCCTTCTCTACGGCGATGCGGGCGGAGTTCAGGTCGGAGTTGTTCGCCAGCACCTGTTCGATAAGTTGCTGGAGCTGCGGGTCGGTAAAGAACTCACGCCACGACATCTGGGCGATAGTTGTCTCGCCAGTGGCATGTTCTATGTCCTGACTGGTGCCAAAGGCATCGGCAGGTACCGGTGTGTTTTGTACGTATTCTTTATACATGCCGCAGCCCGTTAGCAGGAGACATGCGGATGTGACTGCGATTATACTTTTATAATTCATAGTTTCATCATTAATAGTTATTATTCTTCGACAGGCGTAGCGACGACTTCTTCAGTTACGACTTTCTCTGTAGAGGTACTGCCTTGGAAGCGTTCATGTAGCTTCTGGAACACGATGAAGAAAGCCGGCACGACGAAGAGCAGGGCAATGGTACCAATACTCATACCGCCGATGACACCAAGGGCGAGGGCACGGTTACCGTTGGCACCGGCACCACCCTCTATCACGAGGGGCACCATACCGATAATCATCGTTGCCACCGTCATCAGGATCGGGCGCAGACGCTCCTTACAAGCTGCGAAAGCAGCATCGACAATGCTCATGCCCTGTTGACGTCGCTCGGTGGCAAACTCGGTAATCAGGATGGCTGTCTTTGCCAACAGACCAATCAACATGATGACACCCGTCTGCAGGTAGATGTTGTTGTCCATACCAGGCAG
>ODAI013498879.1_pt1 | contig 12606 bp, 11 predicted proteins | sample 1539321 | NCBI WGS metagenome assembly ODAI01 (sample SAMN02144231, study PRJEB22623) | gut metagenome | biome: sheep rumen | host: Ovis aries | place: New Zealand
AACTATATCGTCATCGCACTGGCGAAGTGCGGTTATTGCCGCAAACTGGCTTACAGTCGGTGAGGACATGATGGCATACTGGTGCAGTTTGAGCATCTGCGAGATAAGTTCTCTCGGTCGGGGGGCGAGGCCCAGCCGCCAGCCTGTCATGGCATAAGCCTTTGAAAAGCCGTTTATCAGGATCGTCCTCTCCTTCATTCCCGGTAAAGAGGCTATGGTGGCATGCTCCCCCTTATATGTAAGCGCCGCATAAATCTCATCCGACAGAACAAAGATATCATGTTCTATGCAGAGCTTTGCTATCGCCTCAAGATCGCTCCGCTCCATTATGGCGCCTGTAGGATTGTTGGGGAAAGGCAGGATAAGCACCTTCGTCTCAGGGGTGATCGCCGCCTCCAGCTCTTCTGCTGTAAGCCTGAATTCATTCTCTTCCTTCAGGTTCACAACAACAGGAATGCCGCCCGCCATGATCGTACACGGAACATAGGACACATACGAGGGCTCGGGGATTATGACCTCCTCCCCCTGCTCCAGCATGGCCCGAAGTCCGATATCTATCGCCTCGGATCCGCCTACGGTGATCAGAACCTCAGAGGCCGGTTCATATGATACTCCATAGTGGCTCCTGGTAAATCTGCATATCTCAGATCTTAGCTCCATCAGTCCGGAGTTTGATGTATAAAAGGTACGTCCCCGTTCAAGAGAATATATCCCCTCATCTCTCACATGCCAGGGCGTGTCAAAATCAGGCTCGCCCACTCCGAGTGAGATCGCATCCGGCATCTCACTTACGATATCAAAAAACTTTCTGATACCGGAGGGTTTCATATCTGTTACTTTTTTTGCAATGGGTTCCCTCATGGCGTGATAAGCATCCTTTCGTCCTCATGCCTTTTTGCAAGCACTGTACCGTTCAGTTTATATTTGCGCATTATGAAATGCGTGGCGCAGGAAAGTACTGATTCCAGTGCCGAAAGCTTATTGGTAACAAACTGCGATACCTCCTTCAGGGATCTTCCCTCCATTATGACCATGAGGTCAAAGCCGCCGGAGATCAAATATACACTTCCGACCTCAGGATACTTGTATATCCTCTCGGCAATAGAGTCAAATCCCTGTCCTCTCTGAGGGGTGACTCTCACCTCTATAAGCGCCGTAACACGCTCGTCATCAGTCTTATCCCAGTCTATAAGGGTCTGATAACCGCAGATTATCCCCTCTTTCTCCATATCCGCCATGGCATTGGCTATATCAGTTGCATCCAGACCAAGCCTTACGGCAAGTTCATTCAGATCAACCCTGCCGTCATGCTCGATAGCCTTCAGAATGCTGATACGCATTTCCTTTATATCCTTCTCGCTCATATAAGCCTCCTTTTCAGCTTCCCAGATAGCTTTCCCTGTCGCCGTTTATGATCCTGCATACCTTTTCCTTTGTCATATATCCTATCACTGCGATATCCCTTCGAAGATGATATTCCGAAGCCGGACGGGATATATACAGGCATCCGTCCATTGGCTGCTCGTAAGGATTGATATCCGCTCTGTTGCATTCGTTTAAATACTTCTGGGAGATCATGATCCGTCTTATATCCACGGTCATGCCAAGTCCTGTCTCAAGAGACAGCCTCCACAGGCTTCTGAGGATCCCGTTATCCAGCTCCATCCTGCCGACAGCCTCTCCGGAAAAATCCCCCATGATGATAAGATCCTCCGGCTTTATCTCATCATTATATCTGCCCTTAAATGCCTTCGGTTCTATTACCGGTCTCATATATCAGTCCGGCGGATTCTCCACAGTGGTCTGTTCTGTTGCCGCGCTCTGCGCCGCCTGAGCCAATGCCGCAAGCACCTCGGGAGTGAGAGTGGGTTCGGCCGGAGTCTGTACAGGCGCAGCCTGCCCGGATGCTATGGCCTTACAGTATGCAATATCCTGGGTAGCTATAGCTGCCTGAAGCATGGACTTTATATTTGGATCATCCGTCGCTGTCCCGACGGTAAGTGTCGCCGGTACAGCCTGGTATGTACTGGAATTGACCTTCACTCTCTCGGTTTCCACTCCGTCTACCTTGACTATCTTATACAGCTCGGACCGGTAGCCGATATGTGCGGACTGCTGTCTCGTGGAGCCTGCAGCAAGGCTGCTGTCCGCTACGACTTTCTCTCCCGTCGGCTGTATTTCCTCCAGATCCACGCTCTCAAACTCCAGCTTTCTGTTTGAAGGTCTGGTCTCGATCCCGTATATGGTAAAAGTTATGGTCTTGTCGGGAGTCGTGTATCCGTCAATGTATATAGGCGTATCCATATTGTTCGTGAACTTGAAGTCCTTTATGCCCTCGGCTATCGCCGCATCGCCGGAATGATCCACATAATTGACCACCATTGAATGATTGTATCTCTCATCAACCTGAAGCTCCGCCCTTAATACGGCCTGATAAAGTGTGGTCGATACCTGACAGATACCTCCTCCGAAGGATTCCACGACCTGTCCGTTCAGATAGCTTCCCGCAAGCGCATATCCATTCTCTTCAGTCATCGGGCTTATGGTCTTGGATACCGATATCTGCTCACCGGGATAAAGCAGAGTCCCGTTTACCAGTCTGCAGCCGTTTGTTACATTGGTCACCCTGTCCTTGCCCGAGCTGTAGAACTTCGTTGTGAAAGTCCCCAGCACATCCGTCAGCTTGCTCAGTGTATCCGTATCCCCTCTGGGCTTCACTGTATCTATGACGAGATCTATGCTCAGAGGCTGCCCGTTAAGCTCGGTGGAAACCGCCTCCTCTATCTTCTGGACGGAGCTTTCCACATTCACGGACTGCCCGTCATGTCCCGGAGTGACACTGAAATTCCCGTCGCTTCTCTTCATGAGCGCATCCTGAGCCCTCACGTCAAACTTGGTGCACTCCGTGGCAACTATATCCCTGACCTTCTGTTCATCCAGACCAAGCTCCAGCTGATATATCTTATTTGTCTTTTTAAGATCGGCGAGCTCCTTAAAGCGCTTTATTACATTTCCGCTCTGTCCCAGGGTAAGAGCATCATTGATAATATCAGTATTTTTCCAGTATAAACCCAAAGCTGAAGCACGTCCTGACACCTGATTGCCTGAAACGCAGTTAAGTGTGACCTGCGTATTTCCCAGCTCCGAAATATATTTATTCACAGCAGTCATCGCCTCTGTTTCGCTCAATCCCGACAGGTCGATCTTTCCTGCGAAAACACCCTCATTTATTGTTTCCGCACCGGTCTCTGCCGTTGCTTTCGGTATTGTACAGCCTACATCTCCGTCATCGGCTTTCTCCGTGCTGTTCTTATCAGCGTTCTTTTCTGCGGAGCTTGCGGAATGCACTCTGTCAGCACCTGCATTTATTGTCGCGTCCATTATGGTCACGCCATAAACCGGCACAGTACATGTAAACAGCAGCACCCAGGCTGTGATTATGGATATGATCTTCTTGTTCATTTGACCTTAACCTCGTATATCTTGCGGTTTAACCGCCTCTGATTTATACTTAAAAACCAAGCAGGCTGACTATAAGAGGCACGAGCACCATAGCCGCCACGACCGCTATGATGATTATCCCCGCCAATCTCTTATTGCGCTTACCCTGAAACATTTGAAAAAACATAAACCCTACCTCTCTATATCGGTTTATCACGCACAAAGGAGTACCATGCGTTTTACAGTTCCTATCATAATAATTGTATTCAGTGTCGTTTTCAAGACAGTCGTCAACAGAAAGCCAAAGAACGACCCTGACGCCCTGTTCATGGAAAGAGAACGTCTGGCAAACCTTACACCCAAAAAGGATATCTCAGGTCTGCCCTATATAAAGGTTCCCGTATCCGAGCTCCCTCTCGACGTCCCCACTGAAAGCGAGGAAACGAAGGAGCGTCAGGATATAATACGGTCCATGGCCGATAAACAGGTGCTGAACCTCACGGGGATCACAAACACCGATCTCAAGCTCGAGTACGGGGCTCCGAATATCAATATCCTCTCCGCCGCCGACGGCAACTATACCAGACTTATCCAGTCGATAACCTACCTTTCGGAAGATTATATCAACAGCCGGCATCTTTCAGAAGCCAGGAGACTTCTCGAATACGGCATCTCGATCGGGACGGATTCCAGAAGGAGCTACCTTATGCTTGCTTCCATTTACAAAGAGGAGGGCACCCCGGAGAAGATAGCCCCTCTGATCGAATCTGCAAAAAAGATCGATTCTCTTTTAAGGGAAAGCATCATCTCCTCTCTGGAAGAAGCAAGCTCCAATCTGTAGATCAGAATTTCTTTATTTCATCGTCCCCAGTCGTAGTCTTGTCTATCGAGCGTATCTGTACATAATACGAATAGCACTCGTTCACTTTGACCCTGACCCTGTCTCCTGCCTTATGGCCCATGACAGCTTTGCCCAGAGGCGATTCGTTGCTTATCCGGTTCTGAAGAGAATCCCCTCTTATGGATGTCACTATCTTATATTCCTGCTCTTCATCATCCTCTTCAATATACAGGACTACTGTATTATTCAGACCTACCTCGTCCTCCTTCGAGCTGTCGGAAATGACAGTGCAGTTTCTCAGCATGCGCTCCAGATAGCGTATACGGCTTTCATTCTCATTTTTAGCCTTTTTGGCCGCATAGTATTCGAAGTTTTCCGAAAGATCCCCCTGCGCTCTGGCCTCCTGTACTGCTTCTATGAGTACCGGTCTTTTCACGAGCTTTCTTTCGCTTATCTCTGCATTTATCTTTTCTACATCCGATTCGGTAAGCTGTGGTTTCCTGTCGCTCATGATCTTATCAGGCCTTATTTAATTTCTTCAGAACCTCCACGGTTGAAAGAGCTATTGACATCTCCTCATCCGTAGGGATCGCGTAAACCTTTACCTTGGAATCGGCAGTGGATATCATGCGCGCACCCTTTCCATTCTCGTTTGCATCATTATCAAGCTCCACTCCGAGTCCCTTGAGTCTCTCGCAGACAAGCCTTCTTAAGGATGAGGAATTCTCACCTATGCCTGCCGTAAAGGTTATGGCATCCGCTCCTCCGAGAGCTGCCATATATGCGCCGATATACTTGACTATCACATATACATAGGTATCATAAGCCCTTATTGCGGCCTTATCTCCCTTGTTATATGCATTTCTTATATCTCTCATATCTGAAGACATGTATCCGGACAGTCCGTATACACCCGAATCAAAGTTCAATATATGCATGACCTCATCCAGGCTTTTTCCTGTCTTTTCAACCAGGGCATGGACTATCTCAGGATCCAGGGATCCGCATCTGGTACCCATGATTATACCGTCAAGCGGTGTATATCCCATTGAGGTATCGATCGATCTGCCTCCGTCTACCGCGGTTATCGATGCTCCGTTCCCCAGATGGCAGACTATTGTCTTCACATCCTTTATATCCCTGCCCATTATGGCTGCTGTCTCTTTAGATACATAATCATGGCTCATACCATGGAAGCCGAACTTCCTTATGCCGTATTTTTCATAATACTCATACGGGATACCATACAGATATGCCTCCTCCGGAAGAGACTGATGGAATGCGGTATCAAAAACCCCGACCATCGCAGTATCGGGCATTACTTTACGGCAGGACTTTATCCCCTGTATATTGGCAGGATTATGAAGCGGCGCAAGATCACTGCATTCCTCTATAACAGACATCACCTCATCAGTGATATACGTTGCCTCGGTGAACTTGTCCCCGCCGTGCACTATCCGGTGCCCTACAGCGCCTATCTCGGCCACATCCTTTACTACTCCGTTTTCCGGATCAGTCACCGCCTTTATAAGAGTATCCACAGCGGTATTATGATCGGGGAACTCCACATCCTTCTCATATCCCTTATCAGATCCGATCACCTCATATTTGAAATGTCCGCCGCCTATGCCTATCCTTTCACACAGACCCTTGCATATAACATCCTTTGTGTCCGTCTCGATAAGCCTGTACTTCAAAGATGACGACCCGCAATTGATAACCAGTACCTTCATAGATCCTAACCCTCCTTGTATATAAAACTACAGATAATATTTACATATATTCTTCCTTCAGGATCACCTCTGCGATCCCTGCTTCATATTTTTTCAGAGTCTCGGCAATATTGATTATTCTCTGATTGGCTGATCCGCGGAATTTCAGCATTATGTTTTTTTCCTCTGCGCAGAACTCCCCGTCAACCAGTATATCGGTGCAGCGCAATATCGGCACGGTATCCTCCGTATTGCAGCGTTTATTCTCCGGATCCATGAGCTCCTCCAGCCTGTACCCGGAATATATCCAAATATCCGCGCCCGGAACCTCCCTTTTGACTCTCTCTGCAAGAGCCCTCACCTCAGGCTGATTTGCCGGCTCCATCGGTTCCCCGCCGAGTATGGTAAGTCCTTTTATATAATCCGGCTTCAGCGTATTGATTATAAACTCCTCGGTCTCCTTTGTATACGGCTGCCCAAAGCTGAAATCCCATGTTTCCGGATTAAAGCATCCCCTGCAATGGTGGGTGCATCCTGAAACAAAAAGGGAAGTCCTGCAGCCTTCCCCGTTTGCAATATCACATTCAAAGATCTGACCGAAGTTCATATATAATCATACAGGTCTCTGGCCTGCCGCATTACTCTCGATCACAGCCGTTGACATATGAAGCACTCTGTCCTGTATTTCCTGGGTCCGTCCCTGATTCCAGAAATTTGTACCTATGTACCCGCATGTTCTTCGGGCAACATTCATCCTGTTCTGATCCTCATTGCCGCAGGACGGACAGCGCCAGATGAGCTTGCCGTGCGGATCATTCGCTATCTGGATCTCCCCGTCATAGCCGCATACCTGACAATAATCACTCTTGGTATTGAGCTCGGCATACATGATATGATCATATATAAACTGCATCACGGAAAGCACAGCATCTATATTATCGGTCATCTTGGGAACCTCGACATATGATATGGCTCCTCCCGGTGACAGCGCCTGAAAATCCGATTCGAATGCCAGCTTCTTGAAGGCATCGATCTTTTCCCGGACATTTACATGATAGGAATTTGTTATATAATTATGATCTGTTACATCTTTGATCTTGCCGAAACGCTTCTGAAGGCATTTTGCAAATTTATATGTAGTGCTTTCAAGAGGCGTGCCATATACAGAATAGTCTATATTCTCTGCCGCCTTCCACTCCGCGCATTTATCATTCAGCCTCTGCATTACCTGCATGGCGAAGGGTCTCGCCTCCGGATCGGTATGGCTTTTCCCGGTCATAAATTTGCACATCTCATAAAGCCCGGCATATCCGAGAGATATTGTGGAATATCCGTTATAAAGAAGTTTGTCGATCTTCTCGCCCTTCTGAAGTCTTGCTATGGCGCCATGCTGCCAGAGTATCGGCGCCACGTCGGAGGTGGTCCCCAGAAGTCTCTCATGCCTGCATCTCAATGCCCTGTGGCACAGCTCCAGCCTGTCGTCAAGAAGCCGCCAGAACCTGTCCATGTTCCTGTCGCTTGAGCATGCGACATCCACCAGATTTATGGTCACAACCCCCTGATTGAACCTTCCGTAATACTTATGCTTCGTCCCCTCTGGAGAAAACCTGTCCACCGTAAGGAAGGAGCGGCACCCCATACAGGGATATACATCACCGTTCTTGTATTCACGCATCTTTTTTGCGGAAATATAATCAGGCACCATACGTTTGGCTGTGCACCGGGCAGCCAGCTTTGTCAGATACCAGTACTTTGTTCCTTCTCTTACATTATCTTCATCCAGAACATATATGAGCTTGGGGAATGCAGGCGTGATATATACGCCCTTTTCATTCTTCACTCCCTCTATACGCTGCTTCAGCATTTCCTCTATGACCATCGCGAGATCATCTCTGAGCTGTCCCTCCGGGACCTCGTCAAGGCACATGAAAACCGTGATGAAAGGAGCCTGCCCGTTTGTAGTCATGAGAGTGGTGACCTGATATTGCATGGTCTGCACACCATGCTTGATCTCCACGCGTGTGCGTCTCTCCGCAATGGAATTTATGCGGTCCTCATCCACAAGGATATCGTTCTCAAGCATTTCCTCGCGGACCTCTTTGCGGAATTTCTGTCTTGATACATCGACAAAGGGAGCCAGATGCGAAAGCGTTATGGACTGACCGCCATATTGGGATGAGGCGATCTGGGCTATGCACTGGGTCGCTATATTACAGGCCGTGGAAAAGCTCTTGGGCTTTTCTATCATGGTATCAGATATCACGGTTCCGTTCTGAAGCATATCATCAAGATTTACAAGACAGCAGTTGTACATATGCTGCACATAATAATCACTGTCATGGAAATGTATGATCCCCGCTCTGTGCGCTTCGACCACATCCTTGGGAAGCAGCACGCGGTTGGTCAGATCCCTTGATACCTCCCCTGCCATATAATCTCTCTGCACGGAAACGACCATGGGATTTTTATTGGAGTTCTCCTCCTTGACCTCCTCATTGTCGTATTCAACAAGGGTAAGTATCTTATCGTCAGTGGTATTGCTCTTCCTGGCCAGCTCACGGCTGTACCTGTATATAGTGTAAACAGTAGCGACCTTAAAGGCGCTCTCCTGCTGTATTGCCTCTATAACATAATCCTGGATCTCCTCCACGCCTGCTTCATGATCCAGATCCTTCAGTCTCAGTCTTACTTTCTCTTCTATAACCGCAATCTGAGACTCCAGCAGCCGGTCCTTGTCTCTGACTTCATTATTAGCTTTCTTGACCGCTTCGATGATCTTGTCAGCATCATAAGTGACCTCTTTGCCGTTTCTCTTGATTATGTTCATATTCTCCCCCTATTTCTAAACAGACTGCTTCGTTCACTTCCCGATCAATCCGTCTGATCTTGTGGTGTCGGTTTACATATTATTGCCCCTAATGTGCATATTAAAGACCATACAATCTCGTATGGCCTTAACGGAACGGTGCTTAACCGCCATATTTAGTAAGTCCAAACTTAGTTACCACAACATGTAGGTATATATTACCCCTCATTTGCTATCTTGTAAAGGGCTAAAAATGTATACATTGGGATCGCTTTTCCGACATGCTCCGCAACGCTCTATTTCCCTGCATTTTCCCGGATTTCCCATATCGTGGTCCCCTTTTCTGCTGCCACCCCGGCCAGCTCCTCATACTCATATTTCTCCCGGCTTGTCCCATACCCCTCCGAATGCTTCAGATGAAGTGTGCCGTACTCCGTTTCCCTTGCCTCCTGTCTCCTTTCCAATATATATCTGTCATACTCCGTTTCCCTTATCCCTATGGTGGTGGTGTGCTTAAAAACGGCCCGGACAATATCATACCTGTCCTCAGGCCGGCACAGCACTGTGAGGATTATCCCCGGTCTGGATTTTTTCATTCCTGCCGGAACAGTATATACCTCTATTGCTCCCGCCTCGTACAGACGCTCCATGGCAAAGCCGATCTCCTCGCCTGTCATATCATCTATATTGCAGGAGAGGCCTGCGATCCTGTCCCTTCCGTCTTTGCCGGACACCTCTGAGACCGTCTCCCCAAGCATTATGCGAAGACAATTGGCTCTCGGATAATCCCTGCTGCCCATCCCGTATCCTGTTTTGCTTACCGTCATCAGGGGTAAGGGACCAAATTCATCCGTAAAATATTTCAGAAGGGCGGCCCCTGTCGGTGTGCACAGCTCTCCCTTTATTTCCGTGCCGTATATGGGTATATTCTGCAGAATATAAGCCGTTGCCGGAGCCGGCACGGGCATTATCCCATGTGCACATCTCACCTGGCCGCTGCCGACATGCACAGGCGAAGCCACGACCCTGTCCGGTGAAATATGATCCATGAGCAGGCATACCGCCGTCACATCCATTACCGCGTCTTTCATTCCGACCTCATGGAAATGCACCATGGAAACCTCTGTTCCGTGAGCATGACTCTCAGCCTCAGCTATTATGCCGTAAACAGACATCACATTTTTTTTCACCCTTTCAGCGATGTCAAGAGATCCTACCAGCTCCTCTATGCCGCTCATATCCATGTGCTGATGACTATGGTGATGCCCGTGTCCGGATCCATCGGGATCATTTACATGTCCGTGTCCGTGTCCGTCATGAGAATGATGCGCATGCTCCTGGGACTCCGCTTCTTTAACGTCATATGAATGCTCTTCGACGCCATTCACGGAAACCTTCATATGCGTACCGGATATTCCGCATTTCGACACGTCGGTCCTTGAAACGGTAACCCCGGCAAGCCCCATATTCCGAAGACTGTCCAGGATCTCCTCCTGCTCCTTCTCCGGCAGTAATTCCAAAAGAGCAGCTGTCATCATATCTCCGGCTGCCCCCATGCCGCAATCAATATACAAAGTTTTCATTTTTTCTCCTTATCCGAAAGAACCCTCTTTGCCTTACCCATATGATTTATCATGCTTGCCTGATATGCCGCCCCGTATCCGTTGTCTATATTAACAACAGTCACTCCGCTCGCGCAGGAATTAAGCATGGAAAGCAGAGCGGATATGCCTCCGAAGCTGGCGCCGTATCCTACACTCGTCGGGACCGCGATGACAGGGACAGATACAAGCCCTCCTACCACGCTGGCCAGCGCACCCTCCATACCGGCTATGACGATTATCACATTGGCCTCACGGATCTCATCATAATGAGCAAATAATCTATGGATCCCCGCAACTCCCATATCATAAAGCCTCACGACCCTGTTGCCGAGGAACTCCGCCGTCTGTGCCGCCTCCTCGGCGACCGGCATATCACTCGTTCCCCCGGTTATCACAGCTATGCTTCCCGATCCGTCAGGCTCCTTCTTGCCGCCCACTATCCCGATGCGGGCTGTGCTTTCATATATAAATGTCCTTTTCCGGTCTTTTATGTATTCCCCGATACGCCCTGCCTTTTCCTCCGAAAGCCGGGTAATAAGCACATTTTCCTGTCCATGCTCTATAAGCGCTCCGGCTATGCCCTCTATCTGCCGGGCAGTCTTCCCTGCGCCGTAGATCACCTCTGTGCTTCCTCTGCGTCTGAGTCTGTCAAGATCCACCCTGGCATATCCCAGGTCCTCATAGCCTTTATTATCCTGCATACTGCGGATCAGCTCCGCCGCCTCATCTGCAGCCAGCGTGCCCTCCTTCACTTCAGCCAGTATACCTTCTATATCCTTCACACCATGCCCCCTGCTGCAGCCGTCCCGATCCCTATGGCCCTTTGCCGTCCTGCCCGGCCGGCGGCTGCTTCGATACCTACAGTATATCATAACTGCCCGGATTATGATGAAGATATAATGATTAGCACTCACCTCTTGACAGTGCTAACAATTTGATGTAGGATACTGTCAGAATGATATGAAACCGTTACCCGATGACCCGTCCTGATATATTTCATGACGGGTCGTTGTGAAAAAAAGCAGCCGGCTTCAATCAGATATAACACTATATTTTATAAAGGAGGATACGCCATGAATATAGATAAATTCACACAGAACTCGATAAAAGCAGTCAATAACTGCCAGAAGATCGCCCTGGATTACGGAAATCAGGAGATAGTTCCCGCTCATCTCGTATATTCGCTCCTTACTATCGATGAATCGCTCATCAGGAAGCTTGTTGAGAAAATGTGGATAGACGCGGATGAATTTACCCGCAGCATTCTTGAGATCATAGAAAAACGGCCCAAAGTGCAGGGCGGCGACCCCTTCATGGGACAGGAGCTTAATAAGATACTGCTCTCCTCTTCCGATGAGGCAAAGGCAATGGGCGACTCATATGTTTCTGTCGAGCATCTTTTCCTTTCCGTTATAAAGCACCCGGGAAAGGAATTAAAGACCGTACTGAAGGATTACGGCATCACACGCGAGCATTTCCTTCAGGTCTTATCGGAGGTTCGCGGCAATCAGACTGTAAACACCGATAATCCCGAGGATACCTATGATGTGCTGGAAAAATACGGCACAAACCTCGTTGCCAGAGCCAGAGAGCAAAAGCTTGATCCCGTTATTGGAAGGGATTCCGAGATAAGGAATATGATCCTCATACTCTCCCGTAAGACAAAGAACAACCCCGTTCTTATCGGAGAGCCCGGCGTAGGAAAAACCGCAGCCGTAGAGGGACTGGCACAGAGGATAGTCGCCGGGGATGTCCCCGAAGCGCTTAAGGATAAAGAAATATTCTCACTTGATATGGGAGCTCTCGTTGCAGGCGCGAAATACCGGGGCGAATTCGAGGAAAGGCTTAAGGCCGTCCTCGAGGAAGTCAGAAAATCCGACGGCAGAGTCATTCTCTTTATCGACGAGCTTCATCTTATAGTGGGCGCAGGCAAAACCGACGGCGCGATGGATGCCGGAAATATGCTGAAGCCCATGCTGGCCCGCGGAGAGCTGCACTGCATAGGAGCTACCACCCTTGATGAATACAGGGAATACATCGAAAAGGATAAGGCGCTGGAGAGAAGGTTCCAGCCTGTGCTTGTAGACGAGCCCTCTGTAGAGGATACCATCTCAATACTCCGGGGACTTAAGGACCGCTATGAGGTTTATCACAGCGTAAAGATAGCCGACTCTGCCCTTGTTGCAGCCGCCGTGCTGTCAC
>ODAI011446499.1_pt1 | contig 12604 bp, 10 predicted proteins | sample 1539321 | NCBI WGS metagenome assembly ODAI01 (sample SAMN02144231, study PRJEB22623) | gut metagenome | biome: sheep rumen | host: Ovis aries | place: New Zealand
GACGTTCTGGAATGCACTCCCACCATGCTCAAGTGGAAGACCCAGGCCGACGCGGATTCTCTTTACAACACGCCTCCGGCCTACGGCATCTATATCTGCGGCAAGGTCTTTAAGTGGATCAAGGCGCAGGGCGGACTGGAAGCTATGAAGGAGCGCAACGAGAAGAAGGCAAAGCTTCTGTACGACTATCTGGACAGCAGCAGCTTCTTCAAGGGCACTGTGGAGAAGAAAGACCGTTCCATCATGAACGTGCCCTTCGTCATCGGCGACAAAGAGCTGGAAGCGCAGTTCGTCAAGGAGGCGGAAGCATGCGGTCTCGTCAGCCTCAAGGGACATCGTTCTGTGGGCGGCATGAGAGCCAGCATTTACAACGCAATGCCTTACGAAGGCGTCGAAGCCCTCGTCGCATTTATGAAAAAATTTGAGAAAGAGCACACGGAGAAATAAATCATGACCTACAAATTTGCATGCCTGAATAACATCTCCCCCATCGGGCTTAAAAACTTTACCAACAAATATGAGCAGGTGAGCGACATAAACGATGCCAACGGCATTCTCGTCAGAAGCGCGTCCATGCATGACATGGAGTTTTCCGACTCTCTGTACGCGATCGCAAGAGCGGGCGCCGGCGTCAATAACATTCCTCTGCAGAAATGCGCAGAGAAGGGCATTGTCGTCTTCAACACGCCCGGTGCCAACGCCAACGGCGTCAAGGAACTCGTATTTGCCGGCATGCTTCTGGCGTCCAGAGACATCGTCGAGGGCGTCGACTGGGTGCGCGACAACAAGAGCAACGCGGATATCGCCAAGGCGGCGGAGAAGGAGAAGAAGAAATTCGCAGGCACTGAGCTGCAGGGCAAGAAGCTGGGCATCATCGGCCTGGGCGCGATCGGAGTCATCGTCGCCAACGCCGCCGTCAACCTGGGTATGGACGTTTACGGCTATGATCCCTACGTATCCGTGGATTCCGCATGGCATCTGAGCCGCAAGATCACGCATGTGCTCAATGTCGAAGACATTTACAAGAACTGCGATTTTATCACGATCCATGTGCCGCTTCTCGATTCCACGAGGCATATGATCGGCAAAGAGGCTGTCGCCAAAATGAAGAAGGGCGTCATCCTGATCAACATGGCAAGGGATCAGCTGGTCGACGAGAGCGCCGTAGTGGCCGCGATCGAATCCGGAAAGATCCGCCGCTATGTGTCGGATTTCCCCAACACTACCGTGGCCGGCCGAAAGGGCTGCATCACGACGCCCCATCTGGGCGCTTCCACCGAGGAGTCCGAGATCAACTGTGCGAAAATGGCCGTAGACGAGCTCAAGGATTACCTGGAAAACGGGAATATCAAGAACAGCGTCAACTATCCCAACTGCGACATGGGCGTCTGCACGACAGGCGGCAGGATCGGCATTTTCCACAGAAACCAGCCCAGTATGATCACTCAGTTCACCCAGATCCTGGGGGCCTCCGACGTCAACATCGCGGGTATGGCCAACAAGTCCAAAAAGGAAGTGGCTTATACGCTGATCGATTTTGACTCTCCCGCGGATAAGGCGCTGGTCAAACAGCTCGAAGCCGTCAAAGATGTTTACAGAGTAAGAGTGATCAAATAATAAGGAGTTTCTCTATGGCAGAAATCAGAGCATTTGCGGCCTTCCGCCCGGCCAAAGGACTGGAGGCGAAGATCGCGGCATTGCCATATGACGTCTATAACAGAGAAGAAGCAAAGCGGGTTGTAAGATCCAACCCGCTTTCTTTTCTTGCCATCGACAGGGCGGAGACCCAGTTTCCGGACTCTGTGGGCACATATGACGACTGCGTATACGATAAAGCCAGAGCGATGCTGGATGAGTCCATCGAAAGCGGGCGCTTCGTACAGGACAGTTCCCCCTGCTACTATCTCTATGAGCAGACCATGATGGGCCGCTCGCAGACGGGGATCGTCGCCTGCGCCTCTATCGACGACTATCTGTCCGGCGTCATCAAAAAACACGAAAACACGAGAGTGGATAAGGAGATCGACCGCATCCGCCACGTGGACGCCTGCAACGCGCAGACAGGTCCGATCTTTCTCTGCTACAGAAACATTGACGTGATCGATCAGCTGGTGGATTCCAAAAAGAAGGAGCCCGCTGTCTGCGATTTTATCTCGGAGGGCGGTGTCAGAAACCGCGTCTGGGTCATCGCGGACCAGCCTTCCATCGACCTGATCGGCGGCGCTTTCCGCAGCACCGGTCAGATCTATATCGCCGACGGCCATCACAGATGTGCCTCTGCCGTAAAAGTGGGACTGAAGAGGCGGGAGCAGAATCCGGGATATACCGGAGAGGAAGAGTTTAACTACTTTCTTTCCGTGCTGTTTCCCGCCAGTCAGCTCATGGTCATGGATTACAACCGCGTGGTCAGGGACCTGGGCGGCCTGACCAGAGAATCCTTCCTTGCCAAAATACAGGACGTATTTACTGTCGTGAAGGAGGGCAGAGAGGCTGTGTACCCGGCCGCGAAAGGCGAGTTCGGTCTCTATCTCGGAGACGGCGCTTGGTACAGGCTGATCCGGAAAGAGGCGCCCTGCGCGGACGATCCCGTAAAATCTCTGGACGTCTCCTTCCTGCAGGACCGGATCCTCGATCCCGTTCTGGGCATTACGGATCCCAAGGAGGATCCCAGGATCAGTTTTGTCGGCGGCATACGCGGCCTTTCGGAACTCGAGATGCTGGTCGATACGGGGAAAGCAGCGGCGGCATTTTCCATGTATCCCACTTCGCTGGATGAACTGTTCGCGGTAGCGGACGCCGGAAAGCTCATGCCCCCAAAATCCACGTGGTTCGAGCCCAAACTTCTGAGCGGACTTTTTATTCACAGACTCTGATGCCGCTGTATAAAAAAAACAGCTTGCATAAATCCTGCAAAGTCTATATAATACTAAAGACGCTTATAGAGCCGCCGGTTCATGGCGGCACATGCTGGAATAGCGCAGTCGGTAGCGCAACTGATTCGTAATCAGTAGGTCGAGGGTTCGAGTCCCTTTTCCAGCTTACGGTGGAAAACGCGGGGACTGATCTGGTTTCCCGCGTTTTTATATTTTGCCGGACAATCCCGTGCGGTTTACGGCTGTAAACATTCAATACTGTTCTATCAACTATGCTTACCGGAGGAGATACTATGGCACAGCTTTGGGGCGGACGCTTTACCAAGCCGACCGATGAAGCCGTCAAGGCCTTCAACGATTCCATCGGCTTTGACAAGAGGCTCTATAGAGAGGATATAGAGGGAAGTATGGCCCATGCGGCCATGCTCGGCAGACAGGGGATCATCACAGAAGAAGAGGCGGAAGCGATCAGGGAAGGACTCAAAGGGATCCTCTCCGACGTCGAGAGCGGCGCGCTCGCGATCGGCAGCGAATATGAAGATATTCACAGCTTTGTAGAGGCCAATCTGACGGACCGGATCGGAGATGCCGGCAAGAAGCTGCACACCGGCCGGAGCCGCAACGACCAGGTCGCCCTGGACATGAAGCTTTATACAAGGCGCAAGACCAGAGAGATCCGCGCGCACCTGTACACTCTGCTGGAGACGGTCCTGACGCTCATGGAGGAGCACACGGACACCTACATGCCCGGCTTCACGCACCTGCAGAAGGCACAGCCGATCTCTCTCGCCCACCATCTCGGCGCCTATTTCGAGATGTTCAAGCGAGACGCGCAGAGACTGGACGACTGCCTCGCGCGGATGAACTACTGTCCGCTGGGATCCGGCGCTCTGGCGGGGACCACATATCCTCTGGACCGCTATATGACCGCGGAGGCGCTCGGGTTTACAGGCCCCACGCTCAACAGTATGGACTCCGTGTCCGACAGGGACTATCTGATCGAGCTGATGTCGGATCTCTCTCTGATCATGATGCATCTGAGCCGCTTCAGCGAGGAGCTGATCACCTGGAACTCCAACGAGTACCGGTTCGTCGAGATGGACGACGCCTATTCCACGGGCAGCAGCATTATGCCGCAGAAGAAGAACCCGGATATCTGCGAGCTTGTCCGCGGCAAGACCGGCAGAGTCTACGGCGATCTCGTTTCCCTTCTGACGACTATGAAGGGGCTCCCGCTGGCCTATAACAAGGATATGCAGGAGGACAAGGAGCCTGCTTTTGACGCGATCGATACGGCGGAAGCCTGTATCTCCCTGTTCAGCGGCATGCTTGGGACCATCTCATTCCGAAAAGACGTCATGCGCCTGAGCGCCGTGAGGGGCTTTACCAACGCCACGGACGCGGCGGATTATCTGGTCCTTCGGGGCGTTCCCTTCCGGGATGCCCACGGGATCATCGGACGTCTGGTCCTGTACTGCATCGATCACAATAAGAGCATCGAAGATCTCACGATCGACCAGCTCAGACAGTTCAGCCCCGCTTTTGACGAGGACGTCTACGAGGCTGTATCTCTCAAGACCTGCGTGGAGAAGAGACTGACGCTGGGCGCTCCGGGCCCGGCAATGATGAAGAAAGTCATTGACGAAGAGAGAGCCTGGCTCACCAACTGGCATACCAATATCATGGAATAAGTGGATAGATGGAGGAAATGAAAATGAACAAGAAACTTCGTGTTGGCATCCTCGGCGGAACAGGTATGGTCGGCCAGAGATTTATCGCCCTTCTGGAGAATCATCCCTGGTTTTCCGTCACAACGATCGCGGCAAGTCCCCGCAGCGCCGGCAAGACCTACGAGGAATGCGTCGCCGGCAGATGGAAGATGGATACGCCGATCCCGGAATCCGTCAGGAAGATCGTCGTCAAAAACGTGCAGGACGTCGAAGCCGTCGCTTCCGAAGTGGATTTCTGCTTCAGCGCCGTGGACATGTCCAAGGACGCGATCCGCGCGATCGAGGAGGAATATGCCCGGACCGAGACGCCTGTCGTGTCCAACAACAGCGCGCACCGCTGGACGCCCGACGTCCCCATGATCATCCCGGAGATCAACCCTGAGCACAGCGCTGTCATCGAGTTCCAGAAAAAGCGTCTGGGAACGACCCGCGGCTTCATCGCGGTCAAGCCCAACTGCTCCATTCAGAGCTATACGCCCGCCTTCGCGGCCTGGAAGGAATTCGAGCCCTACCAGGCGGTCGTCTCCACCTATCAGGCGATCTCCGGCGCCGGCAAGACCTTTAAGGACTGGCCCGAAATGAACGGCAATATCATACCTTATATCGGCGGCGAAGAGGAGAAGAGCGAGAAGGAGCCCCTCAGAATCTTCGGACACATCGAGAACGGCGTGATCGTCCCCGCTGACAGCATTGCGATCACCAGCCAGTGCATCCGTGTTCCCGTCCTGTACGGTCACACAGCGACTGCTTTCGTGAACTTCAGAAAGAACCCCACCAAGGAGCAGCTGATCGACGCGCTCGTCAACTACAGCGGTGTTCCGCAGAGAGAGAATCTTCCCAGCGCTCCCAGGCAGTTTATCCAGTACCTCACGGAGGACAACAGACCGCAGGTCTCCCTGGACGTCAATTACGAGAACGGTATGGGAGTCTCCATCGGGCGTCTCAGAGAGGACACGATCTTTGACTGGAAGTTCGTGGGTCTGTCCCACAATACCATCCGCGGAGCGGCCGGCGGCGGCGTGCTCTGTGCGGAACTGCTCACGTCACAGGGTTACATCACTAACAAATGATCTGCACAAGAGAGTGTGAATGAGTAAGAGAGTCTTTATAGCTGAAAAGCCCAGTGTCGCCAGGGAATTTGCCGGTTCCCTGGGCCTGCGCTTTACCAACAGAGATGGATATATGGAAGCGGATGATACTATTGTGACCTGGTGCGTTGGGCATCTGGTCACAATGTGCTATCCTGACGCTTACGACCCCTCCCTGAAGAAGTGGTCTCTGAATACGATCCCTTTTATTCCCGACCAGTACAAATATCAGGTCATCGACGGGGTAAAAAAGCAGTTTGGGATCGTCAAGAAGATCCTGACCGACAAGGATGTCGACACGATTTATATCTGTACGGACTCCGGACGCGAGGGAGAATATATCTATCGGCTCGTGGCGCAGCAGGCCGGCGTGCAGGGCAAGAAACAGCTCCGCGTGTGGATCGACTCCCAGACCAGGGAGGAGATCCTGAGGGGGATCAAAGAGGCCAGAGATGACTCGGAATACGATAATCTCGGCGCCGCCGCGTATCTTCGCGCCAAAGAGGATTACCTCATGGGCATCAACTTCTCCCGCGCCCTGACGCTCAAATACGGCAATGACATCAGCCGCTTTCTGGGGACCCGCCACTGCGTGGTCGCGGTCGGCCGCGTCATGACCTGCGTTCTGGGCATGGTCGTCAAAAGAGAGCGGGAGATCCGCGATTTCGTAAAGACTCCCTTTTACCGCGTGCTGGGGGATTTTCGCCCGGCGGCGCAGGACGGGGACGATACGATCCGCGCGGAATGGCACGCCGTGGAGGGCAGCCGGTATTTTGGCTCTCCCGTCCTCTATAAAGAGAACGGCTTCAAGGAAAAGAAAGACGCCGAAGAGCTGATCTCTTACCTGCAGCAGGCTGTCTCCGCCGGCGACTGCGCCGTCAAAAGCATAAGCAGGAGGAAGGAGAAGAAAAATCCTCCGCTTCTGTACAACCTGGCGGAGCTTCAGAATGACTGCTCCCGGTTCTTCAAGATCAGTCCCGACCAGACTCTGAAGGCCGCGCAGGAGCTCTACGAGAAAAAACTGACGACATATCCCCGTACCGACGCGAGAGTTCTCTCCTCGGCCGTTGCCAAGGAGATCGGAAAGAACCTGAAGGGACTCTCGGGCCTCCCCATGTACAGACCGTATCTCGAGAAGATCCTTAAGACGGAGTCCTACAAGAAGATCGGCCGCACCAGATACACGGACGACAAGGCGATCACGGATCATTACGCGATCATTCCCACCGGCCAGGGGCTGGGCGCGCTCCCTTCGCTCTCCGGCACGACGGCCAGCGTATATGAACTGATCTGCCGAAGGTTTCTGGCCATCTTTTATCCGCCTGCCGTTTTTGATAAAATAGCGCTTGAGATCCGGCTGGGAACGGAAGAATTCACAGCGTCCTTCCGAACGCTGGCGGAAAAGGGATATCTCGAGGTCATGGAATACTCTTTCAAGAAAAAGAAGGAGAGTCCGGAAGAGAGCGGCGGGGAGAGCGACAAGGACAGCGAATCTGTCCCTGACTTTGTCCGCTCGCTTCGGAAGGGCACAGCGATGGCCTGTGCGGGCCTTTTCATCAAAGAAGGGGAGACCAAGCCGCCCAAGCGCTATAATTCCGGAAGCATGATCCTGGCTATGGAGAACGCCGGACAGCTCATCGAGGAGGAGGAGCTGCGCGAACAGATTCGCGGAAGCGGGATCGGAACCAGCGCCACCAGGGCGGAGATCCTCCGCAAACTGTTCAGCAACAAATATCTTTTTCTCAACAAAAAGACGCAGATCATAACGCCCACGCTTCTGGGAGAGATGATCTACGACACCGTCGACTGCTCCGTGCGGTCTCTTCTCAATCCCAGGCTGACAGCCAGCTGGGAGCTGGGACTGACCCGGGTCTGCGAGGGAACCGTCTCCGAGGAGGAGTACCTCGAAAAACTGAGCGGATTCGTGGCCAGAAATACCAACAATGTCAAAAACAGCAATTTCAGCGCTCTGCTTCATCAGATGTATCTGAGGGACAGCCGTTTTTACAAGACTTCCCCGTCCAAGGGGGCAGCAGGGAAAGCTGAAGGGAAAGGAAAATAAGCATGCAGATTCAGGATTTTACCATAGAAAACCTTTTTGACATAAATGAGACCATCGCGGCCGATCTGTTCGAAGGCAAAAAATACCCCTGGGAAGTCCTCGCGGATATCAAGGATTTCATCATTGCGCTGGGAAACAAGCTTCCTCAGGACCGCTTTGAAAAGAGAGAAGGCAATATCTGGATCGCGAAGAGCGCGACCGTATTCGACAGCGCCTATATCGGAGGGCCCTGCATCATCGACGAGAACGCGGTCGTGCGCCACTGCGCGTTCATCCGCGGCAGCGCGATCGTAGGAAACGGAACGACCGTCGGCAACTCGACGGAGCTCAAGAACGTCGTCCTCTTCAACAAGGTCGAAGTGCCGCACTACAACTATGTTGGCGACAGCGTGCTGGGCTTTCACGCGCACATGGGCGCCGGCTCCATCACCTCCAACATAAAGGCGGATAAGAAGAATATCGTCATCCACTGCGGAGGAGAAGATATGGAAACCGGTCTTCGCAAGATCGGCGCGGTCCTGGGCGACTGGGTGGACGTGGGATGCAACAGCGTGCTCAATCCCGGGACCATCATCGGGAAAAAGACCAACGTCTATCCGCTCTCCATGGTCAGAGGCTGTGTGCCGGCCGGTCATATCTACAAGGATAAAGACCATATCGTGGAGAAGATCGCAGACTGAAACGACACCCGGGAGGGACATCATGCGTAAAAATGTGGAAACTTGCCTCACATATATCAGGAAGATCACCGATTTCAAGCCGCAGGCAGCGCTCGTGCTCGGTTCCGGACTCGGCGCCTATTCCAGGCAGATGGAGGAGGTCATCTGTGCCATCCCCTACAACAGAATACCGGGATTTCCGATCACGACTGTATCCGGCCACGAGGGCAAGTTCATTATGGGCTATATACGGGGAACGGCCGTGATCATAATGGACGGCAGAGTGCATTACTATGAGGGATATACGCCGGAAGAAGTGGTCCTGCCGGTCCGGGTCATGCGGGCGATGGGAGCCGAAGCGCTCATCCTCACCAATGCCGCCGGAGGCATCAACGGGGAATACAGGCCCGGAAACCTTATCTGCCTCAAAGATCACATTTCCCTGTTTGTCCCCAATCCCCTCAAAGGCCCTAACAGTCAGGACGAGGGACCCCGTTTTCCCGATATGTCGGACGTCTACGACCCGGGCCTTCGGAAACTCATCCGCGAGGCTGCGGACCGGGAGAATATCCCTTACAGGGAGGGCATCTACTGTCAGCTCTCCGGTCCCTCCTACGAGACGCCGGCGGAGATCCGGATCCTGAAGAGTCTGGGCGCCGATCTCGTGGGTATGAGCACCGTGATGGAAGCCATCGCTGCCAGACATCTGGGAATGAAGGTCTGCGGGATCTCTCTGGTCACCAATATGGCGGCCGGGATCAGCGCGACCCCTTTAAATCACGAAGAAGTCAAGAATGAGGGGCGCAGCTCAGCGCCCACTTTCGCCAGGCTCCTGACTTCCTCGCTGGAAGCCCTCGGCAAAGAGCTTCCCGGGTCCTGATCACCGATTCACTGGATTTTTTCTATGGAAACATATTTGACTATGCTCGGCGCCGTCGCCGTCTTTCTTCTGATCTGCGCAGCGATCGGCCGGAGGGACGCGCTCCGTCACGACGCTTTAGAGAAGAAAAAGCTCAGGGAGGCGTTTGGAAAGCCCTCCTCCAAGAATTATAGCGACGGAAGATTCGAACAGATTCCGGGGTATCTCGCGAGGCATCCCCGGGATTTCATGATCGACGACATCACCTGGAACGATCTGGACATGGACCTTCTTTTCCGGCGCATGGACAGCACCTGCAGCGCGGCGGGAGAGGAGTACCTGTACTGGCTCCTGCGCACACCGCGGACAGACGGTGTGAGTCCCTGCAGCGAAGAAGGCCTGGACTGGTGGACCTCTAACGAAGAGGAGCGGGTCCGGATCCAGAGGATCCTGCAGAACCTGGGAGGCGGCAGCAAGTACTCGGTCTACGAGTATCTGGAACTGACGGACCGCCTGCCGGACAGAAGTCCCGCCGCGGACCTGCACGCCCTTGTGCTCCCCGGCGTCTCTCTGGTGATCATGTTCTTCCGGCCGCCGGCCGGCGTCCTGTGCCTGCTCGCGTCCCTTGCCTTCAACATGATCACCTATTTCAGGACCAAGAGACAGCTCGAGCCCTACCTGTATACGTTCCGGTATGTACTGCGGCTCCTCGAGTGCGGCCGCGCGCTTTCCGGCGAGGATTTTCCCCATTATGAAAGGGAGAAGGAGGTCATGCGATCGGTTTATGCTTCCTTCAGAGGATTCCGGACAGGGAGCGGTATTCTTCTCCGGGCCGGCTCGTCCGCTCCTTTAGACCTGATCACGGATTATGTGTGCATTCTCTTTCACATCGATCTGATCAAGTTCGGCTCCATGCTCAAAGAGCTGCGGGGCCGGGAAGAGGAGATCGACGCGATGATCACCGCCATAGGCGCGGTCGATGCGCAGATCAGCATCGCCTCCTTCCGCAGGAGTCTCCCCTTTTATTGTGTTCCGGACCTCACAGGGAACCGGTTTGAGGCGGTCGACCTGATCCATCCGCTCCTCTCGGAGCCGGTGCCCAACAGTATAGACGAGTCGTCCCCCGTTCTGATCACGGGATCCAACGCTTCGGGAAAATCCACTTTTCTCAAGGCCTGCGCACTCGCCGCTCTTTTGGCCCAGTCCGTACACACGGTTCCTGCCGCCTCCTACAGGGCATGCCCTTACAGGATCTATACTTCTATGGCTCTCAGGGACAGCATCGGGAGCGGAGAGAGCTATTTTATCGTCGAGATCCGCTCCTTAAAGCGTGTGCTGGATGCCGCTGAGGATGCCGGCGCCCCTCCTGTTCTCTGCTGCGTGGACGAAGTGCTTCGAGGCACCAACACGATCGAGAGGATCAGCGCCTCTGCGGAGATCCTGCTGCAGCTGGAGCGGAAAAACATACAGGTCTTCGCCGCCACTCACGATCTGGAGCTGACGGAGCTTTTGAAAGACCACTACCGCAACTATCATTTTTCGGAGATCCTGGAGGGGGACGACGTCGCTTTCTCCTACAGGATCGGGAAAGGTCCCGCCGACAGCCGCAACGCGATCCGGCTGCTGCGGTCTCTTGGCTATGACCCCTCCATAGCGGACCGGGCGGAGGCCAGGGCGCAGAACTTTGCAAAGAGCGGGGTCTGGAAGCTCTGATCTTCTGATGAGCTGATCTTTTACTCTGCGATGTTTGCACGTAAAGCGCCGCAGACCGCTTGGACATGGAGGTAAAAATGCGCAAAAAAGTGACCGTTTATTCGGACGGCGCCGCCAGAGGCAATCCGGACGGACCGGGCGGGTATGGCGCCATTGTACAGTATACGGACTCCAAAGGCGTGCTGCACGAAAAGGAGCTCTCCGAGGGCTTTGCCAGGACGACCAACAACCGCATGGAGCTTCTGGGCGTGATCGCCGCGCTGGAATGCCTGCGCGTTCCCTGCGAGGCCGACGTCTACTCGGATTCCAAATATGTAGTCAGCGCTTTCAACGAGAACTGGATCGCCGGCTGGCAGAAGAACGGCTGGAAGACAGCCTCCAGGCAGCCCGTCAAGAACAGGGAGCTCTGGGAGCGCCTCCTGGCCGCTATGGAGCCCCATATCGTCCGTTATCACTGGGTCAAGGGTCATGCCGGACACCCGGAAAACGAGCGCTGCGATCATCTGGCGACAGCCGCCGCAGACGCCGCAAGAGAGTCCTGAGCGGCAGATAACCCGAAAGAACAGAGGAGACCTATGGAACATACACTAAATGTCCGGTTCCGGCGCGTCAGCGAGCTGGCGCATTTTCCCACCAGGGGAAGCAGCGCGGCTGCCGGATATGACCTTTATGCGGCTCTCGCAGAGCCCGTGCATATTCTTCCGCATACCACTGTCTCAATAGACACGGGACTTCAGTTTGAGATCCCTGAAGGATATTTCGCTGCGATCTTTGCCAGGAGCGGCATAGCCGCCAGAGAGGGCCTTCGCCCTGCCAACTGCGTCGGCGTATGCGACTCCGATTACAGAGGCAATTATATCGTCGCTCTCCACAACGACTCGGATACGGAACGGATCGTCACACCCGGAGAGAGGATCGCGCAGATGGTCGTGCTCCCTTATCTCTCTGTCCGGTTCGAGGAGACGGACCAGCTCTCGGATACAGAGCGCGGAGCCGGCGGATTCGGCAGCACGGGAAGACAGTGACCATATTACTTAAAGCACTACAAAAACGGACCACAAGGGTCCGAACGGGAGGAGATAACAATGAAAATCAGAACCAGATACGCCCCTAGTCCCACAGGCCGCATGCACGTGGGCAACCTTCGCACCGCGCTCTACGCCTATCTGATCGCCAAGCACAAGGACGGCGATTTCATTCTCAGGATCGAGGATACGGATCAGGGCCGCTACGTGGAAGGCGCTGTGGACATCATCAAGAGGACCATGGCGGACACAGGTCTTATTGAGGACGAAGGCCCCGACAAGGACGGCGGCGTCGGCCCCTATGTGCAGAGCGAGCGCATGAAGGCCGGCATCTACGGCAAATACGCGCAGGAGCTGATCGACAAGGGCGAAGCCTACCGCTGCTTCTGCACGCAGGAGAGACTGGCCTCCCTCGTACAGGTCGTCGACGGCAAGGAGATCAGTGTCTATGACAAGCACTGCCTGCATCTGTCCCAGGAGGAGATCGACCGAAACCTGGCAGAGGGTAAGCCTTATGTAATCCGCCAGAACAATCCCACCGAGGGGACGACTACTTTCCACGACGAGCTCTACGGCGACGTCACGGTCGACAACA
>ODAI011863728.1_pt1 | contig 12604 bp, 7 predicted proteins | sample 1539321 | NCBI WGS metagenome assembly ODAI01 (sample SAMN02144231, study PRJEB22623) | gut metagenome | biome: sheep rumen | host: Ovis aries | place: New Zealand
CATTGCGAACGGCTGGGCATTCCTCATATTGTGGTGGAGATTGATGTGATGAAGAAGTATTTCCGCTCTTCACTGCTGAGTGGTAGCGAGGCGATTCCCGAGGGGAACTATGACGACGAGAACATGCGCTCGACGGTGGTGCCGTTCCGCAATGGCATCATGCTGTCGATAGCCTGCGGCATGGCCGAGAGTCGCGGACTGAAGCGGCTGATGATAGCCAACCACGCGGGCGACCATGCGATATACCCGGATTGCCGTCCGGGATTTGTGGAGGCGATGAGCCGCGCCACGCAGGAGGGAACGTATGACGGGATTCGTATAGAGGCACCGTACACGAACCTGACGAAGGGGGAGATAGCCCAAAGGGGCAAGCGTTTGGGGCTGGACTACAGCGAAACGTGGAGCTGCTACAAGGGCGGCGAGAAGCATTGCGGACGATGCGGTACCTGCGTGGAACGCCGAGAGGCACTGGCCGAGGCCGGCATCGAGGATACTACCGAATATGAGTAGCGCAGTTAGGGCATAGGCCCTTGACCATATAGTTTATTGCAGAGGTCTGGAATCCCTCAGGTAGCGATACCTGAGGGATTTTTGTATCTCGGAAGCAGAAGGTGCGGTGGCACTGTTCGCAGTAGAAGTGGATGTGCTGGTCGTCGAGCGTGCAGTGGTCGTGACCGTGGCAGGCTTCGTAGCGCAATGAGCCGCTGCCGTCCTCGATGGCATGGATGAGGTGGTGCTGGAGCAGGAGGGTGAGGGTGCGGAAGATGGTGCTGCGTTCTGCGGTGGGCATACGGTCCTCGAGTTCGCGGAGCGAGAGGGGGCGGCTTGCCCTCTCCAGTTCCTGATAGACAAGCAGGCGCATGGCGGTGAGTCTTACGCCGCGATGCTCCAGGTGCTGTTCGAGTTCGGTCATTCTTTTTATAGTTATAGTGACTATAGTTCCTATAGTGGCTATAGTTAGTACTTGAAGGACGAGCCGCCGGAGAACTCGCGGAGGAGTGAGGTGGGCGGAACCTGACGGGCCGGAACGGGGAGGAAATAGCGCAGGAACTTGCGCAGACGGGATGCCTCGCTGTATTCGGGCTCACGCTCGCTCACCTGCTCCAGGATGGGCATCACCTGTTCGCGGATGACGTTCAGTTCGTAGAGCAGGGCGGAGTTGAAGGTGGCATCTGCCGTTTCCTGGAAAGGGAAAATCCACTTCTCCTCGCCTCGGCTGACGGAGGGATAGCGACGAATGGTCTCCAGGGCTGTGTAGCCACGATAGCGGAAGTCGCGCAGCAGGCGGCGCAGCAGGCGGATGTCCTCGGTCGGCACATAGTTGTGGTCGTCGAGTGCGATGGTGGTCAGTGTGGAAACATAGATGCGGTACTTCTTGTCCTCGGGAATCTGACGCGAAAGAATGGGGTTAAGGGCGTGGTTCCCTTCAAGGATGATTACGTCATCGGAACCAATCTTCAGTTTCTTGCCCTCGAATTTGCGTTCGCCGCTGGGGAAGTCATAACGCGGAAGTTCCACCTCTTCGCCGTTGAGCAGTTGGTTCATCTGCTGGTTGAAGAATGCGGTGTCCACGGCCTCGATGCACTCGAAGTCGTATTCTCCGTGCTCGTCCAACGGTGTGTCCACGCGGTTGACGAAGTAATTGTCCGTGGAGAGCGTATGGGGGTGCAGGCCACAGGCCATCAACTGTATGGCTATGCGCTTGCTGGTGGTCGTCTTGCCGCTACTGCTGGGGCCGGCGATGAGCACCAGTTTCGAGCCTCGCTCCACTATTTCGTCCGTAATCTTGTGCAGTTTTCTTTCCTGCAGTGCCTCGGCAATGTTGATGAGTTCCGAGGCCATGCCCTTCTTGATGGAGGCGTTCACGTCACCGGCATTGCGCACACCCATGATGTGCTGCCAGCGGTGGTACTCGCGGAAGACACCCAGTTTCTTCTCCTGCGGCTCTATAGGTTCCAGTTCGCTTGGATTCTTTCGCGAAGGCACGCGAAGCAGCATTCCCTCGTCCAGCGGCATGAGATCGAACAGATGTATCTGGCTGGTGTGCGTGAGCAGACATCCGTAGAAGAAGTCGATGGTCTCGTCCAGCTGGTAGTAGTAGGCATAGAGGTTTCCTTGGCTTTCGAGCAGTTGTGCCTTGCTTTCCATGCCTCGCTGGCGGAATATCTGTATCGCCTCTTCGATGGGGCACTGTATGCGGTGGATCTGCATGTCGGTTTCGATGATTTCCTGCATACGCTGACGTATGCGGCGGACGTCCTCGGCCTCGATGGGGCGGCCGATGTAGAGTTCGCAGTAGTAGCCCCGGCAGACGGGTGCACCGATAATGAGGCGCCCGTCGGGGAAGATATCCTCGACGGCCTTTGCTAGCACGAAGAACAGCGTGTGGACATACGTGCGCTTGCCGCTGACGGTGGTCAAGTCGAGCAATTCAACATCCTTGCTGTTGTAGAAGCGGTAGTTGAGCCCCTGCACTTTGTTGTTGATGCTGGCGCATACCGGACCATGGTTCAGGGTGACTCCTGCTTGTTCGTAGACGTCCTTGACTGAGCAGCCGAGGGGCATGGGGAAGGTCTTCCCCGTGTTCTTGCAACGGATGTTGATAGTGTTTGCCATATTTTTGTTTTTGGGTTAGCGGTTATTGACTGACTGATTATGTGCGGTACGGGTCGCGCTGTTTACTTGACCAGTATTTTCTTGCCATTGCGGATGTAGAGTCCACGGACGGGTTTGCCCACCCGGCGGCCGGCGAGGTCGTAGTATTGACCCTGTGCCTCCTGTTCGGCCTCGACGGCTTCCACGGGCGTGATGTAGTCAATGGCATGGTCACCGTAGAAGAGGAGGCGGAAATTGTCGAAGCAAGTCCAGTAGGCTTCGTTCGTAACGGTGCTTCGGATGCCCAGTTTCAGGGTGCCCGAGGTGGTGGTTTTCACCATGACGCTGTTGTCGTACCATCCGGCCGCGAACCATTTGCTGGCGGCGAGCATGTTGTTGGGGACGTACTTGCCCCCTGCGTTGCTGGTGGAACCGCCCAAGGCACGCTTCTGCGCGTCTTCCCAGATGTTCTTTATCTTCTGCGACTTGGCCTTCAGGTAGATTTGTGCCTTGACATTGTCCGTTCCGGCATTGTAGTCCGTGTAGGTTGCGCTGGCACTGCCCGGGCGCTGGTAGGCCTGCACGCGTAGTTCGTAGGTTCCGGCGGGCATCTTCAGTGCCGTGGTCTGGTTGAAGTCGAATGTCTTCTCGAAGAACTCGCAGCAGGAGTAGCTGTTGGTGGTCGTCGTGCTCCATCCCTCGCTGCTGTTGTCCAGTCCAGGGTTGACGAGCAGGAAGGTGAGGTCAAACGGACGGGTCACGTCGGTGACCTTCACTTGTGCGAGGAACTTCACGAGGGCTGTCTCCAGTTCATCGATGGCCGCTGTCACTTCGCCGGGAGAGGTGTAGCCCTCCTTGGCGGCGGTGAGGGTTTCGACCACGGAAGCCAACTCTTGGTCTACGGCTTCGAGGTCGCCGTCCTCCGCTTCGCAGACGTGGGGTGTTTCCGTGACCTTCTCCACGCAGGCAAGCAGTGCGTCGAGCTTGGCCATGACCACCTTGACGGCCTCTTGGTTATAGCCGTCCATCTCTGCCTCAGTCAGGAAGAGCCATCGCTGGCTGGTGGCCGCGTTGGAGAAGTTCAGACCGGTCGTGGTCGTATTGGTCGTGCCGGCCTGCAGAGCCGTGCCGCTTCCCTTCGTAATCCAGTAGCCCGTACCTGTGAAGCTGCCCATGGTCACGTCGATGCGGGCAGGCAAGAGGTGGAACTTCTCGTTGCTGCTCACCGTGTTTTTGTTCATGCCCTTTATGGCATTGTTGGCGTAGCTCATGTAGCGCCCCGTCCCGACGTTGCGGAAGATGTATAGGCTGGTCTTGGGGTCGTAGGTGATATGCCAAGCAAAGTTGTCGGCGTTCTCAGCATCGAAACTTTCTGTGCGCAGTACGCCCGTGCTGGTCATGGTCAGATAGCCCGTGTTCGTCTCGTCCTCGCTCTTGATGAAGTATCGGGTCTCATCGTCCTGCTGGAAGACGTAGGCCGGTGTGGCAAAGCCCACGGACGAGGAGCAGACGAGTCCGTCCTGGTGCAGGGCGTGGGTGGTCAGCACGTTGGCATAGTAGAGCAGGGTGTTTTCGGGGTTGTACTGGTCCTCGTGCGCACCGTTGATGCCGTAGGGCCACATGTGGGTGCCGTCGCCCGTCAGTGTGGCGTTCTTGTCGTTTTGCAGGAACTTGATGACCTGGTTGGCGCGTGGGCCGAGCCACAATCCGCGACTGGTCTCGGCGCGAAGGTTAGAGTTGTTGTACCATTCGCCCGTCGTGCCCACGCCCACGCCGTGGTTCGTCTCGTGCAGTATGGTGCCCGTCTGCTGATAGGGCGTATTCTGGCTCACGCGCATCCATCCGCCGTAGGAGCAATCGGCTGTACCGCCTCCTGCACCGGCTCCAGGTACATAGTGTACTTGGAGGTTAAAGCCTCGGATATTGGCCAGGTGGTCGTAGAGCCACTGTACCTCGTTGACAGCCGACCCGATGCGGAAGTTTGTCTGTTCGTCGCCTTCGTTGTCGTACCACGTTGTGACGTTGCCCTTGGGCAGTGTGGCAATCTTCACCACTTCGCCGTAGCCCACTTGGTAACTGGAGGTCATGGCGTATGGGCGCACATAATAGACGGTGGCGGGTTGGAGGTGCTCGATGCAGTAGATGTTGCCGTTGTTCGAGAAGTAACGCGTCGAGCGGTTGTCGAGCACGGTGGGGTTCGGCTCGGTGCTCCAGCAGAAGCCGCGCTCCTTGCTGTTGCCCGTCACGGTCATTCGTCCGAGTGCGATGGTCACGCCCGTGGGTACGAAGTCCCATGTGGTCACCTTCGGTGTGGTGCCTGTGGCGTTAGAGATGCGATACTCCAGTGTGGCACGGCTCAGGGCAAGCGCTTTTGTCTGTGCAATCTCGGCGTAATCCTTGTCTTCCATCAGAACCTTGTTGGCGATGTGTCCCTTGGCCTCGTCGATGGCCGTCTGCAGTTGCGGTCCCGTCACGCCGTCGCCCACCACGCCTTCGGCCTCCGTGATGAGTTTCTGCAATTCCTGGTTTATGTTGTCACGGACGATGCCGTCGTAGGTGAGGCGGAAATTGTCGATGCAGGCCCAGTTGCCCGTGCAGTTCTTCAGCCGGAACCCAATCTCGGCCGTACCGGTCACGGTGGTGAAGGTGACGCTGTATTCGCCGTAGGCGCTCACTTCCGTTTCTTCGTCGCCTCCGTAGAGGAAGGCTCCCGTCTGCAGGGCGTCTTTCCCCTGCTGTATGTTGTGTGCATTGGCTTTCAGGGTATAGGTTCCCACGGCCAGTCCCTCCAGTTTCTGGTGGATGCTGCCCGTGCTGCCGAGCTTGCCGCCTGCGGATACCCATTTCTCCATGAACACCATGCCGTCCTGTCCGGCAAAGTTCTTGCTCGTGTTGTACGACATGTTCTCGTTCACCCATCCTGCGAAGCGAGCCTCGAAGTTGGGGTTATCGATATACTTGGTGGTTACATTGGTCTGTGCCTTGCAGAGCGGAGTATGGGCAAAGCCCGTCGTCAGCCCGGCGATAACAAGTAGTAGTTTTTTTGCCTTCATGCTATGTCTTTGTTAGTTATATTCTTACATTGTCAATCCTCACTTTCCAGTTTCTCTATAAATTCCTTCATGCCCTCCGAGGCTCCCTTTTGGATGTGGGTGAAGCGCCGGGCCGAGTTCCACTGGACGGGCTTCGGGTCGATGAGGTAGATGGGTGTGCCCTCGGGCACGTAATGGACGAGTCCTGCGGCGGGATAGACATTGAGGCTGGTGCCGATAATGAGATAGACATCGGCCTGTGCGCTCAGTTCGGCGGCGTGTTCGATGTTGGGCACGGCCTCGCCGAACCAGACGATGAAGGGCCTCAGTTGGCTCCCGTCCTTGGCTCGGTCGCCTATCTTCACGTCTATGTGGTCGGGTGTCAGGGTCTCGATGTATCGGGGGTTGTTCGGGTCCCATGAACTGCATACCTTCATCAGTTCGCCGTGCAGGTGTAGCACGTCCGACGAGCCCGCCCTTTCGTGCAGGTCGTCGACGTTCTGTGTGATGATTCTCACGTCGTATTTGCCCTCCAGTTGGGCCAGTAGGCGATGCCCCTCGCAGGGCTCTACGTTCAGCAGTTCCCTTCGCCGTGTGTTGTAGAAGTCGGTGACCAACTGCGGATTGCGTTCCCATCCTTCGGGCGTGGCCACGTCCTCCACCCGGTAGGTGTCCCACAAGCCTCCCGAGTCGCGGAACGTACTGATTCCGCTCTCGGCACTCATGCCGGCACCCGTCAGAACAACCAGTTTTCTCATGCGATTTACATTTATTGCGCACAAACTTACAAAAAAAAAGTGAATCCTGCAAATCGCGACGCTATCTATTGGGGGCCGTATTCGATATTGTATGCCCAATGCGTTGCTTTGTGAGGGCCAATATTATTGTGCGACGGGGGCAATACTAATGTGCCATCGTTGGGATTACTAATGTGCCACCGCTGGGATTACTAATGTACCGCCGTTGGGATTACTATACCCTCCTTCGGTGCCATACTATTGCCCCCGTCGGGCGACATGTTGCGTGAAATTTAGCCTCGTTTCGTGACGTATTTTGAGATATTATTCGTAACTTTGCCACAAACAATCGCACAGAACGAACTAAGTATGAAAAACTGGATCTTGTTACTTTTCGTGAGTGTCGCCACGGCGACATGGGGGCAGGACGGGAACCTGCGTATGCGTTTCGACTTTACGGACGTGAAGGGCACGAGCGTCAGCGATGCGCTCTCGGGCATCACGGCCAAGACCGTCTCGCCGGCCAAGGTGATTGAGATGGGGCCATACCACGTGCTCAGCCTTGGCGCGGGCAGTGGCTATCTGAACCTGACGGCCGACGCCGGCGCACTGCTTGCCTCGATGAATAACTTCACACTCTCCGCTTATTATCGCATCGGAGAGTCGGCCTCGCTCTCGGGCAACGGCTACTTCCTCTGGGCCTGCTCGACGCTGGCCTCCAACACGGCCACGGCCGCGGCCTACACGACCTACCGCCTCAATGCCCAGCGCGTGGCCTCGGCCACGGCGGGCTACGACACCGAGAAGGGCTACGAGGTGGGCACGCCCTCGCAGCAGGGCAGTTGGGTCCACGTCGCCTATACCCAGACGGGCACGACGGGGCGGCTCTACGTCAACGGCCGCCTGCAAGGTTCCGTCTCGGGTATGCCGCGCCCTTCCACCCTCTTTGCCGCCACGAAGCCCGGCAGTTGCTGGGTGGGGCGTGCGCCCTTCAGCGGCGACAGTTACCTGCGCAATACGCTTGTCTATGACTTCCGGCTCTACGACTGCGCCCTTACGGCCTCCGACATCCTGACGCTCTCCGCCGAGACCGTCGCGCTGGATAACGCCTACATCCACGGTTCGCAGGGCATCACGACCGCCCTCGAAACCACCCTCGCCAACGCACGCGCCCTCCTGGACGCCCCGGACGGCTATCTGCCCGACGCCCTGCGCGAACTCTCCAGCATGGTTGCCTTGGCCGAGACCGTTGTGGCAGGCGGCTACAGCCAGGCCTACATTGACCAGACCCGCACGCGGCTGAACATGCTCATCTCGGCCGTCAAGGCCTCCAAGGGCATCGTCCTGCCCGACCTCGCAGCCTTGCAGCAAGCCTACGACCGCGACCGCGGTTTCATCCACCCCGGCGGACTCCACACGCAGGCCGACTTCGACCGTGTGAAACAACTCCTGGCCGATAAGGACGCAACGGTCACGAGGGCCTACAACGTTCTGAAGTCGGCTGCCTACAGCCAATCGAGCGTGGGGACCAGTCCCGTGGAAACCATCGTGCGCGGCGGCGGCTCGGGCGAGAACTACATCAATGCCGCCCGTGGGGCCACGATGGCCTACCAGAACGCCCTGCGCTGGAAGATTGACGGCACACGGGCCAATGCGGAGGCTGCTGTCCGCATCCTGATGGCATGGGCCAACACGACGAAGCACGTCACGGGCAACAGCGATGCCATACTGGCCCTCGGGCTCTATGGCTATCAGTTTGCCCAGGCGGCGGAACTCATGCGCGACTACGAAGGATGGTCGCGCGAGGACTTCCAGACGTTCAAGCGCTGGATGATGACCGTCTGGTACCCAGGTGCCGTGACCTTCCTGCGCTTCCGCAACGGCACGTGGGAGAACGGCGGCAAGTGGTGGCAGGCACCGGGCCACTATTGGTCGAACTGGGGACTCTGCTGTGCCCTGTGCGTGGCCTCGATAGGTGTCCTCTGCGACGATGTCTATGTCTATAACCAAGGCATGTCCTTCTTCAAATACGACCAAGTGGGCAACTTCACCATTCCTCCCGTCATGCACGCCGTCACGGGTCACTCCGACTTTACGGGTGAAGCCATCTGGAACGATGCGCTCACGGAATTCATGGGGGCACTTGTCGTTACCGACGTGGAGTCGCCCCTCGAAACGGGTGCCTACGGGCGACTGGGCCAGATGCAGGAGAGCGGGCGCGACACGGGCCATTCGGCCATGGCGCTCGGCCTGGCCGTCGACTTGGCCAAGTTAGGTTGGAACCAGGGCGATGACCTTTTCGCCTACATGGACCACCGCCTGGCCTCGGGCATCGAATACGTGGCCGCACAGACGCAGAGCCTCGAGGGACTGCCCTGGACGCCCTATCAGCGCTGTGAGAGCGGGTTTTACTACACCGACTACCGTTCCTGGGTCATGCAGGGACCGGCCCTCGGGGCACAGATACGGCCTTACTGGGGCACGGTCATCGGCATCTATGAAGGCGTGAAAGGCGTCAAGATGCCCTTCAGCGACGTTTCCTACAACACGATGGGCATCGACGGTGGCGGACAGGGCGGCACCAGCGGCGGCTACGACCACATGGGCTACTCCGTGCTGATGAATACGCGCGTGCCCAGGCTGGCACCGCAGGAAAGCGTCCCCACCGAACTGAAGCCCCTGATGGAGTACAGCGGCACGCTGACGTCGCTCGTGCCCAGCCCGGCGGTGGAGACCCGTCTGGGCAACCTCTCGGGAAAGACCTTCCGCCACAACGAACTGGGCGGCTTGGTGAACAAATATGACGTGATTGGCGGTTCGGTGCCTAACGGGCAGACGCTCCGCCTCGTGCCGCAACTCCCCGAGGGAGAGGAGGACACGGGCCGCTGGCAGTGGAACACGGGCGAGCAGACACGGGAGATTACGGTCCCGACCGACCGCTCCTTCGTCTATCGCGTCACTTATACCAATAAGAATGGAGTCGAGAGCCAACTCTGCTTCCCCATTGCCTGCGAGAGCGACGGCACGCCCATCGAACTCACGCCCTCCATCGTCTGCGGCGGCACGTCGTTGACCGCCGACACCCTCTCGGTGCTCTATGGCGAGACGCCTACGCTGTCGGCCTCGCCCACCATGGGCGGTGGCAAGTGGCGCTGGTCGTCGGGCGAGACCACACAGTCGCTCACGACCGCTCCGTTGACCTCCGACCGCCGTCTCACGCTCTTCTACACCCACACGAGCGGCGTGCCCAGTGCCCAGACCTTCCGCCTCGGAGTGCATCGGGTAGAACCCTTCATCTTGCATGACGGTAAGCGGACCGACGACTCCGAACTGGTGCTGGATGCCGGCGCGAGCGTGATGCTCGGCGTGCGGGTGCCTGCCATGGTGGACGGCGCGACCGTTCGGTGGACCACAGGCGACACGGGCAATCTCCTGACGCTTAGCGACCTGCAGACGTCCACGACCGTCACGGCCACGTTCCTGCTCGACGGCGAGACCGTGGAGCAAACCTTCACGCTCTATGTCAAGGAAGCTGAACGGAGCCGCCTTGTTGAGCCCGGCCAGTACTTGATTGAGCACGTCCCCTCGGCCCGTCTGCTCACGTCGAACGGAGCCTCGCTGTTTGTCACCTTCGAGGAAGGCGACCCCGACCAGCCCTCGCAGGGGCAGGTGTGGTACGTCGACCGCAAGGATGAGGCCAAGTACAATATCATTTCACTGCCCGACAGCCTGAAGCTGAACGTCTCGGCCAAGGCCGTCTCTGCCGCCAGCTATCCTTATTATTTCTATGGGGCACAGGGTGCCGACCGCGTAGCCATCTATACGGGTTCCACCTCCTCCACGCAGAAGTTCTGGTCGGTGGATGCCGTGGGCACCGTCGTCCTCACACAGTCCGCTGCGCCCACGGCGTTCCCCTTCCGCCTGCGGCCCTTCTCGGGCGGCAATGCAGTGGTGGCTCCCCACGTGGATGCCGCAGTCGTGCGCGAAGAATGCTTCGACCTGGCCGGACGGCCCGTCAGGGGGGCAGTGCAGAAGGGCGTGACGCTCCGGCGCAAGGTGCAGGCCGACGGCACGGTGACGGTCACGAAACAGATAGGCCGATGAGGCATGTAACAGATAAGAATGATAGTTTACAGAACCATGAGAAAGAAGTTCTTTGCCCTGGCACTTGCCGCCGCCCTGACGGCGACCGCCGAGAACCAAGTGAAGGTCTATCCGGCCCCCGACGGTGCACCGTTGAACCGCGAGTTTGAACTCTTCGTGCGGCCGCAAGGCGAGTCCGACTGGCAGCGGGTGCCGTGCCTGCGCTGGAAGGTGGACAACGCCGAGAAGGGTCGCCACAAGGTGGAGGAGACGAGCGTCGCCCACTTCGACATGGAGGGCTGCGTGGAGGTGATGGCCGTGAGCCTGCGGCAGCATGTCGGTCAGGTGCGCATCCGTCCGCTTTCCTATGGGCTTCAGCCCCAGGTCTCCGGCGACACGATACGTTTCTCGCTCGACCGTTCGCGCTACCTGTCCGTGGAGGTCAACGGCGACATCTTCCACAACCTGCAGGTGCTGGCCGACCCGATGGTGGAACAGCCCACGAAGAAGCAACTCAAGCGTAAGGACTTCATATACTACGCCCCCGGCTACTACGAAATCGACTCTCTGGCCGTGCCCTCTGGGGCAACCGTTTACATCGACGGCGGTGCCTACATCAAGGGCTTCATCTCCGTCAAGGGCGTGCGCGACGTGAAGATTCTCGGCCACGGCATCGTCAACCCTGACCGTCAGCACGAGGGCATCGCAGTGCGCTACTCGCAGAACGTAACCGTCGACGGGCCCCTCACGACCCAGATTCCCGTGGGCGGGAGCGATTCGGTCACGGTCTCCAATGCCAAGGTCATGAGCTGGTACGGATGGGGCGACGGCATGAACGTCTTTGCCTCCAACAATGTCCGTTACGAACACGTCTTCTGCCGCACGAGCGACGACTGCTCCACCATCTATTGCACACGCAAGGGCTACCAGGGCGGCTGCCGCAACATCACCGTTCGTGATGCCGTCTATTGGGCCGACGTGGCGCACCCCATCATGATTGGCATCCATGGGGACGTTGACCGCAACGAGGTCATCGAGGACGTGCTCTATGAGGACATCGACATACTGGAGAACCCCGAGCGGCAGATTGACTACAAGGGCTGCATCGGCATCAACGACGGGGACAACAACCTGGTGCGCCGCGTCACCTTCCAGGACATTCGCATCGAAAGCCTTTCGCGCGGTGGCATGCTCCTGAACTTCCGCGTCTGCTATAACAAGAAGTACTGCAAGGCACCGGGCCGCGGCATCGAGGACATCGTCCTTCGCAACGTGTCCTACAACGGCGTGCAGCCCGAGATGTCCATTATCACGGGCTACAACGAAGAACGGCAGATTCGCAATCTGCGTTTCGAGAACCTCCGCATCAACGGCCACGTCATCTACGACGACATGCCGGAAAAACTGAAATGGTATAAGACGGCTGACTATGCCAACTTCTTCATCGGCGAGCACGTCGAAGGAGTGACCTTCACGAAATAAACCGTCTCACGAGACGGCTTATTTCGTAAAGGCCTCGGTTTCAGCCTGGGCAATGGGTTCTTCGCGCGATTTGGGACTTCATCGTAATTATAAGGTACACGAAATTAGTAGTATTGACTTTATTCGTGTTTCTTCAAGAGAAATTCCCCCACGATGCCGACGGGGTCGCTGGCATTTACTGGTGACCAACCGCCTGAGATGTCATCGCCTGAATTATATAAAACTTTTCCAGTCTTGTTGTAACAGATAACTTGTCGCAAAAGAACATAATTATAGTCTTCATCATACATGGCTTTTGTCTTGGTAGAAGTGACTGGCTGGGAACTGCCTATCTGGTTTGCGAAATACCATTGCCAGTCTGTGGCACGATAGACGGCCTTCACCCATACAATATGGTTTCCTCTCTTGTCCGTTTCAATCTTTGGATTGTAAGATATCGTGACAGCCTCGTCTTCGCTCACGGTAGTCCATTGTGTGGTTTGCGGTGTGGCCTTCTTTGTGCCCTGCGCCATACATGGAAGGTGGAAAAAGAATGAAATAAGTAATATTCCTATAAAATGGGTAGATTTCATGTTGTTAGAGCATTTAGGGTTAAGACGGGAATACTCGTCAGAAAAGCAGGGAATGAAGTAAGAAAAGGGAGCGTTCCCCTATTTGACAACTGCTCCCCTTGTC
>ODAI011356918.1_pt1 | contig 12603 bp, 9 predicted proteins | sample 1539321 | NCBI WGS metagenome assembly ODAI01 (sample SAMN02144231, study PRJEB22623) | gut metagenome | biome: sheep rumen | host: Ovis aries | place: New Zealand
AAGGCAGGCGCTCCGGATCACGCGGAAAAGCTCTACAAGTACATCCTGAGCAAAGTCCGCGAGCAATTCCCCGATACGCAGGAAGGCGTCTTCGGCGCTTATATGAAGGTCTCTCTCGTCAATGAAGGGCCGTTTACCGTAATTCTGGACTCAGAAGAGCTTCTGCGCAAACGCAGCTGATTCCCGAACCTCACGAGATGAGTGTCACTTTTCCTTAAGATAATGACACCTTCGAACCTGCACAGTTCCATTTGGCAAGATTGCAGAAATCTAAACTTTTTATTGTCTTGCGCATAGTTTCGTGCTTAAATGTTATATGGCAGTATTTTGCCGAGATCATTTCTTTGGAAATCCGAACATATTTCATGATCGGAAATTCCGGGAAACATCAGGGTACCCTGTACCCATAGCATTTTCATTTTGAGGAGGTAGAATATGGAAAAGAAAGGCCTTGTAGCAGAATTTAAAGAGTTTATCATGCGCGGCAACGTGCTTGATATGGCAGTCGGTGTTATCATCGGCGGCGCTTTCGGAAGCATCGTAAGCTCTATCGTCGATGACATTCTCATGCCGCTCATCACAATGATTACCGGTGGAATCAACTTCGATAACTGGTTCCTCCCTCTCGACGGCAATACATACGCCACACTCGCAGCAGCTAAGGAAGCCGGTGCATCCACACTGAATTACGGTGTGTTCATCACTAAAGTCATCAACTTCCTTATCGTAGCATTCTGCATCTTCATGATGATCAAAGCCTTCAACAAAGCAGCAAGTCTTGCCAAGAAGGAAGAAGAACCGGCACCGGAAGCTCCGACAACAAAGACATGCCCGTTCTGCAAGAACGAGATCCCGATCGAAGCTGTACGCTGCGGATTCTGCACATCTGTTGTTGATCCGGCAGGTGAGAAGACAATCCTTGCTTCTAAATAAACTAAATAAAAGTTCAGATCCGGCCTTACGGCCGGATCTTTTTTCATCTCAAAAGAGGGACCGCCCATGCGCGGTCCCTCTCCACTCCCCTTTATTCGGGGCTTTTTCCATGTCCTGCTTTATTTACTCTTCTTCTTTCCGAAGGACTTCACTGCTATCAGGATGCAGAGCGCTGCCACTACTGCGTCGGCAACATACATCATGACCTTCCAGGAAGCCATACCTTCGCTCAGGTTCTCCGGATAATAAGCACGGCTGTTCGCTACAACGTAGAGGATGTTCTTAGCGGCATCTCTCATAGCCTTCTTAGCGCCGTTGGTGTCGCGGAACTGTACATCGTTGGTAGCTGTCGGGTAGTTGACAAGCATCAGGTCCGTACCGTTGCGGATAGCCTGGTCGGAGCTCATGTATCCGTATACTCCGAAGTAGTCCGTCTCAACGAATCCTTTGAATCCCCACTCATCGCGAAGAACCGTCTTGCAGAGCGAGCTGCTGCCGCCTGCCCAGCGGTTGCCGATGTAGTTGAAGGAGGACATAACTGCGAGGCAGTCTGCTTCCTTAACGCACATCTCGAACGGCTTCAGGTAAATCTCACGAATTGCCTGCTCATTGGACCATGTGCAGACCATATCGCATCTGTTCTGTTCCTGATCGTTCAGCGCGAAGTGCTTCATGTAAGCGTAAACTCCGTTCTCCTGAGAGCCCTTGACAGCTTCTGCTGCAATCCATCCGGAGAGCAGACCGTCTTCAGAATAATACTCGAAGTTACGTCCTGCAAATGCGGTTCTGTGGTTGTTCATAGCCGGTGCATACCAGCCGGAAACATCCATTTCATTTGCCATCTTGCCGATGGAATCGCCGAATGCATGAGCAAGTTCCTTGTTCCATGTCGCTGCAACCACAACGCCTACCGGGAAGCCGATGGAACCGACACCCGTGAAGTTGTTGTTGATGGAAGCCGGGCCGTCACAGTCGTTCGTGCGGACCTTGCCGACGGAATCGACGGCATTCGTCTGATAACCGCCGAGTGAAATCAGAGCGTTCATGTCATCCAGTGAGAGCTGATCCATGAATGTATCCCACTGCGGGTCATCCTTCTCAAGACCGACCATGTCTTTCAACTTGAGACCGTTGGAAGCACCCGTTGTGACCTCACCGGCATCCGGATCCTCGTCGAGGGCGGTTGCCTCTGCTGTCAGATAGTTGCTGATGTTATAGAAGCCCGCCTTGGCGTCCTCAGACATCTCCATGGAAGCCGGGGCTGCTGTTGCTTTGTCATAGTTCGCGAACTTATCTGCACGGGAGAGATATTCGATATTGCCTTCTGCATAATCGAACTGATTTGTGGCTGTGATCAAATCGCTCTCTCTCTTATTGTCGCCGACATAATCAACTCTCTCAGCTACTGTATAGGTCTTGCTGTCAATAATGTTATGGGCATCGGAATTGATGGAGATAATGTAATCACCCTGCTCAAGAACATACCCGCCGAGTTCTTTTGAATCATAAGAAGCCATGTCTTCTACTGCAAATGTAACTGTGACCGTCTCTGAAGCGCCCGGATCCAGAAGGCTTGTCTTCTCAAAACCGATGAGATTTGCGGAAGCCTTCTCGATACCGCCGTTCGTATAGGGCGGATTGTAGTAAACTTCTACGACATCCTTACCTGCAACATCGCCGGTATTTGTCACTTCAACGTCAATACTGATCTGACCGTCTGCTTCTTTGATGTCTCCCATCTTCTGCTCAAATGTTGTGTAGGACATACCGTAACCGAACGGATACTGTACGACCTTGTCATAATCGATAAAGCCCTCCGCCGCGGCTGTCTCATAGAAGCGGTAACCTACATAGATGCCTTCCACATAGTTTACAAAACCGGGAACAGCAGTGGACTCCGTTCCTGTGAAACCTACGGATGTGTACTCGAACTCTTTCATGTTCGTGTAGTTGAAATCGCCGAAGTTATTCCACCACGGCGTAGCCTTGAGGTCATATACATATGTATCGATCATCTTTCCGGACGGATTGACTTCGCCGTTCACGATCTTTCCGAGCGCCTTCATACCGACATGTCCCTGACCTGCTGACCAGAGAACTGACTTGATCTGAGGATGATCTTCTACGAAACCAAGCTCAAATGCATTTGCACCGTTATAGACAAGAACTACTTTATCAAAGTTCTCGCATACGAGGTCTACCATTTCCTCTTCTCTGTTGGAGAGCTGCAGATAATGGTCGCCTTCATCCCAGTCATTTCCTTCATTCAGGGAATCATCATAAACGCCTGCCGTGTAGGTCGTGCCGTCCTGATAGGAACCGTCGACAACTGCGTTCATATCAGCCGGAAGGTCAGCACCTTCGCCGCCGGAGCGGGAGATAACGATCATAGCCGTGTCGGAGAATGCCTTTGCATTGGAGATAAGTTCATCACTATATGCGGAAACATTCGGCTCCGGAAGTGTCCAGTCCTGTGCCCACATTCCGACTACCGGACGGTCAGCCTTGTACTCCGTGTAGAAGGATGTAAGTTCGGCGTTCGTCTCAATACCTGCATCTGCAAGGCTTGTGAGAATGTCGGTTGTCGGATACGCATCATTCAGCGCGCCGGAACCGGCACCGCCGAGGATCGGGTTTATGGAAGCCCAGCCGAAAACATTCAGCTTGTCACCGCTTGCGAGCGGAAGCAGGTTGTCGTCATTGTTCAGAAGAACAATGCCTTCCTCACCGATTGAAACTGCAAGATCCTGTGCTTCTGCCGAAGTCTCGTCCGTGATCGTGCCGGATCCGCTGATCAGGTCAAGCATCGTGCTCATCGGACCTGTGCAGATCATGTTGACGATGACACAGAGTCCTGCGAGAAGCGCTATGGCTGCGGCTCCTCTGACTTTACCCCTTGCAGGCTTAGCAATCTTTCCCGCCAGAATCATAACGATGATAAAAGCGACGAGAAGAACTGCTGCTGCGATCAGATAAGACTGAATCGAAGAGATGACGTTCATGACATCATCCATGTTAATAGATAACATACCTTTCCCTCCCTTTATAATTATTTACCCTCTCTTTTCCCAAAGAAACATCAGAGGGCATATTTAGGATACACTTAGATTATCACACAGAAAAAACCTGTGCAGCTTCTGGCATGAACCGTTCAAATTATGTCATAAACGGAGAGTCATTATTTTTTCTCCGATTCGCCTTCCGGGAAGATGATCTTATTCACGATAAAGAATACGACCATGGAGACACCACCGTTCAGGAGCGTTGTTCCGATATTGTATACCGCGCTGGGTACGAATTTTCCTGCTACCGCTACCCAGATACAGTTGATCGAGTTCACAATGCAGGTTACGATACAGAACGCGATGAAATACCACATCATCTGGTAGTAAATATTGCCCTTGCTGCGGAACACGAGATTTCTCTGGAGCGGGAAGTTGATGCACTCGCCGATGACCATCGCCACCATGTACGCGCAGAAATACGGAAGTCCGCCGTGCGCGGCATCGTATCCGATAATATTCCACTTGAAGGTCTCTCCGAATAGCGTCAGATCAATCCCCGGAAATCCGAAATCTATCTTTGGCAGGGATGAAAATGCCGCCGGCAGGAACTGAAGCATAATATATTTCAGTACGGTAATGACGTTACTCACTATGACAAATAGCCCGCCCTCTCGAATCCACTTGGCCGCGCCGGGGTGTTTCTCGGCAAAACTGTTCCAAAAGCCCATATTATTCCTCCTTCTTTTGTCCGCCGGGACCGGTATCTGTCCGGTCCGGCTTATCGTAAGACTCTCCTCACTGTTTCTTCAGGCTCTTCTCGTATGCTTTATTGAGCCTTCCGTTGCGGAAATATCCGCCGATCACAGTTCCGATACCTCCGAAGAAATGTCCGTTCACAACTTTTACCATACCCTCTACCATCTCCTGGCTGACCGCTCCGCCGGTCATCTTTCCGATTGCCCGGAAAGGCATGTTGTAAATAAAGAGAACATTGAGGTCCGGTTTTCCTGCAGCCTCGGCTTTCTTTTTCTTCCGCTCAAGCACGCCGTACACTCTGCGGCAGATCCAGCTTTTTGAGTTCTTCAGCTGGCAGATCGCATCGTTTTCCGTCAGATCGCGCGTCCAGGATCCGTCCGGGATCGGTCTGCCCAGGATCGTTTCGAACTGTCCGTCCGGAACTCTCGTGATATCACCGCTGTAATAAGCAGGCACCTTCTTCCTGTCATACGGATTGCCGGAGCCGACCCCTGCTACAGACAGGTCCGCTGCAAGACGAATATCCGCGGAGCTTGAACCGACCAGGATCTTGTAAATGCCGCCCTCCACAGCCCATGCTTCATCCTCCACATTCCAATAGCGGAACGTCATATCGTTGAAAGCAATGGTCACGGTCTTCGTCTCGCCCGCTTTCAGGAACACTTTGGCAAACCCTTTCAGCTCTTTCTCAGGGCGGAAGACTTCTGCACCCGGAAGAGAGATGTAGAGCTGCGCGATTTCGGCACCGTCAAGTTTTCCTGTATTGGTAATCTTAAAGGTCGCGCCGTCCGCGTTCACTTTGAGGTCAGTGTATTCAAATGTTGTGTAGGAAAGTCCGTATCCGAACGGATACTTGACCGGCACATGGGCAGTGTCAAAGTATCTGTAACCTATGTAGAGTCCTTCACGGTATTCGGAAGTCCTCTCCTTTGCCGGATAATACTTGAACGCCGGCGTATCTTCATACGCGACAGGATACGTCTCGGCGAGCTTGCCGGATGGATTGACCGCTCCTGTGATGATGTCGTAGACAGCACCTCCGCCTGCCTGTCCGGTGAGATAACCGTGCAGGACAGCTTTCAGATCCGTATCCCAGTCCATCTCGATGGAGGATCCCCCGGAGAGAATTCCGACTATGTTCGGATTGGCATCTGCCAGGGCCTTAAGGAGCTCGAGCTGGACCTTCGGGAGCTTCATATGCTGACGGTCAAGACCCTCAGACTCGCTCATTTCATCGAGACCGAAGAAATAGAGAACAACATCTGCCTGTTTTGCGGCCTCAACTGCCTCGTTCTTCAGCGCTTCATCCGGATCACCGTTTCTCCGGTATCCTGCCGACGATGCCACGATTTCAAGCGCGGAGCTTTCCTGCGCTATCTCGATGAAGGACTCAAGTTTCGTCGTGTTTACCATGGATGAGCCTGCACCCTGATATCTCGGCTTGAATGCAAAATCACCTATAACCGCGACCTTCGTTCCCTCAGCGAGCGGGAGTATCTTTCCCTCATTCTTAAGAAGTACGGCGCACTGTGACGCGGCTTCCCTGGCAAGCGCATGGTGACCTTCAATATCAAATTCCGTACTATGGCCTTTTGCAGCCTCCGTTGTCTCCAGAATAGCGTCGAGAAGATCATCCACACACAGATCAAGTTCCGCTTTGGTCAGTGTTCCGTTCTCAATCGCTGCAATGACCTGACGTGCCGAGTCGAGTCCGGGATTCGGCATCTCAAGGTTGCTGCGGCATTTGATTCCCTTGACATGATTATTGGATCCGCCCCAGTCTGTAACGACCATGCCATCGTATCCCCATTCTCCGCGAAGGATGTCGAGAAGCAGATGGGAGTTCTCATTGGCGTACTCCCCGTTGACCTCGTTGTAGCTGGTCATGAGAGCCTTGGCTTTTCCTTCTTTGATTGCAATTTCAAATGCTGTCAGATAGATTTCCCTAAGCGTCCTCTCATCAACGACGGCATCCATCGCCATGCGGCGTTCTTCCTGGCTGTTCACCGCAAAATGCTTGATACAGGAGCGCACTCCCTTGCTCTGGATCCCGCGGACATAGGCCGCTGCCATCTTACCGGCAAGATGCGGGTCCTCCGAAAAATACTCAAAATTACGTCCGCAGAGCGGGCTTCTCTTCATGTTCATACCCGGACCGAGAAGAATGTGGACATCCTCCGCCATGGCCTCCTCACCGAGAGCCCGGCCTATTTTCTCGCCGAGTGCAACGTCCCAGCTGTTCGCTACCGTCGCGGCAGTGGGGAAGCAGGTCGCTTTCAGAGACTCGTTCAGACCGAGATGATCGCCTGCGCCCGCCTGCTTGCGGATACCGTGAGGCCCGTCAGAGCAGTACATCGACGGAATATTTAGGCGAGGAATCGGCCATGTCTGCCACTCACCCTGACCGCCGACGATAGCGGCTTTCTCTATGAGGGTCATCTGATCAAGTATGTCTTTGTGTTTCATATCTTTCCTCCTCATGTACTACAAAAGCACAATACTCTGTTTTCTATCTTAGCAGAATATTGTGCTTTCGATTGTTTTTGACATAAACTGCGGCATATGCGGCACGAATCGCAGGGAATCATGACGGCTTATCACGCTGCATGCTCTCTGGGCATCGGAATCAGCACTTTCAGCTCCAGCATCTGATCCTGCAGCGTCCACATGGCGCTTCCGTCGTATTTCTCGGCAGTTTTCCTTATGGATTTGACTCCGAAGCCGTGATTTCGGATGTCGATCTTGGTCGTGAGGGGAAGGCCATTTGCAAATGCAATCTCCTCCTCACAATAGTTCGACATCATAATATAGACGAAACCCCTTTGCTCGCTCACCGTCAAATGTATGATTCGTTTCTCCGGATCGCGCAGCGTTACGACATGCTCAAGCGCATTGTCCAGTGCATTTCCGAACAGTGTACAGATATCAGCTACGTGCATGAACTCCAACAGTCTTCCGTCCACGACACATGTGAACTTGATATCCATAGATCGTATGATAGGTGTCTTTCCGGATATGATTGTGTCGAGGACAGCATTGCCGGTCTCCTTCTCCGGCCTGTAATCCGCCACCTCATTCTCCAGACGCTCGATCCATTCCTTTCGCTTTTCGGGATCCATCTCCGCTTTCATGCCCTGTATCTGATGCTTCAGGTCATGATACTTAATATTGATCATGTCAATACTGTCCTGATATGTACGGTATTGATCGTATTGTGTCTTCAGGATGGATTCCATCCGGATGATTTCCGACTCTACGCGCAGATTTGTGATCTGCATTTCAACAGCGTAAACAATAGAGATGCCCGCAAAATCGACGATGGTCCGGATCACCATAATATCGGGCATCAGCTGTCCCGAAAACGGAGTATTCGGCATAAAAAAACTGATATTGCTGAATATGAATGTCAATGAGACGACAAGGACCACGCTGAGCATTTCCTGCCATGTTGTCTCATACTCGACAAAACCGCTTCGGAAGTACTGTCTCAGGTGCCATGTCACCAGAAAAATCAACAAGTAGAGTATAAGCATAATAAACAGGTACAGGAAAGAATACGGGTCTGCCTCGTACGCTGCACCGTTCGATGTAATCCTGACCATCACATACCATTCGATCTGCCAGGTAAAAGATGCGGCAAATTCCGCCAGGAGAAAGGCAATTGCACACTGATAAACCGCTTTCCACAGACTGAAATCGCATATGCAGAAGATAAAGATGTACATTGCAAAGACTGCAACCGTCATACACGGAATCCAGAGCACGATCGGTACATGTGCAGTAAGGACCATAAAAACACATTGAAAGGCAAGGAATCCTGCCGATGACAATATAAAATGCAGATTACTGCACCGCCGCGGAAAGATCAGGCAGCATAGCATGCACGCCCCCCACTCGGCGATTGCGGAATATAATCTGGGTATATCTTCATAAACCATTGCTGTGCCTCACGTTTTCCCACGTGCAGTTCCGTATCACACGGAACTGCCGATATTCTCCATCATAGCCAGCATGAAATCCGCTTTTCGGGAACGGCTTATGAGCAGTTTTTGTCCGGCAATCAGACAGCATCCGTCCTGAACGCCATCCACATGTTTCAGATTGACCAGATACCCTTTATTGCTTCGGAAAAAGCCGTGCGGTACCAGCTCGGCCTCCGCCTCGGACATCTTACGCCGGATACGATATTCTCCCTGGCCGGTATGATAGACCAGACTGTGGCCTTCGCTCTCGGCGTAGAATATATCATCGACCCGCAGTCTGACCATTCCCTGCGGATAATTCAGCGTGATCGTCACATCTTCCTTATCAGGGATCCTGCTGATCGCCCTCTCGAGCTTCCTGGCAAAGGAAAAATAACTGACAGGCTTAACAATATAGTCAAGCGCATCCACCTCATAGCCGCGGATAGCATAATCGACCCGGTTCGTAATGAACATTATGATAACGTTCCGGTCCCTCTTTCTGATTTCCTCCGCAGCGGACATGCCATCCATGAATTTCATCTGAATATCCATCAGAATGATATCGTAAGAACCGTCATACTTTTCTGCGATCTCATCCCCGTCATAAAAACGCACCTGACGGATGATTTCATGGGATTCATCGGCATATTTATTAATAAATTCATTTAACTGATCCGCATACAGATCCTCGTCTTCAACTATCGCTATCTTAACCACTTTTTTCAGGGATATTGCTCCCTCCTCCGTCCATCCTTTAGCAAGTCATTTATCGCGTTCTTGAATATTTTATTCATCCCAGCCGTCATAGAACCGCACATTGACGCCGATGTTCCTGGCAATCTCCCCTTCTCTGAGTTCGAGATCTTCCAGATCGGAAACCGGAGGAAAGGTCGGTATGTCTTCCTCCATCTCAAGACGGATCCAATCTCCTTCTGCCTCGATCGCGTTGCGGATCGCATCATCCAGACTGTATCCGCTCACCTCGCAGCAGGCGAGATCGACGAAGCGGCCGTCGTAACCGCCTTCTTTATTTTTCTTAAATATTGCAGGGTATGTAAATTTCATGACTGTCTCCTAAAAAGCTGATCTTTTACATATTTTTTATTCTTCAATAAGACACCAAAAGTCGATATCATCCTTCCCACTCGAGTAAGCCCGGTGTCAGAATGATACTTTTGGCACTGTATCATTTTATCATATCTTTATCTGTTTATACAACGTATCACAGTGAAAACAGGTCAAGCACCATCTGTGCTGTTTCGACCATGGACGTTCCGGTATCCATAGCCGTCTTCTGCAGATATCGATGGGCTTCCGGCTCTGTCATATTGTTTCGGTTCATGAGCAGCTTCTTGGCGTTGTCAATAGCTGCCTTATCCTCAGCGGACCGCCCGCGCGGTCCCTGACGCTTCTTTTTGATGCGGACTTCTATCGTCCGCTGCATCATCGCGACCGTCTCTGTCAGATCCCTCACTCTGGCCGGCAGAGGCAGACATACAATATCATTCCCCTTAAGATCCGGAAGGACCGATTCCCTTGCCATGAGCAGCATATGGAAATCCTGCGGCAGGTTATCATATATCTCCGTGTAAAGCATGTCCGTCAGCTGATAGCCGCATATCACGATCCCGTTCTTAAGGTCATCGAACAAACCGATTGCCTGCAAACCGGTGCTGCATACAGCGGTTACCGTAAAACCGTTCCGCATCAGAACACTTCGTATGTTCCTGGCGTCCTCCATCTTACGAAAAACCACAATTATGTTAACCACTTACAGTTCCTCCGGCACATCAGATTTTGTTCAGATACTGTTCTATCTCCCATTCAGAGATCTGAGCGGTGTACTGCGCCCACTCCCGTTTTCTTGCCTCCACATATCTATTCGATATATGCTCTCCTATCACATTTCTCACAAATTCATCCTTCTCGAACTCCGAAATTGCTTCGATCAAAGTACCCGGCAGCTGCTCTATACCCATGGCAGAACGCTCAGAGTCCGACAGTTTCGTAATATTACCGGTAATTGGAGCCGGAGGCATTATTTTATTGCGTATGCCGTCAAGACCTGCGCTCAGGCACACTGCCAGCGCAAGATAAGGATTGGCGGCCGGGTCCGGGCTTCTCAGCTCAATCCTTCTTCCTTCTTCCGCGTCTGCATACGGGATACGGATCAGCGGCGTCCTGTTCTGCGCTCCCCACGATATGTAGACCGGAGCCTCGTAACCCGGAATAAGGCGCTTATAGGAATTGACGATCGGATTCAGAACCGCACTCATACCCTTGATGTGCTTCATGATACCGCCAATAAAATATCTGCCCTCCTCCGAAAGTTTAGAAGGATCCTCAGCGTCCGCAAATACATTTCTTCCATCCTTGTGCAGGGAGAAATTAAGATGCATGCCGGATCCGTCCACGCCTGCCTTCGGTTTTGGCATAAACGTAGCGTGAAGGCCGTGCTGACGCGCTATCGTGCGCACTGCAAGCTTGAACGTCATGATATTATCAGCTGTCTTCAGCGCCTCATCATAATGGAAATCTATCTCATGCTGGGCAGGAGCTCCTTCATGATGGCTGGTCTCGATTTCGAACCCCATCTCCTCGAGAGTCAGGACGATATCACGGCGGGCATTTTCTCCGAAGTCAATCGGTCCGAGGTCAAAATATCCGGCCTGCTCATTCGTGTCCGTGGTCGGATTGGCCTCATCGTCTGTCTGGAAGAGAAAGAATTCGCATTCCGTGCCGACATTTAGTGTATAACCGTCCATCCCGGCATCAGCAATCACCTTTTTAAGTATGTACCGGGGATCTCCCTCAAAGGGCGTCTTGTCTGTTTTGAAGACGTCACAAATCATGCGGGCTACCTTCCCCTGCTGCGGCCTCCATGGGAAGATGGCAAATGTATCCAGATCCGGCACCAGGAACATATCCGATTCCTCCACACGCACGAACCCTTCTATCGAAGAGCCGTCGAACATAACTTTTCCGCTGAGAGCCTTCAGAAGCTGCGAAGGCGTGATCGCAACATTTTTCAGGGTTCCGAAAATATCCGTGAACTGCAGACGGATAAATGCAACGTCCTCATCTCTCACCATGTTTACGATATCTTTTACTGTGTTGTGACTCATTTATTTTCCTCCTGTATTACTGAAAAAAGGCGCTCGGAACCCCAGTCCCGAACGCCCTTGTCCGCGATTAACAATATGATTATCCTTTATTTTCGACAGGTATCTTCAATTTATAAGAACCTGATGCGAGCTCGTAAGAAGCACAGAGCTGCCCGTTATGTGTCTCCATGCCGGTATATTTCACACCTTTCGGGCATTTCAGTGCAGACGCCTGAGTATGGCTGATTTCCAGATAAAGCTTTGCCGTCGTATTGGCCGGTACCTCGCAGGTATAGACCTTGAGCTTCCCGTAGGACGTCTGCCAACCCGATTTTATCATACCTGCCGGCGAATCGTAAGAAGCGCTCATTTCCGACACAGTTCCGCTGCTGTCCACAGTCGGCTGCAAAATGATATGTTTAAATCCGGGCTCATATGCATCCTGCGTGATACCCGCCATGTAGCGGTAGAGCCACTCGCCTACTGCATCCGTCGCGTTGCCGTCGATGTTGCTCCCGATTCCGTTGCTCCGTGAAGTATAAATCCACGAAGGATATTCCTCCTGCAGAAGGACATTGTATGCTATATCCGAGTATCCCAGGTCGCTCAGAACGGGGAGCGCAATATTGGCTCCGAAAAGACCTGACATGAGGCTGTTCTCGGGATAACCCTCGTGCAGCATACTGCCCGGGTTCCTTACACTCGACACAAGGTTCGCCATCATATTTGTCTGCTGATGATCCGTGCGGTACAGGCTGAGCTTGAGCGCCCACATAAGGGCAGTTTGCGAATTATCAACGACAGGTGTTCCGTCTTCATAGGCAGTAACACCGTCTGCCG
>ODAI013612112.1_pt1 | contig 12602 bp, 8 predicted proteins | sample 1539321 | NCBI WGS metagenome assembly ODAI01 (sample SAMN02144231, study PRJEB22623) | gut metagenome | biome: sheep rumen | host: Ovis aries | place: New Zealand
AAAAGCTTAGGCTTTGATGGTGTAGTAATGAATTCCCTAGATTCAGTATCTGATCGTGATTCAGTTGTTGAATTAGCATCAAATATCAGCATTTGTATGATGCATCTATCAAGATTCTCAGAAGAAATAATATTACATTGCTCATGGGAATTTAAATTTATTGATTTAGATGATGCATATTCAACAGGCTCATCAATTATGCCACAAAAGAAAAACCCAGATATCGCTGAATTAGTAAGAGGTAAAACTGGTAGAGTTTATGGTGATTTAGTTACATTATTAACTATGCTAAAGGGATTACCACTTGCTTACAATAAGGATATGCAAGAGGATAAAGAAGCAATCTTTGATGCAGTAGATACAATCAAGCAATGCTTAAGTATTTTCACACCAATGCTAAAAACAATTAAGGTTAATAAAGAAAATATGAGACGTGCAGCTGCAAAAGGATTTATCAACGCTACTGATTTAGCTGATTATTTAGTTAAAAAGGGAATGGCATTTAGAGATGCATATAAGATTTCAGGTACAATAGTTGCATATTGTATTGAAAATAATAAAGTATTAGAAGAATTAGATTTAGGTATCTATAAGAAATATTCAAATCTATTTGATAAAGATTTATACGACTATATCAATCTTGAGACTTGTACATTCAAGAGAACAAGCCTTGGAGCATCTGGTATAGAATCAGTAGAAGCACAAATCAAAGATTTAAGGAGCTAATATGAAATTTAAAGTATTTATTGATGGTGAGGCTGGAACTACAGGATTAAGAATAAATGAAAGACTAAAAGATAGAGATGATATCATCTTACTTTCTATTGATCCAGAATTAAGAAAAGATCCAGAAGAAAGAAAAAAATTAATAAATGAAGCTGATATAGCTTTCTTATGCTTACCAGATGATGCAGCTAGAGAATCTGTTAGCTTACTTGATCCAAATAATAAGCATACTAAGATTATTGATACATCAACTGCACATAGAACAAATGAAGCTTTTGCCTATGGTTTTCCAGAATTAGATGAATCATTTAAAAATAAGATTAAAAATAATCAATTGATTGCAAATCCTGGTTGTTATGCATCGGGTTTCATTTCAATTGCTTATCCATTAGTTCATAAAAATATCACACCTAGTGATTATCCATTTGCGATTACCGCAATTAGTGGTTATTCAGGTGCTGGTAAAAAGGGTATCGCTCAATACGAAGATTCAAATAGAAGTACTGAATTTGATGCACCAAGATTATATGGTATGGGTCAAACTCATAAGCATTTAAAGGAAATGAAGGCTATTGTTGGTTTAGATCAAGAACCTTTATTTTCACCATATGTTTGTGATTTCTATAGTGGTATGATTGTAACAGTTCCACTATTTGTTAATAAGTTAAATAAAAAAATGACAGCTAAGGAAATGCATGAATTCTTTAGTAATTATTATAAAGATTCAGTATTTGTTAGAGTCGCTCCTTTTAATGAAAAAGGAACTGAAGATGGATTCTTAGCTGCAAATAGATTAAGTAATAAGGATTATTTAGAAATTTATGTTGCTGGAAATGATGATAGAATATCAATTACAGCTTGTTTAGATAATTTAGGTAAGGGTGCATCTGGTGCGGCTATTGAATGTATGAATATCGCACTTGGTTTAGATCCTAAATGTGGCTTAGTTTTATAAGGAGGCCAATATGATTAAAGAAATAGAAAATGGAGTAGTTGCTCCTAAAGGTTTTACTGCAAATGGTATTCATGCTGGTATTAGAGATAATAAATCTAAAATTGATTTAGCATTAATTATGTCTGAAGTTCCAGGTAATGCTGCAGCAGTATATACAACAAATAAGGTTAAGGCAGCTCCAATTTATGTTACAATTAGTAATTTAAATGATGGAAAAGCACAAGCTATGATTTGTAATAGTGGTAATGCAAATACTTGTAATGCAGATGGTATTGAAATCGCAACTAGAACATGCGAAATATTAGCAGCAAATACTAATGTTAAAGCAAATGATGTAATTGTTGCATCAACTGGTGTAATAGGTATGCCAATGTCAATCAAACCTTTTGAAACAGGTATTCCTGAAATTTTAAAAGGAATGGGAAATAAAAAAGAAAATGCTGAATTAGCATGTAAAGGTATAATGACAACTGATACAGTTATGAAAACTATCGCAGTTGAATTTGAATTAAATGGAAAAACATGTAAGATTGGTGCTATGACAAAGGGTGCTGGTATGATTGCTCCTAATATGGCAACAATGTTATGCTTCATTACAACTGATGTTTGTGCATCAGCAAAGATTTTAGATGCAGCATTACATGAAGCAGTAGCTGATTCATTTAATATGCTATCAGTTGATGGTGATACATCTACTAATGATACATGCTCAATCATTGCTAACGGCTTAGCTGGAAATAAGATGATTGATGATATTAATTCAAATGATTATAAGGTATTTGTTGAAGCATTAAAATATGTAACAATCAACCTAGCAAAGAAAATGGCTAAGGATGGTGAAGGCGCATCACATTTACTTGTATGTCATGTAGTAAATGCTAAAACAACAAATGATGCTAAAATAGTAGCTAAATCAGTTATCCAATCAAGCTTATTAAAGGCAGCAATCTTTGGTGCTGATGCTAACTGGGGTAGAGTACTTTGCGCAATTGGATATTCTAAGGCTGATGTTGATGTATTAAAGGTTGATATGGCTTTCAAATCTAATAAGGGTACAATTGAAACTTGTAAGAATGGTGCAGGTATTCCATTCTCAGAGGAAAAAGCAAAGGAAATCTTATTAGAAGAAGATATTACAATTGAGATAAATCTAAATGATGGAAAAGGAGAGGCTGAAGCCTTCGGTTGTGATCTAACATATGATTATGTAAAGATTAACGGAGACTACAGAAGCTAATTATTATGGTTGATTTAAAAGAAAGAGCTAAAATTTTATCTGAAGCTTTACCATATATCTTAAAGTATAAAGATAAAATTATTGTAATTAAATATGGTGGAAATGCCATGGTAGATGAAACACTTAAGCAATTAGTAATGGATGATGTAGTAATGCTAAATTCATTAGGAATGAAGGTTGTTTTAGTTCATGGTGGTGGACCTGAAATTTCAAAGGGTCTAAAGGCTATTGGAAAAGAATCTAAATTTGTAAACGGCTTAAGAGTAACAGATGCTGAAACAATCGATGTTGTAACTGAAGTATTAGCTGGTAAGGTTAATAAGAATTTAGTTAAGCAATTAAATTTAGCTGGTGGTCATGCTGTTGGTCTTTCTGGTTTAGATGATAGCTTAATTGAGGCTGAGCCAATTAATAAGGAATTAGGATATGTTGGTCAAATTAAAAATGTAAACACAGACCTAATTTTAGATACACTTGATATGGGTTATATTCCAGTTATTTCAACAATTGGATATGATAACGATGGTAATGTATATAATATTAATGCTGATACTGCAGCAGCAAGAATTGCTGGAGCACTAGAAGCTGAAAAATTCATTGCTATGACAGATATTAAAGGTGTATTAAAGGATAAAAATGATCCTGATTCATTAATGAAGACAATTAATGTATCAGAATTAAAGCAATTAGAAAAAGCAGGAATCATCGATGGTGGTATGATTCCAAAGGTTCAATGCTGCGTTGAGGCAACAAGACGTGGTGTTAAAAACGTCGTAATTATAGATGGTAGAGTACCACATTCAATATTAATCGAAGTATTAACTGATGAAGGTGTAGGTACAGAATTTAGATAGGAGGTGTTTATCATGAGTCAAATAATGATTGATGATAAGGAAAATATATTGAATACATATAAAAGATTCAATGTAGTATTAACAAAAGGTAGTGGTTCAATATTAGTAGATGAAAATGGAAAAGAATATATTGATTTTTCATCTGGTATTGGTACAAATATATTTGGTATTTGTGATAAGGAATGGACTGATGCTGTATGTGAACAAGCTAAGAAGATTCAGCATACATCAAACCTATATTATAGTGAACCACAAGTAAAGCTTGCAAAGCTATTATGTGAAAAGACAGGAATGAAGAAGGTTTTCTTTGCTAATTCAGGTGCTGAAGCAAATGAATGTGCAATTAAAGCTGCAAGAAAATATTCATTCGATAAATATGGTGAAGGAAGAAATGAAATTATAACTTTAGTTAATTCATTCCATGGAAGAACAATTGCTACATTATCTGCAACAGGTCAAGATGTATTCCATCAATATTTTTTCCCATTTGTAGGTGGCTTTAAGCATACTCCTGCAAATGATATAAAAGCACTAGATGAAGCAATTTCAGATAAGACATGTGCAATTATGATTGAAACAGTTCAAGGTGAAGGTGGAGTTAATGCCCTTGACCCTGAATTCATTAAGCACATTCAAGAGGTATGTAAAGCTAAAGATATCTTATTTATCGTTGATGAGGTTCAAACTGGTAATGGTAGAACAGGTTATTTATATAGCTATATGGAATATGGTGTAAATCCTGATATCGTATCTACAGCTAAGGGTATTGCTGGAGGCTTACCTTTTGCAGCGATTCTATTCGGACCTAAAACTGAAAAGACTTTAGGCTATGGTCAACACGCAACTACATTTGGTGGAAACCCAATTTGTGCTGCTGCAGCTTATACAATAATTAAAAGAATTGATGATAAGCTATTAAATCATGTAAAAGAAATGAGAAAATTCATTGAAGAAAAGCTAGCTAATAAGCCGGGAATTAAATCAGTATCTGGTAAAGGCTTAATGGTTGGTATTGAAATTGATGAAAAATATAAAGCTGCTGACATCGTTAGTAAGGGTATTGAAAATGGTGTAATTATGCTTACTGCTAAGAATAAGATAAGATTATTACCACCTTTAAATATATCTAAGGATGAATTAAATAAGGGCTTAGATATATTATTAAAGACAATGGAGGAATTTAACTAATGAAGCATTTATTAACATTAGAACAATTATCTAAAGAAGAATTATTAGAAATTCTTAATTTAGCTGATCAATTAAAATATGAAAGAAAGAATAAAATCGAGCATCATATCCTAAAGGGTAAGAAGCTAGGTATGATTTTCCAAAAGTCTTCAACAAGAACAAGAGTATCATTTGAAGTTGGTATGTATGAGCTTGGTGGAGAAGCATTATTCTTATCATCAAGAGATTTACAAATCGGACGTGGTGAGCCAGTTGAAGATACTGCAAGAGTATTATCAAGATATCTAGATGGTATTATGATTAGAACATATAAGCAATCTGAGGTTGAAGCACTAGCTGAATATGGTTCAATTCCTATTATTAACGCTTTAACTGATTATTGTCATCCATGTCAGGTATTAGCTGACTTAATGACAATAAGAGAATATAAAGGCGCATTTGAGGGCTTAAAGGCAACATTCATTGGTGATGGTAACAATATGGCTAACTCAATTATTGTTGGTTGCTTAAAATTAGGTATGAAGGTTTCAATCGCATCACCTAAGGGATATGAAATTTGTGATCATATTAAAGAATTCACAAAACAATATCCTGGTATGTTTGAAATGACTAATGACCCAATGGTTGCAGCAAAAAATTCAGATGTAATCTTCACAGATGTATGGGCTTCAATGGGTGAAGAATCAGAAGCTGATGTAAGAAGAAAAGCATTTGAAGGTGTATACCAAGTTAATAAAGAATTATTAGCTGTTGCTAATAAGGATTGTATGGTACAACACTGCTTACCTGCTCATAGAGGAGAAGAAATTACAGCTGATGTTTTTGAAGCACATGCTGATGAAATATTCGAAGAGGCAGAAAATAGATTACATGCTCAAAAGGCTGTAATGGTTATGCTAATGAAGGATTAATAATATTGACCCAATATTTAATATTGGGCCATTTTTTATTTTAATTCTATTTTTTAATTGATATAAATGGTATAATATTTTTCGAGGTTATTATGATAAAGATTAATATTATAGGTATATTTTTTATATTATGTATGATAATAATTGAATCTATTCCAATTATTTTTAGACCAAAAAGAACTTTTAAGCATAAGCTTCATAAGCCAATGGGGATAATAAAAACAATTGGATTATCAGGACTTATTTTCTTTAGTCCTATTACATTATTTGATTATGGCTATCATTATGATTATGATGTTATATTAATCATATGGATAATCATCACATCTATTTTGTATATAATGATAATTCTTTTATATATTAGATATTTTTATCATGGTAGAAAAGAAGAATATTTATATAATAAATTTATTATAATTACACCTATACAAATATTAAAATCAATTATTTATATTTTAGCTGCATATTTATTATTGAATTATTATTGTATGTTCTTTGCTATTGTATATGCGATTGCTGAAATATATATAAATATAAAATTAAATTATGAGTGAGGCACATTATGTCTATAATGAAAAAAGAAATTACATTTAATGTAAGAGAAAGAGATGTAAATTTAAATGATAATATAAGACCTGCATCAGTTTTAGATTATTTCCAGGATATTGCAGGTATACATGCTAATGAGCTTGGTGTTGGATTTGAACCAATGATTAAGCTTAATCTATATTGGGTAATTTTATATATCACATTTGAAAGGGTTGGAAAGGTACCTTCATTTGGTGAAAAAATTAATGTTGTCACATGGCCTAAGGTTAAAACAAGATTAGAAAGTGAAAGAGAATACGAAATTAGAGATATGGATAATAATTTATTAATTAAGGGTATTTCTAATTGGTGTGTAATTAATGCTGAAACTAGAAGAATCGAAAAAACCGATAAGGTCGTTTTTAATGGAGAGTTCTATAAAGAGTCAAATTATCAAGAAAAATGCAAAAGAAGACTAAATTTGACCCCGAATAACGTAATTAAAGAATATGAATACAAGGTTCATATGACAGATTTAGATCATAATATGCATCTTAATAATGCAAGATACCTTGATATCATTTATAATATGATGAGAGAAAATGGTAAAAAGGATTTTAAGAAATGTGAAATAGCATATATTTCAGAAGCAAGATTAGATGATATTATTACTGTTTTATATTTTAAGGATAATGATAAGGATTGTTATTTAGGAAAAGTAAATGGTGAAACATGCTTTGAAGCAATCCTTGAAATGGAGGACTAATATGGAATTTTTAGATTTTTTAGAAAAAGCACCTACAGCTTTTCATGCTGTAAGTGAGATAACTAATATTTTAGATAGCTTTGGCTATACTAGAATACAAGAAGGAGAAAAATGGAAGCTAGAAAATGGTGGTAAATATTATTTCACTAGAAATAATTCATCTGTATTAGCTTTTCAAATGCCACAAGAAATAAAAGAATTAAGCTATAATATTGTAGCTGCCCATACAGATTCACCAACATTTAAAATAAAACCTAATTATACATTAGTTAAAGGTAGATATAATGAATTAAATACTGAAGTATATGGTGGACCAATATTAAACACATGGATGGATAGACCATTAAATATTGCAGGAAGAATAATAGTTAAATCAAATGATCATACATTAAAAACTATGCTAGTATCATTTGATAAGCCTATGTGTGTTATTCCAAATTGTTCAATCCATTATTATCATGAATTAAATACAGGTGTTAAATTAAATCCTCAAATTGATTTATTACCAATATTTTCAGATAATGATATCGAGAATAAGGATTTATTAGATTTAGTAGCTGAAAAGCTAAATATTAAAAGAGATTCAATTGTATCTCATGACTTATATTTATCATTATTAGATAGAGGTATGCTTGGTGGTGCAAATAACGAATTTATTATGGCACCTCAAATTGATAATCTAGAATGCTCATATGCGGCAATTAGAGCTTTAACAATGGTTGATGCTCCTAAATTATCAGTTAATATTGCGGTTTTGTTTGATAATGAGGAAATTGGTTCAAGAACAAGACAGGGTGCAGCATCAATGATGCTTGCTGATACATTAAAAAGAATATCTAATACATTAGGATTAACAGAAGAAGAACACTTAATTGCATTAGCTAATTCATTTATTATATCTGCAGATAATGCTCAAGGATATCATCCTAATTATCCTCAAAAATATGATCCAACAAATCAGGTTTATATGAATAATGGTATAGTAATTAAAAATGCTGCAAGAGGCTCATATACAACAGATGCTATGTCTGCATCATATTTTGAAGAAATCTGTAAAAAAGCAAATGCTAAATATCAATTAAATACAAATAGAAGTGATGTGCCTGGTGGTTCAACACTTGGAGCTATATCATTATCAAATGTATCAATTCATTCAGTTGATATTGGTCTTCCACAAATCGCAATGCATTCAGCATATGAAACAGCTGGAGCTTTTGATTATGATGAATTAATAAAAGCTTTAAAGGAATTTTATAAAACACATATTAAATCATCATATGATGGAATAATTAATTTTGAGTAAAAGAAAAGGAGAATTCGTTTTGAATTCTCCAATTTTTTTATTCAGTTTCTGAATTCCATACAACAGGATTTCCATTTTCATCAAAGTGCCAATAATTACCTTCTGTAGTTGGTTCTGTTTCAGAATAATAATATACTTCATATGTGTAACCATTTTGAACAGTAACATTTTGCCAATCTGATTCAGTTCCATAATATAGATAATAACTTGTGGCATTGTAATCATATAAAGCATCACTATCAATTAGAGTTAATGATGTAGGAAGTACAACATATAAATCATCATAATAACCTAAACAACCAAATGCTGAGTTAGGAAGTTCAGTTAATGTACAATCTTTATCAAATACAATTAGCTTTAATTCTGTACTATTCCAGAATGCTCCTTCTCCAATTTTTGTAACACTAGCTGGTATATATACAGTATAAACATGTATATATCTAAAATTATATGCACCTATTTCTAATAAACCATCAGGTAATCTAAATTCTGTTTGTGTGAAATCAATTCCAATTGCAGAATCATCGATATATTTTAGGTTAGAACCTTCTTCAAATGTAAATGTATTACAAACTGAATTAGCAAATGCGTTTTCGCAAATTCGTGTAACATTTTTACTTATAATAACATTATTAAAATGTACATTTTTAAATACATTTCCACCAATTATTGTAATATATTCAGGAATTATTAAATCCACATCTGAACCTGTTGGACCAGTATATGCTATTAGTCTAATTTCATCACTTGATAAAGCGATATATGAAAAACCATTTTCATCAGTTGTAATAATAGATTCACCATCGTTAGAACTATAAATATTAATACAATTTAATGCTATCTTTCCGTAATCTTCAGATCCAATAGTAATATTTAGAATAGAATCATTCTTGATTTCATAAATATGTGTTCCATTGAATGCATTATTACCAATAGATAGAAGATGTTCACCCAATTCGAATGTGGTGAATTCACAATTCATGAATGCTTCATCACCGATAGTTTCAATATTATTTTCACCTGATAATTTAAATTCTACTAATGAATTTTTAAATGCTTCATCACCGATAGTTTTCAAACCTGAACCAACAGTGATTTTTAAGTGGTGAATATTGAAGAATGCAGAATCACCAATATATGTTACACTATCTGGTAATACAATATTTGTTAGCATATAGCATTGTGAAAATGCATCATCACCGATTATTTCTAATTTGTCATTGAATATTACTTCTTGTAAATAGTTATTAGAATAGAAGAAAGCACCTTTTTCAAGTTCTTTAATATTTTCTCCTAAAACTATTGATTCAATTTGTGTATACATGAAAGCATAATTTCCAATTATAGTAAAATAATCAGGAATAATTAATTGTGTTGTTTCTTCACCATAATAATATAATAGATATGTTTCGCCATCATAATTAAATATTGCAAAATCATCATTAAATTCCACATAAGATTCAAAATTATCTGTAGTTACAATTCGTTTTGCATAACGAGCAATTTGTCCATATTCAGTGTCACCAATTTGTAATTCAATTGATGATTTATTATGAATTTCAACAAGTGAGAAACATTCTCCGAAAGCGCTAGTTTCAATTGTTTCTACATTAACACCCAATGTTATTGTTGTTAAGTGATTACAATCATAGAATGCATATTGTTCAATTGTTGTGACTGAATCACCAATAACAACTGTTCTTAAGTCATAACAATATTGGAAAGTAGAAGACTTAATACGCTCAACACCATTTCCAATAACAACATTTTGTAATTTATAGCAACTAGTGAATACATTATTACCAATAAATGTTACATTATCAGGTATTATAACTTCTTCAATAATTCTATTAGCATAGAATGCATAATCATCTATATATGTAACATAACTTGGTATTGTAATATTCTTATTATCACCAATATATTTTAATAATTTTGTTTCGGTTTCTGATTCGTGATATAATACAAAATTATCTATTATTTCCGCTTTGTTGGCTTCCTCACCTTCAAATAAATATGATTCTGGGCCTAAAGGTATTAAGCCATAATTATCTTCACCTTCAGCTAATCTTAAAGCAGATTTATTAAATACATATTTTAATACAGCTGAAAATGCATTATCACCAATTTCATATAATGATTCACCAATAATTAGTATTTCTAATGAGCTATTATCATAGAATGCATTTTCACCAATTATTTCAACATTTTCAGGTAATTCTATAGTCTTAAGATTACATGTTTTGAATGCAGCTGCACCAATTTCCTTTAATGAATTTGGTAAAATGATTGATTCAATATGACAAGAATAGAAAGCGCCATCACCAATTTTTTGTAGTGTTGAATTTTCTTCAAATACAACCGTTTTAATATTAGCATATTGGAACATATCATTATCTATTTCTGTTATTGTATTTGGTATTATAAATTTATCAGCATATAAAGCATAGAATCCATTATTATATTCATCGTTTTTAATTCCTGAATTATAATAGAATTCATTTACATAACATTGATTAAAAGTACTGCTTGATAATTCTAAATTTATTTCATCTTCAAATTTGAATTTATCAAATGTTCTATTAAAAAATGCAGATTCATTAATATTTTTTAATGATGCAGGTAAAGATATTTCAAAAATTAATATATTGTCTTTATTATTTAGTCCAAATGCAGATCTACCAATAGTTTCAAGAGTTGAATTTTCTTCAAAATATAAATTATTAAAATGGACATTATAGAATGCTTCATTATCGATTTTTATAACACTATTAGGGATAGTAATAGAATTATAGACTAAATCATTAGTATAGATTGAGTCATAAGCGAATGCAGAACTACCAATAGTTTCAAGAGTTGAATTTTCTTCAAATGCGATTTGATTTAATATTCTGTTATAGAAAGCATAATCACCAATTTCTTTAACACTATTAGGAATAGCATTAATATTAGAATATAATAGCTCGTTAGCAGAAAATGCAGAAGAATCAATAGTTTCAAGATTAGAATTTTCTTCAAAATATAAATTATTAAAACGAACATTTTTGAAAGCATTAGAACCAATTAATTTAACACTACTAGGAATAGTTATAGTTTCACAAATTACATCACTAATGTCTTCTGATTCATATCTAAAAGCAGAAGGATCAATAGCTTCAAGAATTGAATCATCTTCAAATACAATTTGATTTAATATTCTATTATAGAAAGCACTATTTTCAATTTCTAAAATACTATTAGGAATAGCATTAATATTTGTTTTAAATGGCTCATCAGAACTGAATGAAGACTGCTTGATTCTTTCAAGATTTGAATTTTCTTCAAAATATAAATTATTAAAATGAACATTATAGAAAGCATAATTACCAATAAATTTAACACTACTAGGAATAGTTATAGTATCACAAACCAAATCACTTTCGTAACTTGATTTACAACTAAAGGCTGAATCTGAAATTGTTTCAAGATTAGAATTTTCTTCGAATACAATTTGATTTAATATTCTATTATGGAAAGAACTATAACCAATTGTTCTAACACTATTAGGAATAGCATTAATATTTGTTTCTTCTAATTCATTTGAAGAAAATGCGTAAGAATCAATAGTTTCAAGATTAGAATTTTCTTCAAAATATAAATTATTAAACTTAATATTATAGAATGCAGAAGCTCTAATTTCTATAACGCTATTAGGAATAGTAATAGAATCATAAATCTTATCATTTTCATAGTCTTGATTATAAGTGAAAGCAGAACTACCAATAGTTTTAAGATTAGAATTTTCTTCAAATGCGATTTGACTTAATATTCTATTATAGAAAGCATAATCTCCAATTAATATAACGCTATTAGGAATAGCATTAATATTTGTTTCTTCTAATTTATATGAATAAAATGCGTAAGAATCAATAGTTTCAAGATTAGAATTCTCTTCAAAATATAAATTATTAAACTTAATATTATAGAAAGCATAATCTCCAATTTCTATAACGCTATTAGGAATATTAATAGAATCATAAACTATATCATTTTCATAGTCTTGATTATAAGTGAAAGCAGAACCACCAATAGTTTCAAGATTTGAATTTTCTTCAAATACAATTTGATTTAATAATCTATTATAGAAAGTAGAAC
>ODAI011051128.1_pt1 | contig 12600 bp, 12 predicted proteins | sample 1539321 | NCBI WGS metagenome assembly ODAI01 (sample SAMN02144231, study PRJEB22623) | gut metagenome | biome: sheep rumen | host: Ovis aries | place: New Zealand
ATGATTTGTTCTCTATAAAGGATGAATTTTAATGATCTTGAACTTTTATCTTTTATAGACAATAAACTTAAACTACTCTCTTATATGACTCGTGATACTTGTGATAGTCGTGATATTGCTGTACTCTACTCTAGATGTTCTTGAATAATCTTATGATGACTCTAAATAACTCTTAATCTCTTGAGATAACTCTAAATATTTCTAATACTATAAATGATTCTTATTATTTATCCAGGACATCTGAAGCAGAATCTCGAATTCTCTCTACTACTGGACTTACTTGTCGGACGCAGCAGACCCGTGAGTCTCATCTCTATGGACGTAGACGTCCGACAATAATTACACGGGCAAGAATCGACAGATACATCTGCTGAAGAAATAATATATACTGAACAGACAGATGTAAACAACATTATACTCCACTTGCCAGGAATAGTTTCCCAGACGGACATATACACTGTTTATACGGACATCTAATCTAATTTCGTAACGAAACCAGATTATTTGTTCCCCCTTCAGATAATCATACCGGCTTGGAAGATACATGCACGCCAGAACAGACGTCCAGACTCTTATTTGGAAATGAAAATCAGATTCGTAACGAAACCTATTTTTTGTTTTCCATATAAATCGATTTTTATTGCCAGCTGGCAGCATTTTTTAAGCATTTCGCTCCCAGAATGCAGATTCTTCAGTATGATCCGACATCCTGGATGATAATTTCATAACAGGATTCGTAACGAATCTCAATTTTGATAAATATCTATAGATAAATATCTAAACGACTTTTCGAATATTTTTAAAATGACAAGACTATACGAAGACTTCTTCGATGACAACGCCGGCCAGTTACAGACATCTCTGAAAGGGATGACAGATGAGATAGATAATCCAGTCGATGACTATGAATATGTCGTCGACTTCTATGATTCATCTCCGGATATGGCTGAGAATATGAAAGATAAACTGGAAACTATCTTAACTGCCTGCATAGCAGAGTTCAGTGAAATCGAAGTTAACGAAGAAGGTCACGTCAGGTTCGGATTTAATAATTCCATAACGAATCTGAAACTATTTTGTAGATTCATCAATTCCTTAGACAAATTCAAGAGCGTCTATGCAATCTATGATAAAGATGGAGAACCCGTGCTCGAACAGGATATGTTCGACGATCCTACTGAGTGGACGCATAAGAAGATTCACTTCGCATATCAGTTCTTCCCTTTCAAGAAATACGGATTCAAGCCCTTTGATTTGTTCGTTACAGAAAATGCATACGACCGGTTGTCCAACATCGCTAACGTCGAAGAAGTCTGCCGGGCCGAGAGATACGTCGGGACAGTGGATCTGAACTTTTTAAAGAATGAACCGAGCAATACAGATGAGTATTATATCGTCGCATACGAATTCAACAGCATCTCAGTTCCGCCGAATCTCAAGTCAGATATCATAAACGGTGCTCGCGGATATGTCTTCAGAGACAAAGACTGGAAGTTCACTAATCCGTACTATCAGTTCGGATACGATATGTCCGGAGATTTCTACTTCTCATTCGATATGCTCATAGGGCCGGTCTATATCGAAGCTATCGACAATGCAATCGAACTGGACATCTCATGCACGATGTATGAGGACGATGGTGGTGAGGATAGTTTCAAAGCCACACTGCCAGGCTTTATGGAGAACGTAAATAAGATATTCGGAGGACATATGCCGGAGACTCTCCGTGAATCTATAGAGTCTGAAGTCAGAATGCGCGAAGCAAACAGATTTGATGAAGATTGATTATGAAACCCAATATGAATACTAGAGTATACGAAGACTTCTTCGATGACAACGCTGGTCAATTGCAGACATCCCTAAAAGGATTGAGCGATGAACTCGACTCTCCGATGGACTATGACTACCGGATGATTATCCGAGATGATAATATAGACATCCGAGATGAGAAGTGGATTGAAAGACGAAAGATAAGATTAACAGCATTGTTCAATCAACGTTCATCGAATTCAGCAGTGTATACAGACGTGGTGAGATTGAAGATATAACCGGTCCGAATAAGAATTAGTTCATCTTCGGGTTTAATAACACTATGAGAAGTCCGAAGGTTTTTCGCAGATTTATATCACAGCTCTTCAAGATTATCGACACTGTTTATCTGTATCTGTATACCAAGGATGGATTCACGATAATGAACTTGAGATATATCGACGATATGTACGTCTACGAGTTGATTAACGCCGCGTACAGATTGTTCCCATATGATAAGTTCGGATTCCAACCGTTTGATACGTTCATGGACATTGAACCGGAGCGTCGCTTGACTAATATTGCCAATGTCGAGGAAGTCTACTACGCCGGTCAGTATGATGGAGTTGTCGATTTAAACGGATTAGTGAACGATTCTAATGCGAAGTACAAATATACATTCAATCACTTGGATACTTCGAAGTTCTATATTCCCTCTGGAGTATGTGAAACTGTAGAGAAAGAGACATTTGACAACGTCGTCTTCAAAGTCAAGGACTTGAAGTTTAAGAATCCGTACTATTAGTTTGGATTCGATAGGAATTCGGGTGAATCGTTCTATTCTCTGGACATTATGCTCGGACCATGTTATCTTAAACCGCTGAACATTGTTGTAGACTTGGCTCTCTCGTGTACACTCTGGGATAGCAACGATTCTGACCATGGTTTCATAAACGACTTGCCGGTGTTCTTACACAACGTAGATGAGTTATTTGGCGGGAGAATGCCGGACGTCCTCCGGGAATGCATCACTTCTGAAGTAAAAGATGCAGGAAATTGGGACGATGATGACGACGTCCTACAGTAATACAGAACGCTGTTCTGAGAATTTTCGGTCACAGTGCTTTTTATTTCCGTACATTATTCAGAAAAGTGTTTATGAGAACCAGAATTTATTTTTAGAATTGATAATAGGAACGCCGTACTCCATATTCTCTATCATTTCTTTTTTTAATTTTGCTTCTTGAATTACAGTTTTAATTTCTCTCATCTCGCTATCAGAAAGGCCAACTTTATTTCGGAGTTCTTTGTTAGTGTATACTCTGTCAGCGACAAACGGTATTAAATCCATATAAACATTTGTTCGCGCATTGACACAGGAAAGCATAATACTTATGTATTTCATAATGTCTGTTGTGCAATTTTGCTTATAGTTATATAGTTCTTCTCTTGTTCCGTGTATATACTGAGCAAACTGTTTATTATCTTGCATTTCCTGCAAGCAATCTGCTTCTAGTATTTTAGAATTCTTTATGTTATATAATGGACAAAACAACCACGTCTTCATACCATTAGTATAAAAATATGACAATGATGAAAACCTATTTTTGCAATATATTTTTTGTGGAGCAGGAATAAAATAAGGATATGATAGCATACATCCACATTTTTCATTAGATACATTTAGTCTTGGAAAATTTTCTAACATCCGTCTCATTATTCTTATGAAATTGACGGGAGTCCCGAATTCTATGCATTCTCTTAATGATTTGCATATTCGTTTCTCACCATGACACATAAAAATAAAATCAGAAGCATTTTTACCAAAATCTGCCTTTATGTTCATCATTGATATACATGCACTATTCTTTGAATATTGATTGAAATTCTCCAAAACTACGTAATTTATATGACCTGCGAGCATCTGGTGTATTTTCTCTATCTCTCGAAATGATGAGGTTTCACCAACTATAGCATATTTTTCTGAAATGCTAGTTTGAGCATTATATGTTATCGGATATGTATGTACGAGAGACGAATCTGTAATGATATTCAGTTTTGAATCAGGTTTCGTAAATCTTTCTATTATTAGTTTAAGAACTTTGTTGCCCATATTTCCATTTACTGGCATATGTGCGACAATTCTGTCATATCGCTCACTGTTATGCTCTGTGAGTTCAACAACACGAATTTTTACATTGACGTTTGAAATGTTCCACCGGTTTATTATATTATCTTTCATAAGATGTTCCATGCAATATACTGTCAGAGATTTCACTCTCTCTGAATATATTTCTGCGATTTGAATCGCATCTGGAATCGACGACGAGAAAATTGCGCAACTTTCATACAGAGAAGTATCTTCAGAAAAAAATTTCTTATATGCATATGAAGTAAGTGAGAATTGTTTCGTGTTACTCGTATGTATAATCTTTGGAGTTTTAACTGGATTGGTATCTTTTGCATTTTCTGTAAGTGCCTTGAGTTTGTTCAGTGCTGTCTGGACTTCTTTGGATGACTTTACTTTCAGATATGCATCATCAAGTCTCTCGTGATTGTAACCATGTACATACAAATCTACAAGGTCGTTCATTATCTCAAGTGGAACTTTCGATACATGATATGCGAGTTCTGTGGGCTTTCCACTGTTCTCATACAATTTAACATCATATTCATCAGCATTTCCAGATTCTACGAGCTTTTTAAGTTGCCGCCATGAGTAATATGATTTGTATTCCGGATACACTACTTTCGAAATTGCTGGATATAATTCTTCTCTCAGTATATTGTCTATCTTGTTCGGATGAAACCCAGGAAATACCATTATATGAACATTATGATAGTAATCTGTACCCTTAGCACAATCAAGTGCGCGTTGTCGCACTTCGCTTATGATACAGTCACTCTTGTCTTTATTAGAATCAATCTTTACGAGATGCTGACCTAACTTCCATTGTGTAAATTCATTCCTATTAAAGCGCCGATGTTCATCTGATGATGTAATTACCATATATGTTGCAGTGTACTCCGTAATATCAGAACGAAATACATAGTTTGGAAATGTCTTATTCTCTTGTGTGTCGCTTATATATTTCATACTCATTGTACTGTCTATAAAAAGTTTTGTATAAATTTTAATTTATTTTATCATTTAAATCCATATAATATAAACTAACCGATAGTTCTTCAGTACAATTGAAAAAGGATATTTTAAACTTATATGTCAGAAAACTATCAAGAATTCGTCGATAACATCCGGGAGTTATTGACTGCTATCAAAGATGATGAGAAATGCTAGGAGTACATAGAACAGAATGACGCACTCAAGTCATTCATCGCCGTCCTTACACTTCATCTCATCAGTCCCACTGAAGAACAGAAAGAGGAACCCAAGTCAATCCCTTGGGAAAACAATGTCGCTCCTGGAACGTATTTCCAGATAATTAACCCGTTGGTGAAGACTTTCGGTGAACTCAAAGAATTCACCAATCTGGACATTGAAGATGACGACACTTATCTTGTCTTCTCTGATGGATCCAGATGCAATTCGAAGTTGGTTCTTCCATATGATGTCCATTTTGATTCTACTAGAGAACTGCGTGAGTATTATATGGCTGAGCTTGCGTGCAAGGAAGAGAAGTGGATTACAGCTATACTGCCAGATAGTCGTACAGTAACTCCTATGAATTATTTCTCATCGCCGGATACTTTATGGTGGCACGGGGGAAGAAAACAGATGGAAATTCCGACTCCTGAAATGAAGACGCGAGTCATCATAATCCCGCCTCCCGACAGATGCGGCAGTTATGCCGGCATATACAGTTGCCATAAAAATGGAGAATTCAATGACTTAATCTACAGACCCGAACAATCTAATGTGATTGTGTATCCATCTATGGACGCTGAACAATTCGATAACGTTCTTCGTGAATATCAGAAGTGGCCGTACATCGTGGACTATGAGATTCCGGAAGAGATTGAAGAAATTCCCATATTCGGACGTCAAGAAGAGAAGAAGACTGAAGAGAAAGTCGAGGAAGAAACTCCGAAGACAGATGAGACTGCTGAGCAGCAGCCGGATACTGAGTCTACCACAGATGATGGTTCAGAGGGCTCAACGTCTTTGACGCAGAAAGTTTCCGGATTCTTCAAGCAACTGTTCAAGAAATAATAGACACTATTGTTTTACTTAGATAGTGAAGGGACGCTACTCATCATCGGGTCAGCGTCTCTTTCGTTTATATTGAACAGCAAATGCAGATTCATAACGAAACTGAAGTATTGTTTCAATGCTTCAACTGTTAAAGAATATAAAATTTTGAAAAGTTTTTGCTGAAATATTTGCAAGATTCAAATAATTGTATTATCTTCGCGGTACAATAAGAAATGAAGAAGATATTTAAGGAAATGACAAAATTCACTACTACTATAATCGGTTCAGGCTCCGCAAAACCGAACCCCGGAAATTTGAGTTCTGCACAGATTCTAACATATAACGGATTAGTCTGGCTGATAGACTGCTGTGACGGAACGTGCAGCGAACTATACAGAATGGGAATTTCAATCAACAAGATTGAGCGCATATTCATTACACACGCTCACGGAGATCATTGCCTCGGACTTCCTTGCCTGATAGCAACAATGGCTTTAGACGGACGGAAAAGCCCGTTGACTGTTTACGCACCCAGAGAAGTATACGATATAATGACTCCCGTAATTGATGCAATGGCAGGAGACAAAGGACATTTGCCTTTTGATGTTCAGTACGAAGAAGTATCCTGCTGCGACATTAGCATTATTTATGCAGATAAGCAACTGAACGTACAGGCAGTTCCTCTACGTCACGGAGCTCACGAGACTTACGGATATGTTTTCAATGAACAACCGAAAAGACGCCATATTAATATGGACGCTATGGAAAAATACGGAATCCCTTGCGGAGCATATGAATGGGTCCGCGACCACGATTGGAAGATGGATGACGGGACAATCATTCCAAACAGCAAACTGACATCCGACCCGGAACCGGTTCGTTCGTATGCATACATTTCAGATACGTACCGTTTCAAAGAACTTGCATTTATGTTGAACGGCGTGACTACTTTGTATTGCGAGGCATCATTCAAGGCAGATGACCGAGAACTCGCTACCAAATGGCAGCATTGCACGTCTGCTGATGCTGCTATGATAGCGCGTGATGCAGAGACTGTAAAGTATCTTATCATCGGGCATATCTCTGCTCGCTATAAAATGTTTCTGAACTAGTAAAAGAATCCCAGGAGATTTTCCCAGCGACTGCTTATGCTGATAAAAATAGGACGTTTGATATTATATAAAATTTTAAAAAGAAACGAAAATGAAATAAGATTATGGCTGAAGAAAGAAAATGTACGAACTGTGCGTTCTGTGACAGATTCAAGTATAGTCCGAAAGACCCAGACACTGAACAGATGTTTCGCTGCTGGCAACGTCCGGAAGTCTGCGACCATGCTTACGTCCGGAAAATATCCGCAGCAGAACAAGATAAAGATGTCTGCGATGAGCATCGCTTTAAAGAAGAGCGAGAAGCCGAACTCTTCGAGAAGGCTAAGTACGACTATGTCGAGCATAAGAGAAGCATTCAGAAACTTGAGGAGAAGTACCCATCTCTGAAAGAACTCGACTGTTCTAAATATCTGGATTGATTATGGAAGTAATACAGAGTTTTACTATCGACCATACGCATCTGAAGCCTGGGATTTATATTTCCAGACAGGATAAAGACTTCACAACGTTTGATTTGCGTATCACCGAGCCCAACAAAGAACCCGCAGTTGCTCCGGCAACAATGCATTCTATTGAACATCTGATGGCGACTTGGTTCAGAAACAGCAAAGTCAAGGACGACGTCGTCTACGTAGGACCGATGGGCTGTTTGACCGGTATGTACATCATAATGACCGGAAATTACACAGTAGAAGATATGCGAGAACTGACATTATCTTGCCTGCGATGGATTCTGGATCAGAAAGAAGTGCCTGCTACAACACCCGAAACGTGCGGAAACTATCTGTTGCACGACTTGCCAATGTGTAAGTGGGAATGCGCACGCTACTACGAACGCTTGAAGGACGACTTCCACTCAGAGTACACAAAACTTCAAGTTACATTAGAAGACGGAAAGGTATTTGCGGACGCTTAAACAGAAATAAGTATGAAGACATTAGGACAACTACAAGTAGGCGATACATTCTACCTCATCGATTATGATGAAGGTAAGCACATATCTAACGTCTGCGAAAAAGTCGTCAGCATCATCACTGACATCGCTGTCGGCAAAATCGTAAAGTACCTGTCCGCTGAGGGCAACCTCCACGGAATAACTGTCACCAAAGACGAATTCGATAACACAGATGCTTCAGCTTACTACTTACAGAAAATCTGTAGCGACAAAGAATGCTGTCTGGAACTCTTGAGAAAAGACAAGAAGTCTTTCTTAGATAATTACTCTAGAATAATGAATCAATTAAATCTTTAAGGTAATCTGTTTTTTAGGATAACGTGACCGGACGTCTTGAGTGATGATGCTCTCGACGTCCGGAATTTTATGTCTGTAAATTTTATGTTCGTAAAATTATTCTGGTTTCATAACGAATCCAATATATCGTTTCAAAGCAGCAGCAATAGCCCGCATATGATTGCTATCGCAAAGGAGAACAGTGTTCCCAGGAGAACATACTCGGTCAATCTGAAGTCAGATGAGTTCTTGATGTCCGAGAATCTGAAGACAGACTTCGCTGTTATCAAGAATCCCACTGCCGAGAAGTTGTGCGTCGCTACGAAAGTTACGATTAGTATCCTTTCAATATAGCCAATCCACTTGCCTGCGTTGGGAAGACCCGTGTAATCTGGAACGTTTGTACTCCACTGCCTGAATATCCGTTCAATAAGTAAGGACGTAGGCATGGTCATCGCTGAGTAAACTATTAAATACTTCCAGGCAGATGTTGAAGCCAGGAAAGATTCTACAGATGACCATAGTTGAGTCACATCTCCGGTGATTAACATCCATATTGCTGCCAGGACGCATAAATGAGCAGCCTGGTCTGCAAGAAACCACTTCGCATTGTCAGACGTCCAGTGCGACTTCGCATAATCAATAAGGAAATGAGTGATGAATACTGCTGGAATAATCCACCACAGTGAGAACATTCCCAATATGATGTACACTGACAGTGCGTTGATGAGAGCGTGAACGCTGAGTGCGATGAGAGAACGCTATTTTGATTTCGCAATAGAATCACTTTGTAAGAAAAAGTCGCCGATGATGTGACCGGCAATCAATTTGAGTATTGTTATCATATTTTTTGTTCGTCAGTGTACATTTTAATCCGGTCTTCTGACCATTCTATAATCTTCTGCATCTCCGAGTAATTGGATCCACTCAATGATGTAGACAGTGTTGTCGTAAGAAACTTGAACTTCTTACATATATCATCCCTGGATTCGCCGAGCATCATAGCTAACGCAATCTTCGCACGCTTCAACGTCCACTGAGAGATGATGACAGATAATGCTGTCGTCGAGATGAACATATCTGAATTCAACTGTTCATCTCCGGACTTGAAGACGAGTCTCTCCTTAATCTTGATTTTATCCAGGCTGCGTCCTGAGAATATAAATGCCTGACCATTGGACAATGTGACCTTACTGTCCAGTTTATCTGCTGTTCCAAGTCCGATGGAGATACGAACGTCGTAACGTTGAGTTGGAGTAGGGCTGGATGAGATGACAAATGTCCGGATTATTGCTGCTAGTTTGATTGCGAGTTCGGGTTGAAAGAGTACGATCTGGAACGCATCTCCCCTGTAGATCTCGAATTTAATGTCCGGATAATTATTCTTCTGTTGGTTCAGAAACTTATTGAGAGACTTCATCAAACTTGCGCCTGCATCGGGAATCTTGGATGAGTTCACTATATCTCCAGTTAATACAGATACAATCATATATATGTCACACGAGTGAGTATTTTCTCTATTTATCTGTGCTGAAGTCAAGATTCGACGCTGAAGTCGAATTTCAAGAATTCGATTCTGAAGTAGAATTCGTCATCAATTAGGATGAATCTGACGTCCACATAAAATATTTTTGAAAAAAGTTCTCCAAATTAGAAACTAAATTGAAAACACTGCGTACTATATACAGAGGCGGATGTCTGGGACGCCGCTTCAAGACTCAAGTTTGATATGGGTTGCTACGGTGGTAGCGAGAGATGTTCTCTCATAGATTCCCCCGAAAGGGCAGTTGAAAACTCGGTCTCCGCGAAAACCAAGTAGAGAAGTTCCGGCTTGAGTAACATGTTTGGGATAAGGGAACAAATCAGACGTTTCGAAAGACCCCTCCGTGGGGCCGACTCCTGATAATCGATGGAGAATTCAATAAGAACGTACTTAAAACGATAAATGATTGCTGATTAAACTATTCTGTAGATAAACAGTATAATTAGGAAAGCAAACATAATACGGGACGCTGACAATGTCAGCTTACTGGATAGAGGTGACATTGTATCGCCCGTCGTAGTGAATGTCAAGGGATTTAAACGCCCGAAACAATCAGTGCGCAAATGAAATCATAGACTTTGTTTATCATAGTTTATGAAATCAATACAACGTCTTAATCCGGCCCACTATAAGCCCGCTTCACCTGGACGACCGGTGACGCAAACTACGAGACGTTCTCAAGTTCTGCTCGCTGCTCGACTAGCTAGAAGACGAAGGCTCCGATTCGCCGGAATTTCCACTTTAGTGCTCGTCCTGGGAAACTATCCGATTGCGTAGTTCAGCGTGAACGTACGCACGTATGAAGAAGCACTGGCAATACGGACACGAGTTTGTTAACACGAGCCGCCATTTACTGCGAGTTTCCGCCCAAAACATTATAATGGTTCCAGGAGTCCCTCAGTGATGAGGGACTTTTTTATTTTTCAAATATTTGAGCGATATTTAAATATTCGAGTTCATAATCAACCCAGATATTCGAATATAGCGCTGTTATTTAAATATCTGGCCGTCGATATTCAGATATCTGAGATATCGTAATACATCCGATAATGCAATATCATTCGGATATATAACGAATCTTGATTATGAGATATGAAAACGATATTTCAGCGTCAGATGCGAATTTCTCATCGATTCTTTTTGCAGATTCAAAATAAATTCGTATCTTTGCATCGCAAATCAAAGTTCAAGAATAATATGGACGTCAACAATATGATGATTCATCTCGTGTGCCTACTTATAGGAGGTCTTGTCGGCATTGGTCTCGGCCAATGTATGTACTTCATCCACAATCTTATCAAGAAGTACTGGCCGTATAATTGCTTGTCGTCCGAACAAGATATGGCTATTCACGAAGCAGGTCATATTCTTGCCTGGTTGAAGTACTGCCCCTGGTGGAACAACGAATACGCATACGGCCAGCACGCTGAGCATATGAATTACGTCTGTATCAATCCTCGAACCAAGAATGGTCACTTAAATATGGACGGAGTCAACGTTGATTCTAACAAGGACGTTAACAAGTATCTCTTATTGGGGGGCATCGCAAGCACGATGCTTTACGACGGTCGTCGTCCTACACTGCTGAACCTTTACTTTTATAAGTATCTACATGGTTGTAGTTCGGATTTGAATCGTATCCGAGCAATAGGGATGTCGAATCGGGAAGCGTGTGCTTGGATCCAAGAACAGATGACTGACATTGATGAGTACGACAGAGAATTCCTGGACGGCATTGCGAAGCATCTCGTCAAGTACAGTGTTGAAGATGATAACGGGACGAAGATTATCTCGAAGTCCTGGCTAAAGAACTATGCGAAAGCATATAGATCCGGTGATATAATAGTATAGTGTAGACGTCCGTATAAAACTAATTAAGAATCTCCTGGTATAATATATAGACGCTAATAATAGTGTTTTAGCATCATACTATAACATCCTTTCGAACTGTCCCACTCGCGAGAGCCGGACAGTTTTCTTTTATGTAGACGTCCACATAAACCAAACAGCGAACGCTGAGTACAATATATAGAACAACCTGAAAAGTTTTTTAATATTTCATCTATTACAGTCTGCCCTGCTCGTGAGAGTCGGGCAGATTTATTTTTCAGATAAAAACGCACAACTCTTTCACCCTTCATTAACTTCTTCCACTCTTCAGCAATTTTTGTTGCCTGCATTGAGAAAGCGATCGCCTGCGCTCGAAGTTTTATGATCCAGATGACTGCTTTTCTCACTTTTATGCGGAACGATATTCAGGATTCGTAACGAAACCAATTATTATGTGGACAATTCGGACTCGAATTCTGCAACATGCTTCACTTTTTCTTGAAAGCTGGCAAGCTTTTTTGCGATCGCGCTGAGAAATTTCTCTTCATGTTGAGAAATTATCTTTCCTGGCTGGACAATTAATCATTTGGTTTCATAACGAATCCAATATATCGTCTCATTTTAGCCGGACGTCCGTACTATACTCTCTAATATCCAAGTGATAAATAAACAAAATTAATTCTATTATATCAACAATGACTGTAGAACAGAAGAAGGCTTTATACGAGAGCATTATGATAGACGTCGCAAAGATTGTGAAGCGTCGTATCCTTGAAGCAGACTCCGATAAGCAAGTAGTTGTCTTCACCGGCAAGTCCAAATACTTCGAAGGAGATGCTGTCGAGAAGTTCATCGAGAAAAATACGGACTTCAAGACAACGCACGCACTGAGCGATAAGACTTGCCTGCTTATCACCGGTACCAAACCTGGTCCAAACAAACTGGCAGATGCTGATAAACGCGGAATCACCGTAATGGGTGA
>ODAI011211644.1_pt1 | contig 12599 bp, 11 predicted proteins | sample 1539321 | NCBI WGS metagenome assembly ODAI01 (sample SAMN02144231, study PRJEB22623) | gut metagenome | biome: sheep rumen | host: Ovis aries | place: New Zealand
GTCGTAGGTGATGTACGGGTCATCCATATCCACCCAGTAGCCGATACGTTCGGTCAGGTTACGCCACTCGGCAGTGTATTTCATCACCTCGCGGCGGCAGGCGGCGTTGTATTCTTCGACGCTGATCTTGCTGCCTATGTCTTCCTTGGTGATGCCGAGCTTCTTTTCCACTCCAAGCTCCACCGGCAGTCCGTGGGTGTCCCAGCCGGCACGACGGCGCACCTTGAAGCCGCTCTGCGTCTTGTAACGGCAGATGGCGTCCTTGATGCTGCGGGCCATCACGTGGTGGATGCCGGGCATTCCGTTGGCGCTGGGAGGGCCTTCGAAGAAGATAAATTCGGGCGCTCCTTCACGAAGTTCCAGAGATTTCTCAAACGCTGCGTTCTTCTTCCACCGCTCCAGAATCTCATTCCCCGCGGCCACCAGGTCCAAGCCTTTATATTCTTTGAATGTCATATTTTTTCCTTACTTTTGCATTTGATAATGCGGCGGATGAAGCCGCACAACATTAATCTTGCAAAGATAAGAAATTCATAGCTTTTTAACAATGGCAACATTTGATATTATACTTCTCGCCATCTTCCTTCCCGGAATCATCCTCGGGATTGCGAAAGGGCTTGTGACACAGGTAGTATCGCTGGTATCCGTGATTGTGGGGGCCATTCTGGCCAGCCGCTTCGCGCCCAATCTGACCGAGGTGGCGATGCTTCAGTTCGGGACGCAGGAGAAGACGACCTATGTGGTCTGCTTCATCCTGATTTTCCTTGTGTGCGTGCTTGTGATGGCCCTCGTGGGGCATCTTGTCACGAAACTTTTCAAGATTGCGACCCTCGGCTGGCTGAACCGCCTGCTTGGCGCCGTGTTCGCCATTTTCACCACCGCGCTGGTGCTCGGACTGCTGCTTTCGGTATTCGAGGGGCTCAACGCGAGCTGGGAAATAGTGTCTCCGGAAAAAATCGGGGACCTGAAAGTATGGCATATCCTCACCGATTTTTCCTCGGCCATTTTCCCTCAGCTGAAACTTTTTGTAGGTCAATATATTACTCCTGATACCACCACTGCGCAATGTCTCCTCGTATAATCCTGATTGAAACTTCGACTTCCCTCTGTTCGACCGCTCTGCTGGAGGGAGACCGGATTACCGCCGTAAGGAAGAGCACTGAGCCTCGCGCACACGCCGCCCTGACGGCGCCATTCGTGAAGGAAATGCTGGATGAGAGGGGGCTGAAGGTAAGTGACTGCGACGCGGTATGCTTGAGTATGGGCCCCGGCTCGTACACAGGGCTGCGCGTGGGCTCTTCCACGGCCAAGGGGCTGTGCTTCGGAGGCGGGATTCCGCTGCTCGCCGTGGGGACGCTGGACGTGCTGGCCGCACAGGCCATCGAGGCGGGTCTTCCTGAAGGGTGCAAGTGGATAGTGCCGATGATCGACGCGCGCCGTATGGAGGGATATACGGCACTTTATTCCGCTGCCGGCGAGCGCCTTACGGATATTTCCCCTCTCATCGTCGACTCTCCCGAATCCATTGGCACCGTGTTCGCCTCCGTCGGCAATGAGGAATCCGGCTGCCAGGGTGAGTCCGGAAACCATAGCCACCCTCGGCTTTGTAAGAGGGAGGGGCCCACGGAGTGGGAGGGGTCGCGTAGCGACGTTTCCGGACTCACCCTGGCGGCCGGAGACAAGATTACATTTATCGGAGACGGAGTCAAGAAGTGCGAAGGAGTACTGGGAGGCGAAGGGCGGATATTCCGGCAGGAGTGCCCCACGGCGGAAGCGATGAAAAAGCCCGCCCTGGCAGAACTCCAGGCCGGGCATTTCCGGGATATCGCTTATTTCGAGCCTTTCTACCTCAAGGACTTCGTAGCCACCGTCGGCAAAAAGCTCTTCTGACAGGGTCCTAGCCCAGATAAGCGCCGTTCTCAAGAAGGTCGGCGCGTACCTTCTGCACATCTACGGCCGAAGGCAGCACACCGTCCTCGAGCGCAATGCGTGCAGCCGAACCGGCAGCCTCGCCCAGAGCCATACAAGTGGACATCACGCGGGTCCCGGCCATAGCTTCGTGATTCATCGAAGAGCAGCGGCCTGCGACGAGCAGCCCCTCCACCTTCTCGGGCACGAGCACACGGTAAGGGATATCGTAAGCGTCTTCCGTGAAAATCATCGTGCAGTCACCGCCTTTCGAATGGTGGATATCGACAGGATATCCCGCCACCACGACGGCGTCGTCGAACTTCTTCATCGCCACGATGTCCTCGGCGGTCAGAATGTACTTGCCCACGATGACGCGGCTCTCGCGGATGCCGGTAAACGGAGAAACTATCTCCATATGGGCATTCTCGAAACCGGGCACAAAGCGGCGCAGGTACTCGTTGATGACCTTTATCTGCTGGTGCGCAGTAATCTCGCAGCGGGTATAGCTCGCAGGATCCGTGCTGTCCGTGCCGCTCACACGCACCATATTGACCCATATCTCATCCGGTTTCAGGCCGGTAATCAGGATGGTACGGGACACCGGGATGTCCAGTCCGGCTTCCCTCGCCTTGAGTATCTGGCTGCGGAGACCGACGGTTATGAAATGACGCCTCGTAAACTGGGAGTGAGGCATATTGTCCATATCGTAGATATCGGGGTGCTGCACGATGGCGTCACGAAGGGCCTGCACATCCACTCCGCGCATCTGGTACATAAGAGTCGGGGGCTGCATTCCGCCTTCGGCATCGCCTTTATGACACTCCACGCCGGCACGGAAAGCGACGTCGCCGTCGCCGGTGCAGTCAATCACGGACTTCGCCAGGATAGCCTCGCGTCCGCACTTGGACTCGATGACGACGCCCTTGACCTGCTCGCCGTCCTTGATGACGCCGCAGCAGAAAACGTACATCAGCACTTCGACTCCGACCTCCTCCATCATCTCGGCGCACACGTTCTTGACCTCTTCGCCGTCAACCATAGTGAAGGATTTGTGCAACTTGCACGGATAGTGGTCGGTAGCAGCTCCGCGGGCCTTGAGCCTGTCTATGAACTTCTGGGGCTCACCCTTTATGATCTGGTTGCCTTTGGGTCCCAGGAAGGCCAGGATAGGAAGGCCTATCGTGAGGTTGCCGCCCAGGAAGCCGCGGCTCTCGAGAAGCATAACTTTGTGGTTGCCTTTGCGGGCGGCGGCATAAGCCGCCATCACGCCGGAAGGACCGCCACCGACGACGAGGATGTCAACGCTGGCGCGGACCGGAATCTCCCTTGCGGGTTCAAGGATTTTCATAATACGAATTGTGCTAATTCTTTATATCTTTCGTAGCGTTTGAGATAGAACTCGTGGCGCTGTTTGTCGGGGGTATAGGTAGCGCAGGCCCCGGGGCAGAGCGCATCTTCGGCGGCGAGCACCGAAGGATACAGCCCGGCGGCGACGGCGGCGTGGATGGCGGCGCCCATAGCGCAGGCATCCTTGCAGTCGGAGACCTCGATGGGAGCCCCGAGCACATCGCAGAGCATCTGCATCACGAAGGGGCTCTTCTGGGCGATGCCGCCCACAGCGATCATCTTGTCGATACGGATACCGCCGTCGATGTACTGGTCTATGCAGGCCTTGGAGCCGAATGCGGCAGCTTCGACGAGTGCGCGGTAGATTTCAGCGGGACCGCTGGTGATGCGCAGCCCGCTGATGCTGGCCGTCACGATGTTGCTGGGATTGGGAGCCCTGCGGCCGTTGAAGAAATCTGTGGCGAGCGGCAGGCCGTCCCTGAGCTCCAGCTTGGAAGCCTCCTCGGCAAGAGCGGGCAACTCCCTGCCGGTCAGGCGCTTGAACCACGCGAAAATATCTCCGAAAGCGGAGAGCCCGGTCTCATATCCCATATATCCTTCGAGGATGGTGCCTTCGGCCTGCCCGAACAGGCCCTCGATGAAATGGCCTTTCATTTCCTCGAGCGGCATAACCGCCATATAGCAGGCGGACGTACCGAGGTTTAGCACGGCGGCCCCGGGACGCACGCCGGCGCCAACGGCACCCGAATGTGCATCACAGTTGCCGACGCCAACTACCACGGAAGTGCTCAGGCCCAGCTTCTCCGCCCATTCGGGACAGAGCGTGCCGGCCGCTTCGGAGCAGGCGTAATTGGTATGCGGCACCGCGCGCAGCATAGGTATCATCAGAGGGTCTATCTCCTCGAAGAAACTCTCGGGGGGATAGCCGCCCCAGTCCTTGTTCCAGAGCTGCTTCGCGGCGGGGATGCAATGGCCCCACTTCATATCGGCAAAACTCCGGCATCCGGTCAGCAGGTTCGTGATGAAGTCGCATTCGTCGATGAATCCGCCGGCCGCCCCGCGCACTTCGGGATTGGTGCGGAGAACGTGCAGGACCTTTGCCCAGGTGCACTCGGCGGAATAATGGTTGCCGCTCTGGCAGATGTAGTTGGGCGTGTAGCGGGCGCCGGCTGCGGTGAATTCCTCAGCCTCGGCGGTGCCTGTATGGTCTTTCCAGAGGATGAACATAGCGTCCGGCTCCTCCGCAAATGCAGGCTGCAAAGAAAGCGGCATACCGCAGGCGTCGGTAAAGCACACGGTGCTGCCTGTGGTATCCACGGCTATGGCCTTGATTGCGGCAGGCTCCGGACAGGCCGCCACGACTTCCCGCAGCACGCTCTCAAGGCATTCTATATAGTCCGACGGGTGCTGGCGGAACTGCTGGGACATAGCGTCGCACCAGCGGCCGGCGGCCCAACGCCTGTAAGGGCTGGTCGAGGAAGCGAGGATACGGCCGTCGGAGGCGTCCACGAGGACTGCGCGGGCCGAATCGGTGCCGTAGTCGATGCCTATGGTGTAGAGACTCATTTCAGGATACGCTTAAGTTCGTTCTCAAGTGCATTTTCGCCGGCAATGGAGGCGGAGGAGAATTCTCCGTCCACGAGCAGGAAGGAGGCGGGGACTGCGCTCACGTTGTACAGCGCCAAGGAGCCGGAAGCCCAGCCGCGGCCGTCGTTGACGTTGATCCAGGGCAGCTGCTGGGCCTTCACGACGGCGGCCCAGGCCGACTTGTCGGGGTTCACGTCCACGGCGTAGATTTCAAAGCCCTTGTCGTGCCAGCGCTTCCACTGCGGAAGGAGGCGGTCAAGGTTGAACATTTTGTGCGTAGCGTCCGCGGAATCCCAGAAGTGCAGCAGCACTACCTTTGCAGGGACCTGCGAGAGGCTTACGCGCTGCCCCTTTGTATCGGGAAGGCTGAGCTCGGGATAGCTCTGCACGCCTGCCTTGTCCACCAGGTTCTGCATCTGCAGGGCGTTCTCGCGGCGCTGCGTCTCCTTCTCGAGGGCCGCCACGTAGCGGGACTCGGGATACACGGTCTTCAGAGTGTCGCAGACCTTGCGGAAGAGTATTGCGTCCGTGAACTGGCTGAACACGGGAGAATAGGCGTCAAGCTGCTCGAAGAGCACCGGCACGACGGTCAGGGATGTCGGGTGGTCCATCACGTAGCGCAGGTCGGCGCGGTAGTGGTCCACATAGATGCGGGACAGCTCCTTGGGGTCGGCAGCGGCGTCCATTGCGGCCTGGAAAGCCGCATAGGCACGCTCGTTACCGCGAAGGGCCTCCGATTCAGGGGAGCCCGTGACTTCGTAATTGCCGAGGGTGTCGGCCTTTACGCTGACCTGGTCGCCTGCCTGAAGCAGCAGGGATGCGATTTTGGTCTCCTTGTAGAAGAGGTACACGAATTCGGGCTGCCCCTTCCCGACTTCGATGCTGTAGCGCATACGCCCGGCGGCGTCGGTCTTCACCGTATCGAGCACCTTGTAGGAGTTCAGGTCCAGCAGGCGCACTTCCACGGGAGCCCCTGGAGCCTGGGCCACGGTGCACTCCACGCTCGCCTTCGGAGCGCAGGAAGCGAGCAGCAGGGCTGCCGGCAGAAGAAATCTAAAGCTTCTCATACTCGGCAAGTATAGAAGCTGCGATCTCAGCCTGGCGCTCGGGCGTCACCGAGGGCCTCTGCTTGCGGAAGTCCAGGTCGCCTTCGGTCTGAAGCGGCACCAGGTGGATATGGGTATGGGGCACTTCCATTCCGAGCACGGCCACGCCTACTCTCTTGCAGGGCACTGCGGCCTTCAGGGCCACCGCCACCTTGCGGGCGAAAGCCCAGAGGCGCTGGTAGGTGCCTTCATCGAGATGGAAGATGTAGTCGTCTTCGACATTCTTGGGAATGACGAGGGTATGCCCTTCGGCAAGGGGGCTGATATCCAAAAAGGCGTAGAACTCATCGTCCTCCGCCACTTTCCAGGAAGGGATTTCGCCCTTCGCGATTTTGGTGAAGATTGTCATAATGAAATATCGAGAATCTTGAATTTCATAACTCCGGACGGCACCTTTGCCTCGACGGTCTCACCCTTGGAATGGCCTATGAGGGCCTTTGCGATGGGCGTGGTGGCGGCAAGGCGGCCCTTGGAGAAGTCGGCCTCGTTCTCGCCCACTATCGTGAAGACCATCTCCCTGCCGGCATTGAGGTTCTGGACCTTGACGGTGGTAAGAATCTGGACCTTGTCCGTGCCGAGCTGACTCTCGTCGATGACTTTGGCGTTTGCTATGGTGTTTTGGAGTTTAGCTATCTTGAGTTCCAGGAGCCCCTGTGCCTCACGGGCCGATTCGTATTCCGCATTTTCCGAAAGGTCGCCCTTCTCACGGGCCTCGGCGATGGCCGCCGAAATCACAGGCCTCTGGGCAAGCGCCTCGGAAAGATCTTTTTTAAGTTTGTCGAGCCCTTCCTGGCTCATATAATGTATTTCTGCCATAATTAGTTAATTAAAAAGGAGTCCTGCCTTGGGACAGAACTCTAACGACAGGGCAAAGATACGAATTTTTTTAAATATTGTTATATTTGCCTTTACAAAAGAAAAGACTTTATGAAATACATCGAAGAACCGGCCAGAAGCATCCCGGTGAGGGACGAAGTTGACGTTTTGGTGGTGGGCGGAGGTCCCGCCGGACTGATGGCGGCACAGGCCGCCGCATTGGTGGAGGGCACGAGAGTAATGCTCATTGAGAACCGCGGCTCCCTTGGAGGCAATATGACCCAGGGGCTGCCTCTGCTCGGCTTTCTGGGCCGCAAGGGCAATGAAGTCATAAAGGGCCTGCCGCTGCGTTTCGTGGAGCGTCTCCGCGAGAGAGGCCAGGCCACGCACCACCGCGCCTGCCCGCTGCACGTAAGCCTGACGATGATAGACCCCGAAGGCACGAAGCGCCTTGCCTGGGAAATTATGGAAGAGTGCGGCGTCAAGGTGCTGATGTACGTGATGTGCGTCGATACCATAGTTGAAGACGGGCGCGTCAAGGGCGTCATCATCGAATCCAAGAAAGGGCGCGAAGCCATACTCGCAAAGTGCGTGGTAGACTGTTCCGGAGACGGGGACGTGGCTTACAGGGCGGGAGCGCCGATGGCCTACGGCAACGACAAGGGCATAGCCCAGCCCCCTACCCTGATGTTCTCGATGCGCGGGGTGGACTCCCGCAAACTGCGCGACGCCGTGGCCGACCACCCGGACATCTACGACATCGATTTCATTCCCAACGAGTTCTTCCGTGCCGACGACAACTGCACGATGGTGGGATTCCGCAACCAGATACGACAGGCCCGCGAGCAGGGTTACAAACTGCCCGTGGAGCGCACCATCTTTATGACGGGTATGGCTCCCGACGAGTGGTGGGTGAATATGTCCAGGGTCAACGGAGTGGACTCCACCGACCCCGAGCAGTACACCCGCGGCGAGGAAATCTGCATCAAGCAGAACGCCGAGATCGTGCGCTACCTCAAGGCCTTCATCCCAGGCTTCGAGAACGCATACGTTGACCGGGTCGCCCCGTTTATGGGCATACGCGAAAGCCGCCGCATCGTCGGAGAGTACATACTCACCGAGCAGGACATCTTCGACTGCGCCCGCTTCCCCGACGCCATCGGAGTCGCGTCATACCCCGTTGACCTGCACCACCCCGTAGGAGGCGACTGCACCCTGATGTGGTGCCCCGACTGTTACGACATCCCCTACCGCTGCCTCGTGCCGCAGAAAATCGACGGCCTGCTCTGCGCCGGACGCAATATCTCCGCCACGCACCTCGCCCTTGCCTCGGTGCGCGTGATGGGACCCGCGATGTGCCTTGGCGAAGCCGCAGGAAAGGCCGCAGCGCTCTGCGTGAAGGAAGGCGTGCAGCCGAGGGCGCTGAACGTACAGAAGCTTCAAAAAGCCCTTCGAGAAGAAGGCGTATATTTCAGAGTATGAAAAGATTAAGTCTCATAGCGGCGCTGCTTCTGCCGGCCCTTGCGCTTTCCGCCCAGGGGCTGAGCCTGGAAGAGGTGCGCGCCGACGTCAGGAAAGCCGCCGCGTGGTTCCGCGGCCACGAGTACAACGAGCCGGCCGAGACCCCGAAGGCCCCCGCAGGCTTCAAGCCTTTCAACATCAGCCCCTACGCCCGCCACGGAGCCCGGCTCTACAGCAAGGAAAGCCTCTATGACCAGATGCACGTCCTGATGACCGGAGCAAAGGCCGACGGACAGCTGACGCCGCTGGGCGAGCAACTGCTGGAGCGCAGCGAAGCCGTGTACCACCGCGTGCGCGGCCGCGCCTACGACCTCACCGAGCTCGGACAGGAGCAGCACCGGCAGGTAGCCGACCGCATCTGGGATGCCTGGAAGGGCGTTTTCAAGGACAGGCGCACCATCGTGGCCCGCTCCACCCAGACCAACCGCACCATCCTCTCTATGGCGGCGGCCCTGGACGAATACCGGCTGAAAGACAGCCGCCTCCGCATCAAGTTCGACGCTTCCGCCGCGGATATGGGAGTGCTCAACCCCACGAGCAAATACAATCCCAGGGCCGAGGAGCGCGACTGGAGCCGCGCATTCGAAGCCGACACCGCCCGCTGGAATCCTCCTTTCAAGCGCCTCTGGCAGGAGAACCTGGACCCGCAGAGCTATTTCGGCCGTTTCTTCAAGGACCCCTCCGTGGTCCTGAAGGTGTTCAAGAACTACATCAACGCGGCCCGTATGTTCTACTTCTACCTGAGTTTCTCCGAAGCCCTCGGCGAGGACGAGTCGCTGATGTACCTGATGGCGCCGGACGACGCTTTCAAGGCCTGGGAGTGCGAAAACTTCCGGATGTACAGCTGCTGCGGCGCCACCCCGCTCTACAAAGGACGCAACTGGGCCCTCGAAGAAGCCCTGGTGCGCGACTTCCTCAAGTACTGGGAAGAAGACATTGAAGGAGGCGACGTGGCTGCGCGCCTGCGCTTCGGCCACGACTACAAGATTTCCGGCACCCTGGCGCTGCTGGACGCCGCCCAGTGGGACATTACCGAGAGCGACCCGCGCAAGGTTAAGGAAATCTACGACTTCGGCAAACTGCCTATGGCCTCCACCCTGCTCTTCGCGCTGTATCGCAATTCCGAAGGAGAAGTGCTGGTGCGCTGCACCCTTGACGAACAGCCGGTCCACTTCCCCATCCCCTGCTTCATAGACGGCCGCGGCCGCGTGTTCGCCGACTTCTACCGCTGGGAGGACTTCCGGGGGCACGTAATGGCACGCCTCGCCATCGCAGACAAAATACTCGAAACCACCTGATATGTTACGCAAACTCAGAATATGCCTCGCAGCGCTCTGCTTCGCCGGAATCACGCTGCTGTTCGTGGGGATAGGCCGCGACTGGTGGGGATGGCTCCCCAAGCTCCAGCTGCTGCCCGCCACGATGAGGGTCATAGCGGGAGCGACGCTCGGCAATGTCGCAGTGCTGCTCGGCATCCTGATGATTACCTTCCTGTTGGGACGCATCTACTGCTCCGTACTCTGCCCCCTCGGGGTATTCCAGGACCTGATTCTGTGGATACGCCGCAGTCTTGGGAAATGGATCAAGCCGCTTCGCAAACGCTTTAAGTTCAACAAGGAGCGCAAGGCCGTGCGCTATTCAGTGCTCGCCGCGTTCGTGGTCTGCATCGTGGCCGACATCCAGATTGTCGTGGCTCTGCTCGGCCCCTACAGCGCCTACGGACGAATGGTCAGCAGCGTCATCGGCAACGGAACGACGGCCGTAATCATCGCCGCCGCCGTGACTTTCGTGGTGACGGCCGTCTGCGCAGCCCTGTGGGGACGCGCTTACTGCAACACCATCTGCCCGGTGGGCACGGTGCTGGGCAGCATAAGCCGCTGGTCGCTCCTCGGCATCAAGGTCGATACGGACAAATGCGTCAAATGCGGAATGTGCTCCCGAGGGTGCAAGGCTTCCTGCATAGAGGAAGGCACGCTGGCGATAGACCGTTCGCGCTGCGTGGACTGCTTCGACTGCATCGGGACCTGCCGCGTTGGCGCCCTGAGCTTCGGAGTGCTGAAAAAGAACGCGCCGAAAGCGGCTGAAAAGCCGTCTGAAGGGCGCCGCGCCTTCCTCGGCACTTCGGCAGTGCTTCTCGCCGGAGCCGCATCCGGGGCTATCGCGCGCGCGCAGGATAAAAAAGTAGATGGCGGCCTCGCCCCCGTGGAGCCGAAGGCAGATTGCGAGCGCGAGACGCTGCTCGTACCCCCCGGAGCGCGCGGAGTAAAGAATTTCTACGACCGCTGTACCGCCTGCCAGCTCTGCATCTCCTCCTGCCCCAACGGCGTGCTGCTGCCCTCCACCGACCTGGAGCACCTTATGCAGCCCAGGATGAGCTACCACAAAGGCTTCTGCCGTCCGGAGTGCACCGCCTGCAGCGAAGTCTGTCCCGCCGGTGCCATCAACCGTGTGGACAGGGATGCCAAGACCCTCATACGCATAGGCACGGCCGTGGTCTATCCCGACCTCTGCCTTGCAGCAAGTGACATAGAGAAGTGCGGAGCCTGCGAGCGCCACTGCCCCAACGGAGCCATCGAAATGGTCGAGGCCGGAGGGAAGAGGCGTCCCGTCGTGGCCGAAGAGCAGTGTATCGGCTGCGGCAAATGCGAATACCTGTGCCCCGTGCGGCCGCTGAGCGCAATCCGCGTCAACGGGCTCGAAGAACATATAAACAGAGTGTAGTATGGACAGAAGAGATTTCCTCAAGAAGAGCGGCATCCTCGCAGCAGCGGCTGCAGTGACCGCCTGCGCGCCGAATGAAGGCGCTCCCGCCGCGGGCAGCGCCCCTGCCGGCACGGATGAAAAGGGCCCTATGCTCCAGAACTACCCCGGCGTGGGTGTGCTGGGATACGGATGTATGCGCTGGCCTATGACAAAGGACGGCGACGGCAATGACGTAATCGACCAGGAGAAGGTCAACGCCCTCGTGGACGAGGCGCTTGCAAACGGAGTCAATTATTTCGACACTTCGCCCGTGTACCTGCGCGGCGACTCCGAAAGGGCCTCGGCCGAAGCGCTGAACAGGCATCCCCGCGAGAGCTGGCTGCTCGCCACCAAGCTCTCCAACTTCGCCAACTCGACCTACGAGAATTCCGTCAAGATGTACCGCCGCTCGCTGGAGATATTCAAGACGGACCATATAGACTATTACCTGCTGCACGCCATCGGCAGCGCGGAGGATTTCAACCGCCGCTTCGGCGACACCGGGATAATGGATTTCCTGCTCAAGGAGCGCGAGCTCGGGCACATCCGCAACCTGGGATTCTCCATCCACAGCCACAAGGAAGGCTTCGACTCGATGATGGAGCTGCACCCGAAATACCACTGGGACTTCGTGCAGATACAGATGAACTATCTGGACTGGACGCACGCCGGAGGACGCAACACCAACGCGGACCATATGTACGCCGAACTTGCCGCAAGGGATATTCCCGTGGTCATTATGGAGCCCCTGCGGGGAGGCGGGCTGGCGAGCCTGACCAAGAGCCAGACGGCACGCCTCAAGGCCATCGAGCCCGACCGCAGCGTGGCCTCGTGGGCTTTCCGTTTCGTGGGAAGCTTTCCCAAGGTGCTGACCGCACTCAGCGGTATGACCTACAAGGAGCACCTGGAGGACAACCTGAAGACCTTCTGCGGCTTCAAGCCCCTCAACGAGGATGAATTCAAGCTGCTTGAAGAGATAGCCGAGGAGCAGTCGAGGTTCCCCCTGGTCGGCTGCACGGGCTGCCAGTACTGTATGCCCTGCCCATACGGCATCAATATTCCGGGCGTCTTCCGCTTCTACGACAGTTCGGTCATAGACGGCACCTACGTCAAGGGGCCGGAGCAGGAGCACTACCGGAAAGCGCGCCGCCGCTATCTCGCTGAATATGACAAGGCAGTGGAGTCGGTGCGTCAGGCCGACCATTGTATTTCCTGCGGCAAATGTACCAAAGCTTGTCCCCAGCACATACGGATTCCGGCTGAACTGCGCAGAATCGATAAATATATTGAAGAAATCAAGCAGGAAAAGTTTGAAATTTAAACTTTTTACCTCTGAAAACTTTCGGATAAAAAGAAAAAAAATTAAAAACTAAAAAATCCGTCAGCCGAAAAACGGCCATTGATGACTTGAAATCAACAATTTGGGTGCATTAAAATTTGGAATTGTAAAAAAAAATTGCGTACTTGCGGTCTAATTCGGCTTTGTGCCAATGGTTGAAACTAAGATTAGTTAGTATATTTTTGTTTAATTTAACGTAACGCTTATGAAAAAAGCTAAACTGTTCTTCA